>Ga0310123_10001617_pt1 | contig 18516 bp, 11 predicted proteins | sample CB6_AW_1057_MG_FD_203505 | JGI IMG/M metagenome (GOLD analysis project Ga0310123, IMG submission 203505) | Marine microbial communities from Western Arctic Ocean, Canada - CB6_AW_1057 | ecosystem: Environmental > Aquatic > Marine > Oceanic | place: Canada: Western Arctic Ocean | collected... | reverse complement strand
ATACCGGTCTCGAGGTGAAAGGGCGCTCGCGTGCTGTACGTCGCCCACAGCCCCTTTCCCTTCCAACCCGCATCCGGGTCGTCAATGCGCCCATCCATCCACTTGGTGTAGAACCCCAGTGGGTAGGGTACGCGCAAGACTACCCACTCCCCATCACTCAGTGCTAACAACCCTTCAGATTCGTTGCCAGTGTTGATTGGTACGTTCTCCCCTAACCCCAGCGTGTTGAACTGATCCACCCACGTGTAGTAACTACTCTCAGCACTGCCGGAATCCGAGAGGCCCTTGAGCTGAGGTAGCGGTTCTGGATAGAGAGTCCAGCCTTCAGGACAGTGTTGGCCCGTCGCGGTCGGCCCGTTGAGCGGACCCGTGCACTTGCTGCGGTCGAAGCTTGCCATGTGTCCGCTCGCGAGAGGCGTCCACACGACGCCATTTCGATCAATGTCCATGCCACGCGGCGAGTACCCCTGTACGGGTGCTTCCGGGTTTCCCCAGGGTGTCTCATAGATCTCTGTCAGAGCTGTGGTCGCCGGGTCCGTACCAGGATCAAGCCTCAGGATCGCTCCGGGAAAGCCCAACGATGAGCCCCAAATTGAGCCGTCAATAGGATTGTATGCCACACCGTAGTAGCCAGACCTGATCCGCATGTCTTTCGCCGGGTCGAGGGGTTCATTGGGTTCGACATAATCATCGCGTTGGCCATTCCCGTTCGTATCGACGATCAGCGACGTCCAGCCCTGCGACCTCTCTTCGTCACCGGTCTCGTCGAACATCTTCGTGTTCAGCCAACCGATGACCTGGCCGCCACCGCTCGTCCACAGCGTGTTGTTCTCGTCTTCGGCGAAGATCAAATGGTGCGTGCTGAAGCATGTACTGATGAGCGTCATCTCTTCCGAGACAGGGTCATACACGGCGAGATGGCGACCGGCCCTAGTAGTCGGGAAAGCCCTCGCGGATGGATGGTCCGACCCCTCCCGACAGAACGCCGGATTCTCGGCTGGACGAACCCGTGAGGTGAGCCACACTCGGCCGCGTTCATCGAGCATCGGGTTGTGGACGTTAGCCCGACTGTCCCAGATCGCCTCGTTTCCCCAGTAGGGAGAAGGCTCCATTGGGGCACCCGCTGCAAGCGGGGTATTCGGATCACGAACGGGTACCGGCACCTGGCTAGTCATATGACTGACTGGGTCAAGAACCGGCACATAGTCTGCGCTCGCCTCAAGCGCTCCATAGATAGAACCGTAGGGGTTTACAGTCGGATCACGCTTATCGGTAGACGCCTCGTCATGAAGATAAGTGGTCGGATCGGCCCAATCCCATTGAGTAATCACGACGTTGCGCTCCACACCCACCGGGCGTGGCGGAGCAGGAGGCAGTTCTCCCGCAACAATCCGATCGGTCCAGTCGGCAAACATTTCCAACGCAGCTGAGAGACCCATCCTGTTGAGGCCACCGTACATACTGCCACCCGCCTGCCCGGATCGGATACGACGATCCCATGCCTCTTCCATAGAAGCGAACTCACCCAGTGCTGCCGGAACCTCCCGGGTCGGTTTGTTACCTAATTGATGACACGCCATACAGCCGCCAGACTTCAGATTCCGGAGCCACTCTGCCTGGCTTCGCATAGTTGGTAAGATGCCATTACCTCCGGGGCCCGTACCTGGAAATTCACTTTTGGCCGGAACCTCGATCAAGGAGAACCAGTACCCAGCAGGATAGTACTGTGCGGCAGCGTGCTGGTCGGGTGCCAGCACCGCCTGCAGGTCCTGAGTCGTGCCAGGTCTCAAACGGATCTTCTCCGAATCGACCAACCCATAGCCGCGGACCCACACGTCATATGTAGCGTCCGGCAAGTCGGGAATGACATAGCTGCCCTGGTCGTCTGTAACGACAGTCCTGCTGAACTTGGTCGGAAGGTCAGTGGTTTCTGCGATGACCCAAACTCCGGCCTCAGGGCCGTCTGGGCCGCTTACAACGCCACCGATGTCATCGTCATCGATGACGACCACCTCACCGCCCTGCTGGCAAGCACTCAATCCAACCAAGAATACGGCTATGCATCCGACGATGCAGACAAATACGCTTCTCCAAGACCCAAATCTCTTGTTCATAGCACCCCGCTCCCTACAGACAACAGTTATTCGCAAGAGATGTCCTTCGGTGTCGTCGCACCAGAGGTGTCAGGGGCACCATATCGGAGACACAAGACAGTATTGTATGATCGATCGATGAGCGTAGTGAGATAGGACGGCATACCTACCAGGTTGTGAGTCACTTCCCTGGCGTGGATGAAGACGCGGAATACATCTTGCAGCCAGAACGATCATATCGACAAACACCGAACTCATGGGGCGATGACAACAACCACTTCCCTCATCCTAGATCATCTTCATGATCCGGAAGAACTCGAGTCACTATATAGGCAAGATCCGGAAGCGTTTCGAGAAGCTGTCGACGAATTAATTCGTGCCTCACCCGATTCGATCGTGCTACGGGGTTGGAGGGCACGCCTTGAATACAATCAAACGGTACCAGATGCTAAGCACGGAACTAAGCTTTGGTACGCGCTTGGCATCTGCCTCGCGGTCGGCACACTTGTCCGACTCCCAGCTATCGTGTTCGAGGAGTGGTGGTACTACCCGCGGTTTGGACCGTTGTGGATCATCTTGGGGCTCGCTGGCTATTTCTTGGTTAGGCGGCCCGATCGTGCACTGCTGATTACCGGTGTGATCCTAGCCACGATAGCAACTGGTTATGTCAGCTTGCTACCAGCTACCAGACTAGGGGAGGATTGGTACTACACTGATTCAGTAGTCATGGCTCTGATTCACCTACCGATTGCATTGTGGTGCTATCTCGGGTTGGTCTTTTTGGGGAATTCTTGGCGAGATGCGCGCGCTCGGGTTCGCTTTCTGCGCTACAATGGCGAGTTGGTCATTCTCACCAGCGTGGTCGGGCTCGGTGGCCTGGTACTCAGCGGTCTGACACTTGCCTTGTTCCAATTGATCGACCTCAACATCGAAGAATGGTATTTCCCTAATGTTGGGGTTTTCTGTGCTGTCGCTGTACCAGTAGGCGCAACATATCTATTCGATGCCGTGCTCGATCGACGCACCGCAATCGCGCCCGTGCTAGCTCACGTTTTTGCTCCCCTTTTTCTCATAATGATCGTCACCTATCTGGTGATTGCATTCGCCGAAGGTGCAAACCCGTTCATTGATCGATCTTCTTTGATCACCTTCAATGGTCTGCTGCTACTGGTCCTCGGCATCTCCATTTTTTCATTGGTGGAACGCAAGAGAGGAGCGGATGTCGGGTTGATTGATTATATCAATCTCGCACTCGTTAGTTTGACGCTCGTGATCGATGTCATCGCACTGTCGGCCATCCTATTCCGGATCGCTTCTTTCGGATTCACGCCAAATCGCGTGGCCGTTCTCGGAGTCAACGTGATCGCCCTAGTGCATCTCGCGTGGATATTCGCGACCTATATTGGCTTGGTCCGACGTAAAGTCGGGATTGATGCGATGGATCGCGTCGTTGGGAATTACCTCCCCGTCTATAGTGCCTGGGCAGCCGTCGTAGCGTTTCTTCTACCGGTGGTGTTTGGGTTCGGTTAGTAAAGCGGCCCCGTCTTTGGGAACGGGACCATTTTGGTAGATTTAGGAATAGCAGGATTACCAGAAAACACGCCTACTGAGAGAAAATCTTAGATGAGAACACGGGTCCTTGTAGCACGGCAGCTCATAGCCACACTCCTTATCGGCCTGCTAACGGGTTGCCATAGCTGGCAACCTACGACCGTCAGTCCACGCACAGTCATCCTCGAAGAGCTTCCGTCCGGGGTGCGTTTCAGACTGCCGGATGGAGATACTATGATTGTCATGGACCCTCTAATGAGAAATGACTCCATCCTCTCTACTGAGGCTGGAATGGTGCCAATAGCATTACAAGATGTAAGCGGACTCGAGGTGAGGCGCTTCAGCACTCGGAAGACAATCGTATTCGCGGCCGGCATCTTAGGGGTCATGATAGGCTGGACCCGCTGGGCCACTAATCGCAGCAGAGGAGTCGATCCTGGAGAACCGTCCCTGCCGAAGGTACCGGTACCCGGAGGATAGCCGAGATAAGATGCGGAGGCAGCAGACGTACGCTAAACTGCGACAGATCACTCCCAGAGCATAAGGCTATGAGATCACGGTTGCCTTACCCGATGCGGTGCACGGTCAACGCACTCAGCCTTACAATGTTAGTCTGTCTTGGAGCATGCTCAATCATTCCGAATCCATTCAGCCAAACACCATCACCGACGAGTAATGATGGCGAGCGGCGAACATCCCCGGATGAACTCTTGCGCGAAGAGATCTTTCGCGATGGTAAAGCAGACCCAACGGCATATGAACTAATACAACGCCTGCGCCCCAATTGGCTCCGAGCCCGCGGTCAGGTTTCTTTGGGATCCCCAGAGGCGGCTTATGCACTCGTGTACATGAATGAAATTCTGTATGGAGGCCTCATAACGCTGCACCAGATCCCTCCTAGTCAGATAGAGCGAATGGAGTTTATCAGAGGCATCGACGCGACCATACGTTGGGGCACTGGACACACGGCTGGGGTAATCAACATCATGACGGGCGGTTAATTAACCGGGGATCTTCGGACCCGCTTGGGACTCATAGAAGAGTGGGGACGAACCCGCATCCGGGTCCGTCCCCACTCACTACTCCAAAGAACCCCTGACCTCGAGGTTCCGACGCCGACCTAGTCGCCGATCACATTTTTCTCCCTAACCGATATTCTCGTTGTTCTGGAACTCGGTGGCCGGAAGCTTGAAGCACAGGTCATTTCCGAAAGTGTCTCCAAACGGTGAATACGTCCCGACAGCTGGGACGAGCGGAATATTGTAGCGCGTGATGTCGTAGAGGTGATGGCCCTCTAAGAACATTTCGGCCGACCGCTCGTAGACGATCTGATCCATAACCTCTTGGGCATCAGTACTCGCAAACGCTGGCAGGCCTGCATTCGTGTGCAGTGTGTTAATGATCGCAACCGCAGCTGCGAGATTCCCAGCGGAGTGCTCGGCCTCAGCCTTGATAAGCTGTGCCTCTTCCCAGGTAGCTAGCTCAAGAGGGCTATTCACAGCAGGGAACTTATCTGCTGTCCATACCACAATCCCCGTGGTCGGGTGTGAGATTCCTGAATTGGTCACTGCTATCCGTGGATCAGCTACTCCTCCAACCATCTGGTCCTTACGCGTATCCGCGATCGTCACACTGTTATAGTCGTGATTTTGTAACCAAAGTGGGTTCTTCGTGACACTGGCGTCCGCGGAGAACTGCAACTCGAACTTAAAGCCAGCTGGTACGTTAGAAGCGACACTTGCAGCGTCACTCTTCTTACCAAGGTTTAAAAGCGCCCTGGCTTTACCAACCCTAGCCGCATTCTGGATATCTCCACTGCCCCCTGAAATTGCGGCATCGAAGCGCGCAACAGCGAGGTTCCAAGAATCGGCTCTGGTCTGCTCAGGTCCCCCGTCGAAGGCTACTGAACACATGGCTTCACCAAAGAGCGTGTATGCATATCCTGCATACATGGACACCTCAGCCGTATATGCTGCCTTTTCAGGCACATCCGACGCAGCCCACTCGGTCAGGTTACCCAACGTATAGTCAGCGATCCAACGCGCCCTTGAAAGGGGCTTGTACACCGCCGGTTGGCTACTCCCGCAGTCAGCGTTCGCGTACTGCGCCCCGTAACCACTCGTGTCGTGGTTCCGTGAGTCCCAGATGTTTGTGACAGAGTTGTTCGAGGCGTCAGCCCACTCCATCCCGGTAAGGGCACTCGCCGCTGCATACCAGGCAGCAGCGCAGCGCAATTCGTTGGCCACACTTTTGACCAGCAGTCCAGCCGCACTCGGGTTAGTCAAATCACTTGCTACAACCCTCGATGGAGCATCCACGCTGAGTAAAGAATCAAGCCCGTCACATCCTCCTAGAACGAGAACCGAGCTGAGCGCGAGAGCGGCAGTGAAACGGACTATTGCTGGCCTGGATCCACATGCACGTCTGCTCATGGGGGGGGCTCCTAGCTTAAAGTTCGTTGATGTCTTTTTCATGATTGTCATCCCCCTATCGATTCAGGCGGATGGTGAGTACCAAAGACGTCAGTGGTGGCACCGCAGAGTCTTCCTGCGGTTCCCTATTTCCACTGAACGTATTGCTGGGATCCACCACCTCCGGATCGTGGTGTGGCCATTCCTGCCACTCAGTCCAGAGCATCGCGAGATTGCGCGCACCGAGCGTGATCGAACCACGATTTGAGCCAAGCATCTGAGCCAATTCAGTCGGCATCTGGTACGTTGCTGATAGTTCCCTCCAGCGGATGAATCCAGCTGGATTGACCCATAATGCGAACTCGCCGCTGGAACCGAACTGGGCTTCAGCAACCAGCCTAGGATCGTACTCCTGTGGATAGAGATTCATCCGCGTTTGGTGGAATGCTGCATACCTCCACCAACCCTGTAGATCATATTTTGTGTGGCCCATCTTGGCCTGAATCAAACTCGATATTGTGAGCCGGTCTCCTATCGAGAAGGAGTTGACAAGAGAGGCTTCGAGCGAAGGATCCGGATGTCCCTGATAGATCCATGCAGCCTCATCACAAGCAACCTGAACTCCCGACCCGTTTGGGATTGGTCCCAGGCCCGGCCCCGGCGAAGCATCACAAGTCATGGTTGACTTGTCGATGTTGTCAGTACCAGCTATGAACTGAGCGTAACCCACTTGGGGGGCGAAAAGAGAGCCAACCGGATAGCCCACTTGATGTCGTGTCGACCATCCCAAAGACAGGTAGCCATCGTTGCCTTCCTTCAAACCGAGATCTGTGACCTCATTCTTGTTGGTGCTCATGTTGATGTCCATATCCCAGTCAAAGCCTGCGCTTTCGATGATCCGAGTTCCGAGTCCAAGCTCGATGCCTCGGTTCTTGATCTCACCGATGTTCACAAACTGCCGGGCCGTGAACCCCGTGGAAGGCGGAACATACCGTCCTACGATCGCATCCTTGGTTGTCTGATCGTAGTAGGTGAAATCAACCGTCACACGACCACCAAACAACGTCGCATCGAATCCCGCTTCAATCTCCACGCCCCGTTCCGGTCCAAGCTCACTGTTGCCTGGTGACAACGGAGTCACCGTCGCGCCACCAGTGGGTGAGAGGCGGGTGGTAAAGCTCCGAAGAGCGTCGAACGCATCAGGCTGCTGGCCGGATTCGCCGTATGCAGCCCGAACGCGTAAGGCGTCATTCACCACAACGGATGTGCTCACCTTCGGATAGTAGACTAGAGAGAAGTCTTCACCGAATGAGCTATTGTCGTCAGCCCTGACCGCTCCCGTAATAAAGAAACGGTCCTGCCAGCCGAACTGCTGCTGGAGATACACGCCAACGGTGTTGTTCTCGACTAGGCCGTCTGACCCGGTCCGATCTTGACCTGTAGCACTAACGGCTGTCAGCCCTAGCGCCGGGAAACGTCTCCCGGATGCGGTGAGGTCCTTGATGGATTTGGTATAGACCTGGAAACCAGCCGACGTGGTCGAGGCTAGGTCATCCGTTAATGTTCGTTCACCAGTCGCGGCGTAGTCGAACGTAGTGTAGGAGACCGATTCCCGATTTATCCTTCTCCCTCCAGCCCCAGAGCTGGCGCTATAGTACTCCGCAAAAGTACCCGCCAGGAACGCATCCAAATTATCCTCGGCCTGGTTCGTCAGATCCGTACCGAAAGTCAGTCTGTGCGTTAACCAATCGAAGGGTGTGTGCGTTGCCGTGAACCCCGCAGTCATGCGGTTCGCATTGTTATAATCAAAGTCCCTGGCTACTCGAGCCTCCGGGATTCCCCTGCGGTAGCAGCGACGATCAGGAACGCGAGCACAATCGGCTGGGCCTGCATAGACCGCTTCTTCATACGGATAGTCACTAGGAATCCGCATACGAATCAGCCCGAGGCCAGCGTTCGCAGACAGCGTGATGTTGTCACTCGGCTGAGCAGTGAGGTTGATTCGACCGTTGTACTTGTTCGCCCAGCTGTTCTCGGTCACGCCATCATCCATCGCGGCTGACCCGGCTACGAAGTAACGGAACCGGTCGGAGCCACCGGAAACGTCTATCCCGTAATATTGAGTGTGCCCATTGTGGAAAATCAGGTCCCGCTCCGTCTTATTCTCCAGGATGTTGAGCGACTCGATCTGGCCAGTATTCGGGTTCACACCCCAGTTGGTGGGAGTACGCCCCGCGGGGTCGCGGAACCACTGGCTTCCCTGGCGCATCGTGAAGTTCCATTGTGCCTCACCGACAGCGCCCTTCTTCGTCGTGATATTGATTACGCCGTTGGCGGCCTCTGTACCATAGAGCGTGGCAGCTGCCGGGCCCTTGATCACCTCCAAGCTTTCAATCATCGCGGGATCGAGGTCGTCAATCCGGGAGACATCCCTGCCCCCACTTTCCATGCGGTTGCTCGCCCTGATTCCGTCGATGTAGATGAGCGGTCCGTCGTTCACCCTCCGCATAGTAGAGCTGCCACGGATCTTGATCGTGGAGGCGGTTCCAACGTCACCCGACCCTTGCTGGATCACTACGCCAGGCATCCGACCACGCAAGAGATCCGAGAGGTTAATGATTGGTTGAACCTCGGCAATGCTGGCATCCAGCCGCCCGATGGCGTTCCCGATCTCTCGAGCTCTGGATCCCGTGGCAGTTCCTGTCACGAGAATCTCATCTAGCTGGAGAGCCTCAGCACTAACAATAAAATCTAGAACGCCTGTCCCGCCTTCACTGACCGTGACGTCATTTGTCTCGGTCCTGTAGCCAAGTGAAGTCACAGTTACCGTATGTGTGCCCGCTGGAACCCCCAACAAGAGATACTGACCGCTCGCTTGGGTCAGCACTCCAGTGCCGAGTGCTTCGATAAAAACCTGGGCATTGGCGACAGGTGAACCTGTAGCTTGGTCTCGGACAGTACCCGTGATCTGTTGAGCATCTACCTGAAGAGGCGACACAAGGATCAGAATCACGAGGGCCAACCACGAAACGGATCTCATTCTATCCTCCACAATGATTTGAACACTCGGTACTTCACATTTACATGTACTGCAGTCCCTCGGACCACTGTGCATGAACGAAACATATTTTTTGTGCTTCCGGTTAGCAACTCATCCATTTTGTGACTGGATACAATCGCAACTTAGGTGGTATGTAGTATTTCATTCTTGTTTGGAAAATGGCGACGTATTCTAGTTGCGGCCACCTCCACGCTGAGCTGAAGACATTTGAGCCTGCATTAACGCACGCAAAGTAAGCGCAACCCTCATGCGTTCCGATTCGCTTAAATCCGCGAGAAAGCTATCCGCGGCTTCGACCCAACCATCATGATCGAGGGCACGAGCAGCAAAATCCAATGCGGCTAGGATTTTGACCCGCTCCGCAGAAGGCTCGGTAGCCGGAGGGGCTGGCTGACCCGGGCGCGCTCTGGGCGGCACGAGTGCGAACGAGACATTCCGAATCCGATCTGCATCCGCTTCATCAGCCATCCAGCACGAACTCGGTGGCGCGACACCCGCAGTCAGGTATGGAAGCCAGAAATTTAGACCGGCAAATGGGCCGTTCGAAGATGGAATAAACCAGGTGTGCAGCATGTGCAAAGTCCGACCCTCGTCTGCGAACTCTGGATGATCATGCCATTTGGCAAGTTCGCTTTCGAACGGAATGGGTATTTCGGTTTCCGGTACATCGACGAAGGCGTAGGCTGCACCGACAAGCCGCTCCCGACCATCAATTTCGACGAACAGTAGGTGGTCCGGTGCATTCCGCTGCACACCATCCCTACTGCGGGCCGAGTTCACGTAATGCACGCCCATCCCGGGGATATCACCCAGTGCGGGATTGAATCCAGCAGCACGAGCAGCTTCCGGTGTCTCAAGGCCCGAAACTGCCTCCCGAAGTGCAGCAAATTGCTCTCGATCCACGTTGGGCAATCCAGTCCACGGCGGCGAGCCAAGCGTTGTGCAGCTCACAGCCTCACCTGCATGGCTGTGCCCTTGGTCCGCATGGTCAGGCATCTGTGATAGCGTTGCGCGTGGGGCCATTAACCAAGCCAGGGTCAAGATAACGCTGAATATTGCTGTAGTGCGTGCCATTCGGTGCCTCCGACGTGGCGGGAGTAATCCAACCTAAAGCTCAATACTACGCTGGTGTTAAAGCTCCCCAATACTGTGGTCCGCGATCAACCTGTGTCAATAGATAATCAGGATCAACAACTGATCCCGTAATCGCTTAAATCCGTGTCAAAATTGAGCTTACCGCGTCCGTGACTAGTTCGCGGCCAATCGAGTCAGAGCCTCGTCCAGATGACGTCGGTATACCTCACGGTCCTCAGGCCTCAGCCACGCGTCTCTTTGGTCCACTCGCCGCCAGATCTCCTCAATTACTGCAGTTAAGAAGTCGGCAGACGCCCTTGATGCATCGTTGGGTGGGGCATCGGTGAAGTAAACCGGTGTGGTGTGCGCAAACGTGTAATTGTCACCCGAATAGCGTGCCTTACCGCCTCGCGCCCGAACCGCAATCCAGCGAGCGCCATCCACGGGGATCGACTCCTGGGCAGTTAGCTGATGTTCCCCCTCCCTTACAGAGATCGTGTGTGCGACGTCCCCGTCAACGATAATCTCAATCACCTCTACCGGCGCGATCGTCGCGAGGTCCACTTCAACCGTTACTCGGCTGCGGCTACTGAGCTCTGAGCCAGGCTCCTGACCATCCACTTCAGCAAACAGGAGCGGCCCATTCGTTGCGACCGTGCGCCCCGCTCGGACTGCCTCGATCCATGTGCGCCAGCTAATCAGACCGTCCAGTCGAGCGTATGTACGCGCTGTTCCACCCGACGGATCCCGCCAGACGTTAGAGAAATTGTCGGTGCCTCCGGTGGCCGGTAGCCGAGCCCCGACGTTGAGCATGTGGTAGTACATGTCAGCGCTGGCCAGCTCATCTGATGCGATGGAGACGATATCGTAGAAATCGCCGCGTCCGAGGATTGTGTGGATGGGGATGTCTGACTGAGCAGCCCACTCCGGCGTACCAGGGGTTCCGCTGCCCAGAGTGTAGGGATGCATGAAGCCGCCGATACCCCTGAGGGCACGGATACTGTCGAGGTACATGAGCTTCAAGCCATCGGCCGGATAGGGTGAACCGGAGGTGCCACCGATGAGCGGCATGATGAACTCGTTTACTCCAAGCAAGCCCACGTGGCCGAGCGACCCACGAAACTCCTGAGTGTAGCGGAGGACGTAGTCATCGGTGGACCCAGAGTAGTCCTCTCCCGTCAAGTCGCTCCACCTACCCATGATCTTGGTTCCATCCATGTGGATCAGATCATTGGTTATGTGCAGATCGTCAGCCCGAAGCTGATCAAAGAACTCCTGTTGGCTCAGTCCGTACCGGCCCTCGTGCAGGTCATGGACGTGCGTGTCACCCGACACCCAATTCGATTGACCAGGATCAGAGAGTCGTTCCATCCGAAGTTCAACCGTTGCCGTCAGATCCGCAGGGGCAGAGACAGTCTCGTCAGCCGGAATCCACTCGAAACCCCGCAAGGCCTCGACTCTGACGTCTCCGGCTGGAACCATGACTTCGAACTCACCCGCGGAATGAAAGTAGTGGATTTCGCCAGCCGGACTCACCCGGTGAAACGCATCCGCCGGCACGTAACCACGTCCGTCGGATCCCAGGATTTGGATGCGGGCTGGCACTGTCCTACCATCGGGTCCTAGGACCCGTCCGCGCAGGGTCGCTGTCTCGTACAGCGGCGACAATCGCGTCGGGGTGATCGGTTGCCACACCTCTTTCCTCCCGCCGAAGCGGGACGTCACCCAGAGGGCAGTCGGTCCGTCCTGATTCCCTACGAATGCCACCAACCTGCCGTCCGGGCTCACCGCCGGAGCGAATTCGTCAAGCGGCTCCGTGGTCAAGCGAACCCGGTTGCCTCCCGCTGACGGGACCGTCGCCAGGTCGTACGAGCCGGCCACGTCGGAAGCGAACACCAGAGCGGAACCGTCCGGCACCCAGGTAGGAGCTGCTCGATAGCTTGTCTCCTCATAGTGTACCAGTGTGGGCTCGCCGCCCTCCATCGGTATCGTCCATAGGCCTCCGCTTCCTAAGCGTCCCGTCACGCCCGCGATGAAAGCGAGGGTCAAGCCGTCGGGCGAGGGAGCCGGCTGGAACTGGTTCCCTCGCCCGCCAGCCACGGTCATAACAGCCCCGGTCGCCATTTCGTACCGGACGATGTCAAAATCCCGGCCACGGGCAGAGGCAAACACGATAAATCGACCGTCCGGAGTCCAAGCGGGCTGAACGTCCACCGAGATGTCAGAAGTCAAGCGCCTCAACCCCGAGCCATCAGGCCTCACCACAGCGATATCAAGCTGGCCGGCCGTGTCCACAACGAGCACAAGCCACTCTCCGTCGGGACTCCAGGCCGGCTCGAAGTAGTAGCCGGGGCCCTGGGTGATGGCTTGAGCTTGATCCGTTCCGATCCTCTGGATCCAGATATCACCGCGCATTGAGTAGGCCAGAGCCGAGCCATCGGGATGCCAGGTCGGATCAAGCGGCCCACTCGTGACCGCCGGAAGCATGTGTAGCTCTACCCGAGTCGACAGGCCGTATCGAGGTATCTGGCCATTCGCAGCCGAGGCAAGGAGCATCCAAGCCATAAAAGCGAGAGGGAATTTGGTTCGCATAGGTTTGGAACCTAGGGGCCCTCCATAGGGGCGGACAGTTCCTGCAAGTCAGGGAGAGGAGTGGATCTCTGGTCGGGGTGGGTGGAGTCGCTTTGCTGGCGTGGATATAGAGAAGGAACACATCTTTAGGGAAGCATCCAAAGAAGTGAGGAGGACATGAAAAGGGACACCGCCGTACTCACTACCCTTGCCCTAGTCATCGCTTGGACTACGCGACCTAGGGAGGCTGACTGATGATCTGGCAGCGCGGATCTATGCGGACAATCATCGTTACTGGATCTGGGCTCTTAGCTTGGCTTCTTCTCGCTGATAGCACCTCAGCTCAAACTTATCCTCGGACAGAACTCACAACTCAGGTCGATGAGCTTTTCGCAGAATGGGATGGAGAGATTTCTCCGGGTGCGGTGGTGGGGATCTTTATGGATGGGAGGATCATCTACTCCAAAGGCTATGGCGTGGCGAACCTAGATTACGATATCCCGATAACGCCGCAGTCCGTCCTGAGGATCGGATCTATTTCCAAACAATTCATCGCAATGTGCATCGCGATGCTCGCGGAACAGGGAAAACTGTCCTTCGACGATGACATCCGCACATACCTCCCTGAGATGCCGGACTATGGAAACCAGGTCACAATTCGCCACCTCCTACATCACACAAGCGGAATCCGGGAATACCTCGCCCTCGTCAATTTGATAGGGAAACCCGAGGGGAGTGTGTTCGGCTATACGACTCGAGAACTTGTCGAACTTCTTTCCCGACAGCAGAGACTCAATTTCAAGCCAGGCAGTCAGTTTTCTTACACGAACTCTGGTTATTTCCTGCTTGCTGAGATCGTCACGCGTGTAAGTGGAATGAAGGCCAGCGCCTTTGCTCAAGAGAATATCTTCGAGCCCCTCGGCATGACCCAGACTCGTTTCTACGACGACCCAAACGCGATCATTCGAAATCAGGCTTTCGGCTACTCACCAAAACGTGACGGAGGGTATCGCCTTGATATCCTCCGCTCGGATGTCATCGGAGACCTCGGGGTCATCACGACGGTCGAGGACTTTCTGCACTGGGATAATAACTTTTACGAGAACAAGCTTGGGGCCGGAACAAAGAACCTAATCACGATGATGTTTACACGGGGACGGACAAGCAGTGGAGAGGATCTCTCCTACGCTCTGGGTCTCGAATTCGACTCTTACCGTGGCTTAAAGACGATGGGCCATGGCGGGTCAGCAGTCGGGTATGTCGCCGAATTCTTGCAATTTCCCGAACAGAGGTTCTCTGTCGTCATTCTATCGAACTTGAGTTCATTCCGCCCCGGACGCATAGCTCGGCAAGTCGCTGATCTATACCTGGCAGATCAGTTCAGTGAGGCCCAAGCCTCAGACGAACGGGACCGAACCCAACCTGACGCGCCTGAACCGGTCGAACGACTGACGCCTGAGCTGGAAGCCTTTATCGGTGACTTCTATAGCGAAGAACTGGATTTCGTGTACTCCTTCATGGTAGAAGGGAGCAGCCTTCAGTTCGAGATCCGCGGAAGCAGGATTGAATTACTCCCGCTCTCAGAGGACCAGTTCGGTTGGGGCCGACGAGAACTGAATTTCTTCAGAGACGAAAGTGGTATTGTTTCTGGCTTTACGCTCGATGCCGGCGACGTACAAGACCTGAATTTTCAGAAGATCGTGAACCGCCGTTACTAAACCCCGCCCCCGATACGGATACCCGTAGCCATCACCTTCTTCCTTTCCGGTCGAGGCTGAGCGCTGGTCCGGAAGTCGCTGCTAGTTCACGCGCGTCCTGTAGTTGAGCGGGGTCCGCATCCTGAACACGCGACCCTGTTCGTCGGTCTCAAAGATGACCTCGGTCCCCAACTCGCCATCGTTGCCACGGCGACGGAAGGTGTCTGCTTCAACGTGCGTGAGTTCGCTGAGCGACTGACGCGGGTTATCTGTAGGTAGACTCAAGGTCGCGATGCCGCCTTTCCAGCGGACCACCACCGTCTCGGAGCCGCCGAGGCCCCCGGTGTAGGTCCCCATGTAGCGCGTTGGGTCGATCTGAGCGTCAGGGTTCGACTGCCCATCGCCACCGTCACTGTTCGCATCGGCTGTTACCGGGTGCTCATTGTCCTCGGCGGTAGCACTCTTGATGGCGTCAGCAACGAGGTTATAGACACCGGTCGAGTATTTGCCCGCGTTGACCATCGCGTTGACCATCGCCACCGTGGCAATCTTGCTGTCGTTTTGTAACGAGAGCGTCGTGCGGAAGCCAGGGCAGCTCCCCCCGTGGCCGACGAATGTCTCTCCGTCTCTGGCCGAGACCTGGAAGCCCAGCCCTCTCATCGTGTTCGAACCCGGCCGCGCAAAGTGCACGCGCTGCATCTCGGCGAGTGTGTACGCGTGCACAAGCTCTTCGGCGTCGCCCCTCAAGCGAAACTGCCACATCGCGAACTTCGCGAGGTCGTCAACGCTAGAAGCGTACCCGGCAGCCGGCGAGATGCCCTTTGCCTCAAAGAAGGGGACCTCGTTACGACCGCCCTGACGAGTGAGGTCTGTGTACCCCATGGCGAGTTGGCCACCGATGTGCTGCCTCGGCATCTCCGAATAGGTGTCATCCATACCGAGCGGCCCGAGAATGTGGCTGCGGACATACTGGTCGTAGGGTGTCCCAGACACCTCTTCTACGATGTAGCCGGCCAGCGACAACCCAAGGTTCGAGTACTGATACTCGGTGCGCGACGGATGGAGAGTCTCCTGGTCGCTGAGTCGAGTGATGACCTCGTCTTTCGTCGGGAAAGGGTATTCCGGTCCACTCCAATACGGATGGTCCGACTCGCGAGGCAGGCCTGCTGAGTGCGTGAGTAGTCCCTCCAAAGTGACGGGTGTCGACTCGTCATACTGTTGCTCGAGGTCGTAAAACGGCAGGTGCTTCTGGACGGGATCGCGCAGGTCAAGGTGTCCTTCGTCCCTTAGCTGCATGACCGCTACGCTCGTGAAGAGCTTGGAGATCGAACAGATCGAATACAGCGTGCTCGAGGTCGCTGGCCTGCCGGCGTCGATATCGGCCATGCCGACCGCACCGCTCCAAACAAGCTCCTGGTCGTGTACAATCGCAGCGGCAACGGATGGCAATCGTTCGTAGTCCTTCTGTGCGTCCAGCCAGATGCGTGCGACCTCCAGAGCCTCGGCAACGTGTGCGTCGTCTGCCACCGATTGGGCAACCGCTGTCAGGGGTGCGAGAAGAGCGAGAGCAAATAACAGGGCTTTCTTCATTCGGATGGTCCTCCGCCAAGTCCGGTAAGGCTGACTCGCAACATGCCCCTGCCCTCAGAAGATCCGCAACTTAGTCGGGGGCACCATACCGTGCGCACAAAACAGTGTTGGCGGGGGCTGATGCCTAGGCTCTGCCGAAGTGCTCCATGATAGCCGCTGCGTACTTGATCCCCTGGATGTACTTGTCCAGGTGGATGTTCTCGTCCGGAGCGTGGAGATTCGCCCCAGGGTTAGCAAAACCCGTCAGGACACACGGGATCCAGACGTGGCGGAGGACAGCTCCCTCGGCGGACACTCCATTCACCACCGGGAGTTCGCCGTAGACTTCGGAGGCAGCCGCAATGATCGCCTGGCTGATGTCCTCCTTCACTGAAATCTTGTAGGGTGGCTCGGCGCCATCGAAGGCTTCGACTTCAATATGGCCGAAGCCGTGCTTTTCCAGGTGAGCCTTCAGCTTCCGGATCGCGTCCGCGGGCTGAATGTTGGGAATCAACCTGAAGTCCATCCGGACCCTGGCCTCGTTGGGGATGATGGTCTTACTACCAGGGCCTGTATATCCGGCAACCATCCCCTGGATGTTGGCGGTTGGTTCGTAGGCGCGGGCCCGGATCGCGTCCACCCCGTCTCTCCCGAGGGCGAACTCGGAGATTCCCCACTCCTCCTTCAAGGCCTCTAGATCTACCCGGGCAGCCTTGTCAGCCAGTTGAGCTTCGTCTTCGGGACCGAGTTGCCAGAGTCCCTCCTCCCAGTCCTCGATGAGAATCCGACGATCCCGATCGAGGATGGTGTTTAGCGCCCAGATCAGTTCCCATACCGGGGATTCCACCAGTGGGAAGTTGAGGGAGTGGACGTCCATCTTTGCTCCACGGGCTATGAGTTCCACCAAGAGCACGGACTTGAGCCCCAACGAGACGTCCGGAACAGCAGTCCCCGTCTCCATGGGCCCATCCAGGCAGTGCATCCCGTCGGCCGCCAGGAGGTCTTTGTTCCGGGCTGCCCAGGCGGCCAGGTTGGGTGAGCCAATCTCCTCCTCGCCCTCGATAAGGAACTTGAGGCTCACCGGCACCTCTCCCCGAACCTGCAGGAAGGCTTTGGCAGCCTTGTTGAAGGCGAGCACCCCTGACTTGTTGTCTGTAGACCCCCTCCCGTAAAGGACTCCATCCACGATGTTAGCGGACCAGGGACCACCATGGCTCCATTCCTCTAGCGGCTAAGGAGGCTGTACGTCGTAGTGGGAGTAGCACAGGATGGTCTTTGCCGGCTTCCTGGCTTCGAGGTGCCCGAAGACTACCGGAGGTCCCTCTTCCAGCTCGTGAAAGTCGGCCGGGAGCCCATCTTCATGCATCATATCCCGGACTAAAGCAGCGCACTCCCTCAGCCCCACCCCCGCGGCGGAGATTGAGGGCTGCCGGACTAGGCGCTGCAAGTCCCGGACACACTCCTCGGCGTGGGCATCGATCCAATCGTAGATGGGCTGCATGGTCACGGTGCAGGTTGCTCCTGGGAGAGGTCCCATGCGTTCAGTCGTTGACCGGACAGTTGCATGGGACGAGTAGCGAGGTACGAGAACGCCGGCGCAAGAAGGATGGGGTCGACCCACTTCTCCCGGAGTTCCGGGGGATAGGTGGTCTCAGACATGGGCGTGTGCATGTACATACCCGGTGTGATGGTCACGGACAGAATCCCGTGGGATGCGCCCTCCAGAGCCAAGCACTTCGAGAAGCCTTCCAGAGCGTGCTTCCCAGCGCAGTAGGCGGTCTCGCCTGCGAATCCTTCGATGCCGGATCTTGAGGAGACGAAGACGAGCGCACCACCCCGTTCCTTCATGCCCGACCAAACCGCTTTCGTCAGCTGGAAGGCCGCCTGGATTCCCACGTTGAGGGTCGCTTGAAAGGTGTCGAGGCTCACAGCCACTAACGGCTCCACCCGGAGGATCGCGGCGTTGTGGATTAGGGTGTCCACAGGACCGGTCACCACCTCAGCGATAGCCCGCTCCGTGGCCGTGGCATCGGCGAGGTCGACCACGGCAGAAGTGGCCCCCGGGCAGGCGGCCCCTATGTCAGCCAGCCCTTCCTCGTCCCGGTCGAGCAGGATCAGCCGCGCGCCCAACCCGTGCAGGTGCCGGGCGATGGCAGCACCCAACCCGCGGGCCGCGCCGGTGACCAGAACCGTCTGGCCCTCAAGAGCCGGCAAGAATCTCTTCCGGCCGGACCCAACGCCGCTCGGTACCGGAGATCCGCACCGCGTCCAGGACTGCTTGATTTGCCAACCCATCGGCTAACGTGGCACCGCGAGAGGGCTTCCTCTCCTCCCGGATCGCGGAGGCGAGCTCCTGCATGAGGGCTACGACGGAGACGTTCCAGATACCAGCGTTCACTCCCGGAAGGTCCGCATTGGGGTCGGTGATAGTGATATCTTGGAGGTCCTCTCCCTCTGGGGCAAAGAGGAGTTTCTCATCGTCGTTGGAG
>Ga0310123_10001616_pt1 | contig 18518 bp, 13 predicted proteins | sample CB6_AW_1057_MG_FD_203505 | JGI IMG/M metagenome (GOLD analysis project Ga0310123, IMG submission 203505) | Marine microbial communities from Western Arctic Ocean, Canada - CB6_AW_1057 | ecosystem: Environmental > Aquatic > Marine > Oceanic | place: Canada: Western Arctic Ocean | collected... | reverse complement strand
ACCTCTCCACCTGCGCCGACGATCTCTCGGTCGTCCGTTCGCTGCACGCCGACAGCATCGTGCACTCCGCGGCGCTCTACCAGATGAACTCGGGTCGCACCCTGATGGGTCACCCGACGGTCGGGGCGTGGTTGACCTATGGGCTGGGCAGCGAGAGTGACAACCTGCCGTCCTACGTCGTGATGCTCGACCCCGACGGCGCACTGGTCGGCGGACCGCCCTGTTGGGGCGCCGGCTACTTCCCGCCGATTTACCAGGGCACGCTGTTCCGCCCCCAGGCACCCCCGATCCTCAACCTCCGCCCCGCCGGTGGCCGCACCATCGCACGACAGCAGCGGAACCTCGACCTGCTGCGACAACTCAACCAGATCAACCGCCGCCCCGCCGATCCCGTGCTCGAAGCCCGGGCGGCGACCTACGAGCTGGCCTTCCGCATGCAGAAGCACGCTCCCGAAGCGGTCGACATCTCCCGCGAGACGGCCGAGACGCAGAGACTCTACGGGGTCGACCGGGACGAGACGTCGGAGTTCGGACGTCGCTGCCTGCTGGCCCGTCGGCTGGTCGAACGAGGCGTCCGCTTCGTGCAGCTGTATTCCGGAGGTGGACCCGGGAACATGACCTGGGACGGGCACGGGGACATCGAGGAGAACCACCTGAGGATGGCCGGGCAGGTCGACCAGCCGATCACCGGATTGCTCAAGGACCTCAAGAGACGCGGGCTGCTCGAAACGACCCTGGTGATCTGGGGTGGCGAGTTCGGGCGGACGCCGATGTCGCAGGGGAAGACGGGTCGAGACCACAGCCCGTTCGGTTTCTCGATCTGGATGGCCGGTGCCGGTATCCAGGGTGGTCGCATGGTCGGAGCGACCGACGCGATCGGGCTGCGGGCCGTCGAGAAGCCGTACCACGTCCGAGACCTCCACGCCACGATCCTCGATCGAGTCGGGCTCGACCAAGACGCCCTGACCTACCTGCACAACGGTCGAGAAGAACGGCTGACCGATATCGGCGGCCGCGTGATTTCAGAACTGCTGTAGCCGGTCGTCACTCCGCCTGGCTTACCGTCACAACGCGTTTTCGGGAGAGAGACCATGCCCGCCTCCAGCCGCCTGCTTGCCATGGCCATCCTGTTGCTGGCGGCCGTCCCGGCGACCGCCCAGGACGCCCGGGCGGACAAGAAGCCGGGCGAGTTGACGATCGCCATCGACGCCGATGTCGTCTACGGCCACAAGTACGGCCTCGCACTGACCTACGACGCGCTGCAGCCGGGTTCCGGCCGCAACCGCGCCGCGGTGATGTTCATGGTCAGTGGTGGCTGGGTCTCGCGATGGGGACCTCCCGAACGTGCCATCGAGCGGTTCCGGCACCTGCTCGAATCCGGCTACACCGTGTTCCTGGTCCGGCACGGCAGCAGCCCAAGATTTGTTGTGCCCGAATGTGTCAATGACGTCCGCCGCGCCGTCCGACACGTCCGCTCTTCTGCCAAGCGGTTTGACATCGATCCGAACCGGCTGGGTGTATTCGGCGGCAGTGCCGGCGGACACCTGGCGTTGATGCTCGGCACCACCGGAGAGGACGCCAACCCTAAGGCCAAGGACCCGTTGCAGAGATATTCCAGTCGCGTCAATGCCGTCGTCGCCTTCTTCCCGCCCACCGACCTCTCGAAATACCTCGACCCGAAACTCGGGTTCCTCGAACGCTTCCCCGCACTGAAGTTCGACCCCAAGCAATCTCCGGCGGTCTCGCCCCTGCTGCAGGTCACACCCGACGATGCTCCAGCTCTGATGATCCACGGCGATAAGGACAAGCTCGTGCCGCTGTTCCACAGCCAGACGATTCACAAGGCACTGGATGAGAAGAAGGTGCCGAACGAGTTGATGGTGATCGAAGGAGCCGCCCACGGCTTCAACCCGGCCGACGGGAAGCGGGCCAACGCCGCGACTGTGCGGTGGTTCAACCGCTACCTGCTGAAGCCGGCGGCGGCACCCGCCAAGAAGAAGTAACACCCACGGAGAAGCTCATGGCTCGCTCGCTTCACCAGGTCCTTGTTGCAATCCTGTTGATCGGGGTCACGCAGGCCCCGTCTGCCGCTGCTCGGCCCAACGTGGTCCTCGTGTTGTGCGACGACCTGGGCTACGGCGACCTGGCTTGCTACGGCAGTCCCACGGTCAAGACGCCGCATATCGATCGCTTCGCCGCCAGTGGCCTGAGGCTGACCAGTTGCTACGCCGCGTCGGCCAACTGCAGCCCCGCCCGGGCGGGGCTGTTGACCGGACGGACTCCCTACCGGGCCGGAATCCACAACTGGATCCCCGCGCTCTCACCCATGCACCTCCGCCGCGGCGAAATCACCCTCTCGGGGCTCCTGAAGCAATCCGGCTACAGCACCTGCCACGTCGGCAAATGGCATCTCAACGGCCGCTTCAATTTCGCCGACCAGCCTCAACCCTCCGATCACGGATTCGATCACTGGTTCAGCACCCAGAACAACGCTCTACCCAGCCACCGTGACCCCGACAACTTCGTCCGCAACGGCAAGCCGGTCGGGCCACTGGAAGGCTATTCGAGCCAGTTGGTCGTCGACGAAGCACTCGCCTGGCTCGACCACTCCCGCGACAAGACCAAACCGTTCTTCCTGTTCGTCTGCTTCCACGAACCTCACGAGCCGATCGCATCGGCGGAAATCTTCGAGCGGCAGTACCCGGATCTCAAGAACCCCGCCCAGGTCCGCCACCACGCCAACATCACCCAGATGGACCATGCCTTCGGTCGCCTGCTGGCAGCACTCGATCAGCACAAGTTGAGTGACGAGACGCTGGTGCTGTTCACCAGCGACAACGGACCGGCCATCACCCGCTATCACCCTCACGGATCCACCGGCCCGCTGCGGGAAAAGAAGGGTCATCTCTACGAGGGCGGCATCCGGGTCCCCGGGATCGTCCGCTGGCCGGGCCATATCAAGCCGGGCACGACCAGCGACGTGCCGGTCAGTGGCGTCGACGTGTTGCCGACCTTCTGCGAAGCGACCGCCACACCGTTGCCGGCTGACCGCCATTTCGACGGCAGCAGCGTGCTGGCACTGTTTGACACCAAGCCGATCAAGCGGCACCAGCCGCTGTTCTGGCAGTTCCACGTCGCCAGCAGCCTGCCCAAGGTGGCACTCCGCGACGGCGACTGGAAACTGCTGGCCCACCTCGACGGGCCCCGGATCAGGCCCTTCGGTGACATCCGCGCCGAGGACCAGAAGGCAATCAAGACGCAGTCAATCGCGAAGCTCGAGCTCTACAACCTAAAGGACGATATCGGCGAGACGCGTGACCGAGCGGCCGATCAACCCCAGCGGGTCAAGCGAATGGGCGCGGTGCTGAGGCGACTCTTCAAGCAGGTGCAGCAGGAGTCTCCCACATGGCCGGCCTGGACCTGGCCACGGCACGAGGGTCAGCGGATCGCCTGGGCAGGGCAGTTCCGCGGATACGGCTGGAGAACCAACGGCAGCGGCAGCCACCCCGAGTCTGATGCTCCGACTCACTGGAGTCCCGACGAGAACATTGCCTGGGCCACTCCACTTCCCACCCGCAGCAACAGCCTGCCGGTCTTCACCCGCCGGGCCGTCTTCACCTGCGTCGAACCCTTCGGGCTGGCCAAGCTCGACCTGGCCGACGGCAAGGTGCTGTGGCAACGCACCAGCAGTTACACCGATGTCACCTCGCCGGGAGACTGGTCCGGAATTCTGAAGGAGGTACGGGTGCTGAAGCAGTTGACCGACCAGGCGGCGGAGCTGAAGAAACAGCGAGTGGTGCTCGAGGACAGTCTCGAAAAGGCCAAGGACAAGAAGGCGGTTGTGGCCGAGATCGAGAAGATCGAGGCACGGGAGGACGCATTGCACGAGAAGATCGACGGCATGCCCCGGGCAGCTCGCTACACGCTGCCCATCACCCAGCGGCAGTACAACGGCTACACCACCGCCACACCGATCACCGACGGTCGGCTGGTCTGGGCGGTCTTTGGCAACCGCGTGGTCACCTGCTTCGACATGGAGGGCAAGCGGAAGTGGGCCAGCGTGCTGCCGGACAACCCGCAGATGATGTGGGGCCATTCGGCCAGCCCGCTGCTGGTCGCGGGTCGATTGATCGTGCCGATCGACGACATCGTGGCGTTGGACCCCGAGACGGGCAAGGAACTGTGGCGGACCAGCTACGGCCAGACATGGGGATCGCCGGTGCGGGCCGAGATCGACGGCAAGCCGCTGATCCTGATGGCCAACGGACGAATGGTCCGGCCCAGGGACGGCAAGGTCGTCGGACGGCTCTCGCCCCTGGAACGCGCCTCGCCGGTCGTCGTCGGCTCGACCGCGTTTTACATCGGCCAGCGGGCCGAGGCCTTTCCGCTGCCGGCACGGCTCGATCCCAAGGCCAGCAAGCGGCTCAGGCCCAAGGCGTTGTGGGAATCGAGCCCTCCGGGCGGCGGCTTCAGCTCCTCACCGGTCATCCACGACGGCCTGATCTACTGCGTGGCGACCCGAGGTATTCTCAGCGTGCTCGAGGCGTCGACCGGCAAGACGGTCTACACACGCAGGCTGAACCTGGGCAACGGGCCGGTGTGGCCGAGCCTCTTGCACGCCGGCGACCACGTCTACGCCAGCAACCGCGACGGAAACACGGTCGTCTTCAAGACGGGCCGCAAGTATCAGGAAGTCGCTCGCAACCACCTCGAGGAGTTCATCTCGACGCCCGTCGTCCACCGAGGCAGGATCTACATCCGCACCTACGGGCACCTGTACTCCATCGGAGAATGACATCCATGACCGTTCGCTTGAGTGATTCCACGACCATCAGGTTGCTTGCCGTTCTGCTTGCAACAGTGTTCCTGACAGGGTGTGGTGCGGACACCGACGAACCTGATGTCCCGAAAACTGATCGGCTCGAATTCAAGGCCCACTTTTTTCAGGAAGCACTAGAGTACCCAGCAGTGACTTGCACCTACGACTATGCCAGCATTCCCTTTCGACTCGACACGGTCGGGGGGCAGATACTTGGGAGCGGGAACCCATTTAAGATCGCTTTCAGTTCAATCAGTGACGGTGACTCTTTTACCGCCACCCTGAGGCTTGAGACTCACAACAGTGTCGTGCTGGTTCCCAAGAGTACCTTCACCTCGATTACCGTCACCCGGGGTGAGACCACCATCCCGCACGACTCACCCTTGCCGGCCGGCAAGTACACGGTGACATTGACCGGCAAGATGCCGCAGCCGCCCGCGGGTGAGCCGAAGGACGACGGCTCCGTGGGATAGCGTCCGTGCAAGGCTGCCGGCTCAGGCGATCACGCCGTCGATCGGGTCGCCGTCCAGGGCCGCTCGATGCTCGCGGCCGGTGCGGTCGAAGATCGGCATCCGTGGGTCGACTCCGACCAGCTTGTACATCGTCGCCACGTGGTCGGCACTGCTGACCGGATAGTCGACCGGCCAACCGGCCTGCTTGTCGCTGCGACCAAAGATCGTGCCGTGCCGCACTCCCGCTCCCGTGTAGACGATGAACCCACACTGGGTCCAGTGGTCCCGCCCGGCACTCTTGTTCACCTTGGGCGTCCGACCCATCTCACCCATCAGCACCACCAGCGTGTCGTCCAGCATCCCGCGACCGGCCATGTCCTCGACCAACGCCGAGTAGCACTGGTCGAGAGTCGGCAGCAGGAAGTTCTTCAGCAGGCGGAAGTTGTTGCCGTGAGTGTCCCACTGGCCGGCACCGATCTTGCCGTTGAGCTGCGATTCGAAAGTCAGGCCGACAAACCGTGAGCCCGATTCGACCAGCCGACGAGCGGCCAGCAGGCACGAACCGAACAGGTGCTCACCATACCGCTTCCGAGTCGACTCGGACTCGCGGGCAATATCGAAGGCATCACGGGTGCGGGTGGATGTGAGTAGCTCCAGGGCCTTCCGTTGAAACACGCCGAGCGTGTCCAGCCCGGGCTTGTCGCCCAGGCGACGGCGGACCCTGTCGACGGCGGCCAGCAGGTCGCGGCGACGGCCCAGCCGGGCTGCCCCCAGACCGGGCTGCTCGTCCAGGGCCGGAAGCTGAGGAGCGGCATAGGGCACAGGCGGGTCGATGTGCGCGTTGCGACCCTCGATCGATTCCCGGAACGTCGGCGTGTAGCTGGTGAACAGCGGGTCGAACTGCTGGCCCAGGAAACCTCCATACGGCCCGGCTCGCTGCCTGCCCTGGCTGTGACCGGGAACTGTCGGCATCCACACGTAGTTGGGGACTCCAACCGAGCCGAGACCGGCCAACTGCATCACCGAACCAACACTGGGATGGTCGGTCGGCTTGAAGTGGTTGCCGTTGACTACCGGACCAGAATAGCCGGTCAAAATGTTGTACGGGCTGTGGGTGTTCCAGAGATGCGTGTGCGTGCGGACCAGGCACGAATGGTGCATCGTCCTAGCCGTCAGCGGCATCAACTCGCAGACATCCAGGCCCGGCACGCTGCTGGGGATCGGGCGGAACTCGCCGCGGATCTCTGTCGGAGCCTCGGGCTTCATATCGAACATGTCGATATGGCTCGGGCCACCCATCAGGTTGATCAGGATCACCGACTTCGCCGGAGCGTCGGCGTCCACGGCACGAGCCTCGTCGGACGCCAGCAGCATCGGCAGCGACAAACCACCAGCCAAGCCCAAGCCGCCGACCTGCATCAGGTCGCGACGCGACAGGCCGTCGCACAGCCGCCGATCAGAGCCCAAGATCTTCAACATCCGCTGTCACCCTCGACACATTGACTGAACGTATTCTAGATCACCAATGCGTTGTCTGTCATCTGGTATCGGCATTTGTGGTGGTTCTAGACGCGGATTTGATGGGGGTCCTGCACCACCTCTGGGGTCAGGCTTCGCCTTCGGCGGTGTCTGACCCCTGCACCGTATCAGCATCAAGCACCGCATCAGTTTCCGCCGCTTCCTCTGAACCCGGTGGCACCCAATCGCCCCAGTGGTCCAGATAATGTGCATACGCCGGGCAATCCTCCCGGCGTTCCTCCAGCCACTGCTTCGTCTCGGACACCAATCGCTGCTCGGTCTCGATGTCCAGCCGGCCAATCATCACCCGCGATCTGAGGAACACAAAGTAGGTGTCCAGTACGTCGCAACGACAATAGTCGTTGATCTCCTCAACCCGACCCTCGTCATAAAAACCCTGGACCATCGAGCCGTCGACCCCGGTCTTGCCCGGCTTGCCAATCAGGTGAGCCAACAGGTTCAACCCGCCACTGACCCGTGAGGCTCCGAAGTTCGACACCAGGTCCATCAGATCGATGTGCGAGTGGATGTTGTACCGGTTCCGAGCTTGGTCGTACGTCCGGGCTTCGACATTGAACCACTCGGGCAACGTGATCCCGTAGCGATAGGCTGCCAGCTCCAACACCGGCAAGTCGTAGCCTCGGCCATTGAACGTCACCAGCGTCGGCTGGCCGTAGTGCTTCCAGCCCTTCCAGAACAGGTCGGTGATCACGTGAGGCCGATAGGCGGGGGCGTCGAGGACGGCCAGGTCCAGCAGCCGGAACCCGCTGTCGACCTTGGCGACGGCAACTGAGATCGGCAGCATCCAGGTCGGAGGCAACACGTCGCTGCCACGCTGCTCGAGACGCTCGGCACCAAATTTCGCGATCGCCTCACCCGGCGACATCTCCCCATCGCCGTATTTCGCCCTGGCAATCAACTCACCGTCAGCCACCGCCTCGACATCAAACACCAGGTAACTCACCAGATCTGCCACCGCTGACTCCCCTCTATGTTTTCCAGACGACTGTCTTCCCGCGCGTACTGCCACAACTGCCAATCGTCTCGCGGGTACGTTACCATGAACCCTCGGGGCCTCAACCCCGCCCCCGCCCCTCTTCTCAAACCCCGCATCGGCCCCATGACCGACCCTGCCGAAGTCACCGAATCTGCCGGAGTCACCGAGCCGGTGCTCGATGAGCCGGAGGTGATCGAGGGCGATCCGGGCTACGGTGAAGCTGGTGGAATCGAGACCCCGGCGGCCAGCCGCGAGGCGATCGATCAGCTCGCGGCCGCCTACGCCCGCATGCGGACCGAGATCGGCAAGTCGATCGTCGGCCAGCACAAGGTCGTCGACCAACTGCTGGTCGCACTCTTCTCCGGCGGCCACTGCCTGCTCGAGGGTGTTCCCGGCCTGGCCAAGACGCTGCTGGTCAGCACCATCGCCGAGATCCTCGAGCTGTCGTTCCGCCGCATCCAGTTCACTCCTGACCTGATGCCCTCGGACATCACCGGCACCGATGTGCTGCAGGATGATCCCGAAACGCACCAGCGGGCGTTTCATTTCATGCAGGGGCCGCTGTTTGCCAACATCGTGCTGGCCGACGAGATCAACCGCACGCCTCCCAAGACCCAGGCCGCGTTGCTCGAGGCGATGCAGGAACGACGGGTTACTGTCGGCACCAGTACCTACCCGCTGCCCCAGCCGTTCTTCGTGCTCGCCACGCAGAACCCGATCGAGCAGGAAGGCACCTACACTCTTCCCGAGGCCCAGCTCGACCGGTTCATGTTCCATGTCGTCGTCGACTACCCGAATGCCGACGAGGAACTTTCGATCCTGAAGCAGACAACCGGGCATAGCCAACCCCAGCTCGAAACGACCCTCTCGGGCCCGCAGATCCTTGAGTTGCAGGAACTGGTTCGACAGGTTCCGGTGGCCGAACACGTCTTCGTCTACGCCCGTGACCTGGCCCGGGCCACCCGACCCACCGAACCGGACGCCGCAAAGTTCGTGAAGTCCTATATTGCCTGGGGCGCCGGGCCGCGGGCTGGGCAATACCTGGTGATCGGAGCCAAGGCCCGAGCCGTACTCGAGGGCCGCTTGCACGTCACGACCGACGACGTCAAGGCGGTTGCTCACCCGGTGCTCAGACACCGGCTGGTCACCACCTTCCTGGCCGACAGCGAAAATATCACCTCCGACGACCTGGTCGACATGCTGTTGGAGAAAGTGCCTGTCGAACTGGTCGAGCGGGCCGTGTCGCGGGTCCCCTGATCCGCTCGCAACTCGAGCCGGCAACCGCGGGACGATATCGCCCCGCCGGAGAACTCAGCATGCCTCGAACCTTTGATATCGCAGTCATCGAAGGAGACGGGATTGGCCCCGAGGTGACTCGAGAGGCGATCCGCTCGGTCGAAGCCGCCGTGTCACTCGAGGGGGCGTCCTTCGAATGGACCTCTTACCCCTGGGGCACCGAGTACTACTTCGAGCACGGCCGGATGGCCCCGGACGACTATCTCGACACGCTCGCCGGCCACGACGCCATTCTGCTGGGTGCCGTCGGACACCCCGAGGTCCAGGACCACGTCACGCTCAACGGACTGCTGCTTCCGATCCGTCGGCAATTCGACCAGTGCGTCTGCCTGAGACCGTCGTATCTGTATGACGGGGTCGAGAGTCCCCTGCGGGACAAGTCGCCAGGTTCGATTGATATTCAGGTCTTCCGCGAGAACACCGAGGGTGAGTACGCAAACGTCGGCGGTCGCCTGTATGCCGATCGTCCCCACGACGTGGCGATCCAGACCTCGGTCTTCACCCGCCACGGTTGCCGACGGATCATCACCGCCGCCTTCGAAAAGGCCGCCACGCGGCCGGCCGGCCACGTGGCATCGATCACCAAGAGCAACGCGCAGGGATACGGCATGGTGCTGTGGGACGAGGTGTTCGAAGAGGTTGCCGCGGGGTTCCCCGATATCGAGACCGAATCGCTGCTGATCGACCGGGCGGTGATGGAGTTCGTTCGCAGGCCCGAGTCGTTCGACGTCGTGGTCGCCAGTAATCTCTTCGGCGACATTCTCACCGACCTCGCCGCGATCATCGTCGGCAGTATGGGCCTGGCCGCCAGCGCCAACATCGATCCCACCAGGACCCATCCCAGCATGTTCGAACCGGTCCACGGTTCGGCACCGGACATCGTCGGCCAGGGCATCGCCAACCCCCTGGCCGCCATCCTCTCGGCCGCCATGATGCTCGAACACCTCGAGTTGCCCAATGCCGCCGCCGCGATCAACGACGCGGTTAAGGACCAGTTGGCCGAGCGAGGTCCGCGGACGCCCGACCTGGGAGGCGACTCGACAACCGAAGAGACCGGGGAAGCTATCGCAACGCGTGTTGCGAGTACCACCGGAGCCGTCTCGTGACCACCGAATCGCTCGCTGAAATCTACCTCGACAACAACGCCACCACCCGGCCGTTGCCCGAGGTGATCGAGACAGTGACGCGACACCTGGGTGAGAGTTTCGGAAACCCGGGCAGCCGACACGCTGCAGGACGCCGGGCACGTGTCGTGCTCGAAGACGCCCGCGAGACAATTGCCGACATCCTGGGGGCCTCTCCCGAGGAGGTCGTCTTCACCAGCGGAGGAACCGAATCGACCAACCTGGCACTGTTTGGTTTCGCCGCCGGTGAGCCCGGCGTGATCCTGACCACCGCCGGAGAACATCCGGCGACGACCGAATCGATCGACGCGCTAACGCGGCGAGGCTGGTCGTCGAGGGTACTCGGGGTCGATTCCGACGGACGATTGCAGCCCGAGGAGCTCGAGCACGTGGCCTGGGATGGCTGCCGGTTGGCAACACTCATCCTGGCTCATAACGAGACCGGCGTCGTGCAGGACCTCGGGTCGCTGTCGGAGGCCTGTCGCGAGCGAAACATCCCGCTGCACGTCGATGCGGTGCAGGCGGTGGGGAAGATTCCCGTGGATTTTCACCAGTTGGGTGCCGCTTCGCTGGCACTGGGAGCTCACAAGTTCCACGGACCCCGAGGCATCGGCGCGCTGCTGCTCCGTGATGGATGCCAACTGGCCCGGTTTGCCTACGGGGGGCACCAGGAAGCCGGTCGACGACCGGGGACCGAGGTGGTGGCGTTGGCGGCGGGGATGGCCCGGGCACTGGAATCCTGGAACGAAGACCGGGTGGCCCGTACCGAGCGGATCACGATGCTCCGCGACCGGCTCGAGCACGGGCTCACCGAACACGCCGGCCCGAGCCTCGTCAACGGACACCCCGAACACCGGCTCCCCAACACGCTCAACATCGCCTTCCCCGGTCTCGACGGTGAGGCCATGCTGGTCGCCCTGGGCCTCGAACAGATCGCCTGCTCGCTGGGCAGTACCTGCAGCAGCGGCTCGGCGGAGCCAGCACCGGCACTGGTCGCGATGGGGCGCGGCGAAGAGGTGTACAGGGCAAGCGTGAGATTCAGCGTGGGGGTGGAGAACACTGTTGAGGAAATCGACGAGGCGGTCGAACGGATTGCGGGCGTGGTGCAGAGACTGAGAGAATCGGCTCCGGTGGCTTGATGGCCCCGGCTGGGATATTCCGACACAAAGACTGACCCAGGGCGGGAGCGCGGACCATGGTGGTCTCGGGACGCGAAACCGAACCGCTGCTGCTGGTGCCCGAGATCCGGCTGGCTCATACCGCAATCACCCAACTGGGCTCCCGCAGCCGGTCGCGACCACCCAGTGTTTACATCACCGGACCGCCGGGGACCGGAAAGTCGCACCTGGCCCGCCTGTTCCTGCAGGCCGACGCCGGACGCAAGATTTCCGTGTTGGCCAGTGAGTTCGCGGCCGAACTGGCCGAGGCGGCACAACACAAGGATGTCCCAGGGTTCCAGAACCGCTTCCGACAACTCAACACCCTGGTCTGCGAGGACCTGCAGGCGCTGGCCGGTCGGCGAGAAAGCCAACAGCAACTACTGGCAGTGATCGATGAGATCCTCGGCCGGGGGGGACGCGTGCTGATCACCGCATCGCGACTGCCCGGACGACTGGATCGCTTCAATCGGAAACTGGTCAGCCGTTGCCGCGGTGGAGTGGTTGTCTCGGTCCGCCGGCCCGGGCCAGCCAGCCGGCTCCAGCTGCTGGAACACTTCGCCTCCAGGCACCAGGTCCCACTGCCGGTCGACGTCGCCCAGATGCTCGCTCGAAAAATCACCGGGTCGCCCCGTGACCTCATCTCCGCGCTCGGACAACTCGAGACACTCTCCAGGATCAGCGGTGGCGTGATCGACACCACGATGGCCCGTAGTGTTGTCGCCGGAGACGCCGAGGCCAAGCCGCCAGGACTGGCACAGATCGCACGGGTCGTCGCACGACACTTCGGCGTCTCAGCACGACGGCTCCGCGAACGCAGCCGGGCTCAGCACATCGTCGTGCCTCGACAATGTGCCATGCTGCTCGCACGCGAACTCACCGGGACCATCTACTCGAAAATCGCCACCTACTTCGGGTGCAGCAACCACACCACCGTTCTGCACGCCTGCAGACGCATGCAACAACGGCTTGGAAACGAACCCGAGCTCCGCAGGCTCGTCCACTCGATACATGCCGAATTGACAGGCCGCGAGGAACCTGGAAACGAATGATGTGAATAAACTGTTGATAGCCTGTGGATTCGTCGTCGAATAGTCATGTGTCGCCAAAGTCGACGTCATTCGGATGACACAAACCGGTCATTTGTGGACTGTGGCAGGCCTTGTCTTCGGCCAATTTTCAGCATGTTCTTAACACGATTCGAGACTGCTTGTGAGGGAATAAACCACGTGGTATCATGGACTTTCGTTGAGAGCTTGGGCCCGAATCCACCGCAGAAGAGGGTCTCTAATACTACTACTGCTAAGTAAATAGATCAGGGCAATCTTCTGCGACTCTGTCGCCCGGTTTGTTTGTCAATGGAGTGTTCTGAAACCGACGTGACACCATGAAACTTCAATGCCATCGTCCTACCCTGGCCGCCGCGCTCCAGATCGTCAGCACGGTTGTTCCGACCCGGACCCCCAAGGAGATCCTTCGGAACGTTAAGTTGCAGGTCGATAACGGTGCGGTGACGCTGGTGGCAACTGACCAGGAGGTGGGGATTCGGATCGAGTTGTCAGGTGTCGAGACAGATTCCAGTGGCGAGGTGTTGTTGCCGACGAACCGGGTTTCGTCGATTCTGCGAGAGTTGACCGACGAGACGATCGACATCGAGGTGACCGAGTCGTCGGTCTGCATCCGGACATCCGGCAGCGTGTTTTCCCTGGCATCGGAGGATCCCGACGAATTTCCCGACGTGGCGACATTCGAGGGGGATCAGTACCTGGCGATTCCGGGCGTGGCGTTCCGTGAGGGCATCCTACGGACGGCGTTTGCAACCGATCAGGAGAGCACCCGCTACGCTCTGGGTGGGGTGCTTTTTGATCCGGGCAGCGAGACGGTGACCCTGGTTGCCACCGACAGTCGCCGGCTGGCGGTCGCACCGATACCGGCTCGAGCCGAGGGAATTGAGGAGTTGGCCAACCCGGGCCCGGTGATCCCGGCCAAGGCAATGCGTTTGATCGAGAAGTCGATCACCGACGATGAGCAAGAGGTCCAGGTGGCTATCAATGCCAACGACATCCTGGTCCGTTGTGGTCAATCGACAATCTACAGCCGGCTGGTCGAGGGCCGCTTCCCCGAATACACGAAGCTGATCGACACGTCGAATTCGCATGTCGCGACGATCGAGATCGACTCGTTCCACTCGGCCGTCCGCCAGGCCCAGATCGTCACCAGCGAAGAGAGCCGAGGCGTCGACTTTTCGTTCGCCAACGGTCTGCTGACCCTGCAAACAATTGCCGCGGATGTCGGGGAATCGAAGGTTGAGATTCCAGTGAGTTATGACGGCGACGCGGTAGAGATCACTTTTGATCCGCGGTTCATCACGGATTTTCTGAGGGTCCTGAAGCCCGAGTCGACAGTGGCCCTGCACCTGGTCGACAGCGAGAGTGCCGCAGTGTTCCGCACTGACGACGGCTACACCTACGTGGTTATGCCGCTTTCGAAGGACCGATGATTGATGCGCGCAGCCCGCGGACCGCAACGGCTGGGCGACGCCCTGTCAGAACTGGTCGCCCTCAAGGGGTTGGCTCGAAGTGGTGCGGCTGAACAACTTAGCCAGGCCTGGCAAGAGGTTGCCGGCGAGCGGATTGCCTCGGAAACGCGGGTCGTGGCGGTGAAGAACAGGTCATTGGAGATCGAGGTGGCCAGTGCGGCATTGATGTATGAACTCGATTCGTTTCACAAGTCGAGCCTGCTCGAAGCACTCGGGGAGCAGCACGGACTGAAGATCAACCGGTTGAAATTCCGGCTCAAGGGCAGCCTGGGCGAAGATGCCGGTGGCGGCCAGTAGTGGTGGTGGGGGATTTGAGGGAGTGAACGACGTGGCGGACGATACGGGCGCCGGTGGCGGCGAGTACACGGCGAATCAGATTCGCGCGCTGAAGGGTGTCGAAGGCATCCGCATGCGCCCGGCGATGTACATCGGCGATACCACCGCGCGAGGACTGCACCACCTGGTCTTCGAGGTGGTTGACAACAGCATCGACGAAGCGGTCAACGGCCACGCAAGCACAGTCATCGTCGTGTTGCACGACGACGGTAGTGTCAGTGTCAAGGACGATGGCCGAGGCATCCCGGTCGGAGCTCTCGAGGGCCAGGAAGATCGCTCGGCGCTCGAGGTGGTCTTTACCGAGATCCACGCCGGGGGCAAGTTCGACCGCGAGGGTGGATACAAGACCGGTACCGGTGGCCTGCATGGCGTCGGGCTGACAGCTGTCAACGCACTCTCGGAATGGCTCGAAGTCGAAGTCCGCCGCAACGAGCGGTTGTGGACGATGAGCTTCGAACGCGGCCAGATGACCGGACCACTCAAGGAACTCGGCAAGGCCACCGAGACGGGGACCCGTGTCAAGTTTCGGCCCGACACCGAGATCTTCCCCGATATCCGGTTCACCTTCGACACGCTGGCAAGACGCCTCCAGGAGGTCGCCTTCCTGAACGCCGGTGTGCGGATCCGGATTTCTGATGAGAGGTCCGATCGGTCTGAGGAGTTCTGTTACGAGAAGGGGTTGGTTGAGTTTGTTGAGCACCTGAACCGGGCCGAGCAGGCGCTCTTTGGCGAGGTGATCTCGATCCAGGGTCGACAGGACGATGTCGAAGTCGACGTGGCGCTGCAATACCACATGGATTTCACCGAGACAATTCGCACCTTCGCCAACAACATCAACAACATCGAGGGCGGCACCCATCTCAGCGGGTTCCGCAGCGCACTGACCCGCTCGATCAATCAATACGGCCGCAAGGAAAACCTCTTCAAGGATGCCACGCCCACCGGTGATGACTTCCGTGAGGGTCTGACAGCGGTGATCTCGGTGCGGATGTCCGAGCCGCAGTTTGAAGGACAGACCAAGACGAAGCTGGGCAACAGCGAGGTCGAGGGGATCGTGACCTCAGTCGTTCATGACGGGCTGACGCGGTTCCTCGAGGCCAACCCGAAGGTGGCCCGGTTGATTACGGGCAAGGGCATGAGAGCGGCGGAAGCCCGCGAGGCGGCGCGGAAGGCGCGTGAAATGATCCGCCGCAAGGGGGCCTTGACCACAGGCGGCCTACCCGAAAAACTTCGCGACTGCCGCAGTCGGACGCTCGAGGAGACCGAGTTGTACCTGGTCGAAGGCGACTCGGCAGGCGGTTCGGCTGACACCGGACGAGATTCTGATATCCAGGCCATCCTCCCGCTCCGCGGCAAGATTCTCAACGTGCAGAAGGCCCGCGAGGCCAAGGTGCTGCAGAACAAGGAAGTCACCAATATTTTCAAGGCGATCGGTGTCCCGCCCGGCGCCCAACTCGAAGACGTCGCCAAGCGACGCTACGGCAAGATCATCCTGATGACCGACGCCGACGTCGACGGCAGCCACATCCGCACACTGCTCCTGACGTTTCTCTACCGGCATATGGAACCGCTGATCAAGGAGGGCTGTGTTTACATCGCCCAGCCGCCGCTGTACCGGGTCATCCAGGGACGTAAGAAGCCTCGATATGTGCAGACCCACAAGGAGATGATGTCGGAGCTGGTCGAACTGGGTGCCGAAGGCAGCCGGGTGGAACTCGAAGACGGCCAGTCGCTTGATGGAGACGCACTGGAGACGGTCATCGGGCTGCTCAATGAACTTGAACAGCCGCTGCAGACACTGGAACGACGCGGAGTGGATCTCAGGTGGCTGGTTGGCGAGCACGTCGATAAGGATGGACGCCTGCCCCGCTACCGGGTGTTCCTGGGCCGTGAGCAGCACTGGTTCCACACCAGCGAGGAGGCCGATGCGTTTCTAGAGGCGGAAAAGGAGAAACACGGGGATGACTTCGTTGTGGCCGACAGCGATGCCCCCGACGGGGCAGTGGGCAACGGTGACCCCGGCTCGAATGGTTCCAGCTCCGAGGACCTCAAGCTGAAACGGACGAACCTGCACGAGGTCAAGTCGATCAATGCCACACTCGATGAACTGAAAGGGTTTGGGATCACCGTCTCTGACCTGCTCCCGGCAGGCAACCGGGATGGTGAACCGTTCTACCCGCTGCAACTGGTCAACGATGAGTCCGAAAACCTGCTCTCGAGTTTCCGCGAGCTGGTGCCGGCGGTCCGGTCGCTGGGCGAGAAGGGCCTGAAAATCACCCGGTTCAAGGGGCTGGGTGAGATGGACCCCGAGGAGTTGTGGGCCACGAGTATGGATTCCCAGAGCCGGCATCTGCTGCAGGTCACCGTCGATGATGCCGCCGCCGCTCACGACCTCTTCAGTATTCTCATGGGTGACGACGTCGAACCGCGACGCCAGTTCATCGAAGAGCACGCGCTGGATGTCAAGAACCTCGACGTGTGACACCCGACACTGCGGGCCGCCTCGACGCTGGAGTGCCACAAGGCTAGTCTGACGGTTCGACACGATCGGACCCGCACCCGGAGTCGCACCATGCGCTACCTGCTCGCCGCTCTGACCTTGGCTCTGCTCGCGCCGGCGCTCCAGGCGGAAATCCGTTTCCCCTCGGTCATCGGTGACAACATGGTGCTGCAGCGTGGTGAGCCGGTGCCGGTCTGGGGCTGGGACACGGCCGGGACCAAGGTCAGCGTCACGATCGGCGAGACGATTGTGACGGTAACCGCCGGGGCCGATGGCCGCTGGACGGCTTACCTGCCGACGATGAAGGCGGGTGGCCCGCACGAGATCACCGTGAACGGAACCAGCGAGGCCACCATCAAGAACGTGCTGGTCGGCGAGGTCTGGTTCTGCTCGGGACAGTCCAACATGGAATGGCGAGTCAAACAGTCGAACAACCCGGACAAGGAGATCGCGGCGGCCAAACATCCCCGCATCCGGCACATCAAGTTCCCTCACCGGCCCGCCGACAACCCGCAGTCGGATATCCCCAGTGATGGCTGGAAGGTCTGCAGCCCCGAGACCGTGGGCGATTTCACCGCGGTCGGATACTTCTACGGCAGGTTCCTGCAGAAGGAACTCGATGTCCCAATCGGGTTGCTCGGTTGCAACTGGGGAGGAACCCGGATCGAACCGTGGATACCGCCGGCAGGATTTCGAGCCGTGCCGAAACTGGCCGACATCGCCGGAACACTCGACCAGTTCCCCAAGCTCAGGAACAACGGGTCGATCAACCATCAGACCCCGATGGCCCTGTACAACGGCATGGTGGCACCGGTGATTCCCTACGGCATCCGGGGAGCAATCTGGTACCAGGGTGAATCGAACAACGGCGAAGGGATGCTCTACTACGAGAAGATGAAGGCATTGATCGCAGGGTGGCGGGCGACCTGGCAGAAGCCGAACCTGCCCTTCTATTACGTGCAACTGGCTCCGTATAACTACCGCAACCGTCCGCCCGAGATGCTGGCTGGAATCTGGGAAGCACAACTTAAGACTCTCTCGGTGCCACACACCGGGATGGCCGTCACGGTCGATATTGGAAACCGAGGCGATATTCATCCCAGGAACAAGCAGGATGTCGGCAAACGGCTCGGCCTCTGGGCCCTGGCCAGGACCTACGGCAAAAAGGACCTTGTCTACTCGGGGCCGCTCTACAAGAGCATGAAAGTCCAGGGCGACTCGATCAGCATCTCCTTCGACCATGTCGGCGACGGGCTGGTCTCTCGAGACGACAAGCCGCTCTCGCACTTCAGCATCGCCGGTGAAGACAAGATGTTCGTCGAGGCTACGGCAACGATCGAAGGGAAGACCGTGGTGATTCGAGCCGAGACGGTGAAGAAACCAGTGGCCGTTCGCTTCGGATGGCACCAGGAGGCCGAACCGAACCTCTCGAACAAGAACGGCCTGCCTGCATCACCGTTCCGGACCGATTCCTGGTAAGTCCGACTGAATCCCGCCTGTCGGTGGTCGATCGCGACCGATATGATAGGTGAGAGAGTCTTGATGTGAACCCGTCGCCCGTTGGTGGGTGCTCAAAGTCGAGGGGAAGCGACCATGAACCCGAAGCAGTGTCAGGGTCCCGACGGCGGGATCGGTCGACGCGAACTGCTCAGAACTGGGCTGGTCGGCTTCAGCGGCCTGACCCTGCCCGGGCTCTACCAGGCGCGGGCCGCGACGGCACCCGAGGGGGACGATGAGCAGACGGCCGTGATCTTGGTCTGGCTGCGGGGAGGTTGCAGCC
>Ga0310123_10001612_pt1 | contig 18553 bp, 15 predicted proteins | sample CB6_AW_1057_MG_FD_203505 | JGI IMG/M metagenome (GOLD analysis project Ga0310123, IMG submission 203505) | Marine microbial communities from Western Arctic Ocean, Canada - CB6_AW_1057 | ecosystem: Environmental > Aquatic > Marine > Oceanic | place: Canada: Western Arctic Ocean | collected... | reverse complement strand
CCAGCCAATAGTCTATCGGTTGGCACAGTTGGTCATGATAACTCCGGGTCGGCGCAAACACTGCGTCAGTACAATCGGAAAACAGCGTCCGGCTTTGTGCGCCCCGGGCCACGATCTCCTCGTACTCACGAACCTCGATCGATGTTAATTCAGGGCGGATTTCCTGTCCCTCCGAACCGTCACCCGGTTCGCCTGACGTCCACCGGCAGAGCCACGTGGCATTCTGTTGAATCGAGCTGTCCTCCTTGAATGCAACCGCCTGGTAATAGACGCGTGTCATAATCGACGAAGCGGTTTGCTCGACGCTGAATACCTTGATTGCGACGCGGACGTCGGCCGCGCCGGCCAGAGGCTCCGCGAGCAACCGCAGCGCCTCGGTCAAGCCGGCCACGCCCTGATTGGTCGCGGGCACTTTGGTGTCCGACCCAATCTCCTCCGTTGGCCGGAAAACCACAAGCGATCCATCGCGGTGGATTTCGCGCAGGTTTCGGGCGCGGAGCGGATTACAGGAAAATTCTGCCGATGCGACCTCAGCCAAGCTGTTTTCGGCAATGGGGTCCGACTTCTCCAGAAGCCCGGCGACGAGCTTCAGTTGAGCCGACGCCCTGTTGGAAAACAGCTCGCTTGTCCAGCCGTCCGCGAGGGGATCCAGTTCCCCGAATTGTTTGCCGGGCCACATCACGGGGAGTGGATCGGTTCCAACGGCGGCACCGTCATCCCGCGCAACGGGGGCGATCGGGTTTTGTCTTCCGAATTCGGATTGATGATTTTCGGTGCTCTGCCGGGCCGGTTGCGAGAACCAGGTGATCGCAGCCACGGCAATCAATGCCGCAACGCCGGCGAACAGCGACCAGCGCCAGTGTGGGCTCGAACGTGTTACTGAAGTTGCCGACTTGCGGCGGTGCCGTTGCATCACCTTTTTATGTGACATAAACGAGAGCGGGTCAAGCTAAAACCTCCTCCAATACCATGGAAAACCGGGATTCGTGCTGACCCATGACGCCGGCAATATCTTCCCGAAATTTTCGACATGTCCGTCCACATACAACAGTGGATTGGCTTCATTGTGGGGGTATCCGGCAATGGCCGTACCCAGGGGCGCCCTATCGTCCCGGCCATTGCTCCAGACGCTGAATCCGCGGCCGGAGAACTCACCGAGATCCTCGCCGCTGCCGTTGTGGCAGAGAATGAAGACCTTGGTGGGCGCAACGGCATCATACAAGTTCATGCCGTTGACGTTGGTCATCCCAAAGTACTTCGCGCAAACTACGGAGCCCACGAAGTCGGCGCCGCGACCCCATGGCGCCCATCCGAGGTGGGAGTTGTATGCGTAGTGAGAGTTGTCGTAGCCGAATGCAAAATTTCCCGTCAAATTGCCATCGGAGCTTTGCCGCATGCGGGAGGGGCACAACAGGATGTGATTGCCGCTCTCGAACGTCTCCGGGGTCGGCGTAGGCAGATAGTCGGTCGGTTTATGCCAGGTGCTCTTGATCCCCGTGAGGCTCTTGCACCACGTGAGTCCACCGGGTCCGCCCGGGTAATCCTGTTTCCAGAGTGGGAGGAGCTGGTCATTATGGTCGCCGGCGAAGAGGGCGATGGCCATGCCCGTCTGTTTCAGATTATTGATGCAATAGGTCAGCCTTGCCCTCTCCATCGCCTGCTGCACCGCGGGCATCAACAGAGCCGCCAGCACGGCAATGATCGCAATCACCACCAACAGCTCGATGAGGGTAAACCCCTTCGATTCAGAAATCCGCCGCAAAGAGAAACGCTCAACCTTTACAGCCCGCTTCCAATCGATTCTGGAAACCGTTCGCATCTCTAACGCTCGCACACCCGGCCAACCCCGGCCAAGCCGATCCGACTCGTTTTCAACCGTAAAGTAGCGGAAGTCGCCAAGACTTCCGGTCGGCGCCGCTCATGCCCGACAGAGCCAGGAATCGTCTACGCTCGAAAAAAATTCCTGCGATCATGCGCCTTCAACCTTTCTTCGTCGTGTTGCCATGGCAAACGGAATTCAGCCAGGCCACGGTGTCTCCGATTCCCCGGTCTAAATCCCCGCGGAAAGAGAATCCCCCCTTCGTTAAACGATCACTACAAACTTCATAGGAGAGTTGGTTCATGATTCGAGAATCCGTCAATTGAACCTCAAAGTTAGGGATGTAATTCCGAATCACATCCAAAATTTCCTGAACGGTTGCGTTTGTCGTTACAAGGTTGTAAAGGAGTCCGTCCAGATTCTCGTGCGTTAGAACAAAGCGAATGGCACCTATGGCATCCTCCAGCGCCAGGTAGGGGCGCTTCTGCGCCAAAGCGGTCGTCCAAACCGTCAGAGGTTCGCCCATAGCAGCCTGCCAAATAAATTTATTCACAGCCGTATGAAACCGCATGCCTACCGACGGACCGAAGAGCGTACCCAAACGACCGATGACTGCATTCAGACCATTTCCCATCATTCTTGTCAGCGCCGTTTCCGCGGCCAGTTTGCTTTCCGCGTACGGGCTTTGCGGTTTGAGTTCACGGCAGGTCTCATCGACCACACCCGTCTGTACTCCGTAAACGCTGGTCGTCGACGGGAAAAAGAGCCGGCATCCGTTCTGACGGCAAGCCTCGGCCACACGCGTGGTGCCCTCAAGATTAACACTCATGATCTCGTCGGCCCGGTCCAGGCTATTGGCGGCATCCGTCAGTGCCGCCAGATGAACGACAATGTCGACGTCGCCCAATAGCTGTGAGAAATCCGCGGTGCGGATGTCTTTCTCCAGAAAACGAAAGGGCACCCCGGCCGGCAAATTGAACAGCGAAGGGATTCGCTGCGTTGAGAGATTATCCAGCAATATGACTTCGCGAAACTCTCCGGGTCGAAAATCATGTATCAACCGTGACCCGATATGGCCCAGTGCACCTGTTATTAGCAGTTTCACTCCGTGCGCTCCTCCATGATCGCCCTGGTTTTTTTCAACCCTTCCCCAAAGGAAACTTCCGATTTCCAGCCCGTCAACGAGCGGAAGCGGGCGGAGGAGAAACGTACATCTTCGATTTCGATTTTTTTTCGCTGCTCCGGCCAGGGAACCATCTCCATCCGGCTGGCGGGATACTCCGTGACAATCGACTCCGCAATCTCGCGCACACTGAGATGTTCGTTACTCGTGACAAAATACGGTTTCCCCGGGAAATCCCGTTGTTTGACGGCCAGCATGATGGCGGTGACCGCATCGTCCACGAACATCACATCACGCATCTGGGCGCCACTCCCGAATATCTGCAACGTCTTGCCTTGAGATGCCTGTGCAATGAAATAATTGATAAATCCGAAATCCGAAGAGTTCTTCCCATAGGGACCGTAGAGGTTCGCGAACCGCAACACGATCGTCTTCAGATGATGGAGCGTGTGATAGATTTGGTAGTATTTTTCAGCAACCCCTTTGTTCGCCGAGTAGATCTCCAGGGGGCGCTCCCAGTGATCTTCGTCCACAATTTCCAGCAGAGCCTTCCCGATCACCGTACTGCTGGAAGGATAAACGACGGTTGCATCCGGATTGAAACGCCGCACCGCTTCCAGCAATTCCAAATTACCAACGCAGTTGATATCCACATCGAGCAACGGTTCGCGGATGGAAAGGGGGTGCGATGTTTGGGCCGCGCAATTGCAAATGACATCCTGCCCTTGTACTTGATCCGCCAAAAGCCGTTCGTCGCGTAGATCTCCCGGAATAAATTCGATCTGATCCCGCACATCAGTCAGGCTTTTTTCGGTCGAGAGAAAGCGAGGGTCAAGCGAATCGATGACCGTCACTTCCGTGTCTGGAATCTTCACGTACTCTCGAACCAGGTTGCACCCAAGGAAGCCTGCACCGCCGATAATCAGTACTTTCATCGCATTTCTTTCTCGTAGAACCGGATTGTTCTATCAATCCCTTCCTTCAAGCACACCCTGGCTCGCCAGCCGGTGCGATCCTGGAACAACCTGGTACAGGCCACGAAATTCCGTGTGTCGACAGGCGAGAGATTTCCGGGCGGCTCGACATGCTTCACGTCTACCTCGACGCCTATCATTGATGCAACACGGGCCGCTACGAGTTGAATGGCTTCAGCCACCGTATGACCTTTTCCGCTGCCGACCAGGTAGTGCCCCCCGTTGACCGCATCGATGTTCTCCGCCGCGGCGACGAAAGCGCTTGCGACGTCCTCCACGAAAACGTAGTCGCGTAGATAGTCGCCGGTTCCATATACCGTCAATTCATTGCCGCCCAGTGCGCGACGTACCATCAGGTTCAGTATACCGCGATCCGCATTGCTGTTGCCCGGTCCCGGGCCATAAACATTCGCCAGCCGGAGTGTTGCACCACGCACCGCCCCCTGTTGGGTATAATATTTCAGGTAGTTCTCCGCCATCAATTTGTGCAAATCGTACGTTGTCACGGGCTCGTCTGCCCAGGTCTCGTCCACGGGCATCGAACGGGGCAAACCGCACTCGGTGGCTGAACCGGCGAAAAGAACGGTTGGAACCGATTTCGCTCTCCTGCAGGCCTCCAGCAGAGATACCATCGGCAACACGTTGATCGACATATCCCCCACCGGGTCTGCGTCCGCGGCCGTTGCGCTGGTCTGGGCCGCAAAGTGAAAAATGACATCTACGCCCTCAAGCAATTCATCCCATATGGATGACTCGCGAATGTCCGCATGAACCTCGGAGACTTCTGCTTTTCCAAGCCGTGGCGTCAAGGGAACGCCGGACCGAATGAGGCGAACGATCGATGCGGAACGATCGTTGAGAAGTTGAACCAGACCGAATGCGAGATATCCTGCTGCACCCGTAATCAATACTTTCTTATTTGACCAGAAATCTTTCATGATCCCGACTACGTCGAATCGGCGAGCCCGTCGAACCCAACCATCGTGTCATCCGGAGGGAGTCGGCCTTCATCGTCGGGATGGATAGAAAGCTGTTTCAGGGCGACTCCGTCAATCATGGCTTTCCTTCCCAAACGCCTTAATCGTGTCTATGACTCGCTCCTGGTCCACGGCGCTCAGTTGAGGATACATTGGCAGCGAAAGTACTTCGCGCGCAACCCGTTCGGTTTCTGGCAGCGTGCCGGTCTGCGAGGCGTACCCAGTGTAAGGGGGCTGGAGATGCACGGGAACGGAGTAATGAACAAGCGCGCGTACCCCATGCTCGCGTAAATGACCAAGTAGCGCATCCCGCCGGAGATGCCGAACGGCGTACAGGTGGAATACATGTCGACTCGTTAGGCGACGAACAGGCAGCAACAGGCCTGTGTTTTCCAGATCCCTGTCATAACGCGAAGCAAGCACCTCGCGCTGGGCATTGTCCACATCGAGATAGGAGAGTCCAATGCGCAGGATCGCCGCCTGCAATTCGTCCAGGCGGGAATTCACGCCCGCTTCCCGGCTGCTACCCGACTCGTCCCAACCGTATTGTCTCAGGCAGCGCAACTGCTCGGCCAGCCCGCTATCGCGGGTCACGGCCATGCCACCGTCGCCATAGGCCCCCAGGTTCTTCGTGGGATAGAAACTGAAACAGCCAATGTCGCCCAGCGTAGACAGCCTGGCTTCCCCGTATTCACCGCCGGCGGACTGTGCGCAATCCTCAATCACGCGCAGGTCATGTTCATGGGCAAAGTCGAGAATCGGTTTCATGTCAGCCGCCTGGCCATAAAGATGAACGGGAAGTATCGCCTTGGTCTTCGTGGTGAGCGCCGCGGGAAGCTGTTCGGCGTCAAGGGTGAAATAATGCGGCTCGATGTCCACGAAAACGGGCGTTGCGCCGGAAAGAACGATCGCGGCGGCGGTGGCGGTGGCGGTGTGCGATACCGTGATCACCTCGTCACCCGCGCCAATTCCGCAGGCCCGCAGGGCCAGATAGAGGGCGTCGGTGCCGTTGCCAAGCGCGATCGCGTGTGGAATCCGGAGATAGTCGGCAAACTCCCGTTCGAAGGAGGAGACCTCCTCTCCAAGAATGTATCGTCCGCTTTCGAAAACGCGCCGCACCGCCGCATCGATCTCAGCCTTCCTCGCCAGGTAGCCTGCATGCGGATTGCCACACAGAATCACGGGATCACCTTCACTTCAGGCACATACACCAGCCACTTCCCGCCCGAATCCTGAAACGCCCGCTCCTTGTCCATGATCTCCCGGGCATGATTCCACCCGAAGAGCAGTGCCACATCGGGATAGTTCGCCTTGAAATCATCGTAGGGGCGCACCGGGATGTGGGTGCCGGGACTGTACTTTCCCTGCTTGATGGGAGTGGTATCGCTGATGAATTCAACAAGTTCCGGCGTAATGCCGCAGTAATTCGTTACGGTAGTACTCTTGGATGTGGCGGCATACCCCACCACCCTTCGGCCCTCTTGTCTCATGCACTGCAACTTCTCCAGCAGCCTGTCGCGCGATTGCTCCACCTTTATCCTAAACGCGTCAAAGGTATGCGGCTGATCAAGACCCAGCGCCTGTTCCTTTTCCAGTTGATCCGTTACGCCGGCCGACACCGGGTGCGCGCCCCGATGCCCGATTATATAGCGCATCGAGCCGCCGTGCACGTTTTGTGGTTTCACGTCGACAACCTCCATGTCGTGTTCCGAAAACAAATGTCGAACGGACAAAACGGAAAAGTAGAATGCATGCTCGTCATAGATCTGGTCATACGCAACCTTCTCCACGATATCCCCCAGGTAAGGATCCTCGAACATCAAAAGTCCATCCGGCTTGAGAAGGCTCCTGACCCCCCTGGCCACCGCGTGAAGATCGGGAACATGGCACATCACATTGGCGCCGAGAAACAGGTCAGCCTGCCCATACTGCTCCACTATTTCCGCGGCCAGATTTTCATCAAAGAACCGGCTGATCGTGTTCACGCCCTGCTCGCGGGCTATTTCAGCCACATTTGCTGAAGGTTCAATGCCCAGGTGCCTGATTCCCGCGTTTGCAAAATATCTGAGCATGATTCCGTCGTTGCTGCCAATTTCCACGATGAAAGGGTCGGTCTTGTCTTCCATGGTCCCATGGGCGGTCCGGGCGAACTGCTCAAAATGCAGAGCCATGTGACGGGAGGTCGAAGAAAAAAAGGCATACTGATGGTGAAACATTCTTTCCCGATCCACCTGTTCCATTAATTGCACCATTTTACAACGGGCGCAGAATCCAGTGCGCAGATTGAAAAAGAACTCATCTTCAAATTCTTCCTCATCGAGAAACCCGTTTGCCATCGGCATCCGACCGAAATCCAGGAACGATTCAAGGGGTGCGTCACAGATCAGACAATGCATGCCATGCACCCCTGACCCAAATGTCGCTGACTTAAGCTGTCGCTCCGATATGGTCATTTCATGACCCATCCATTCTCAATTCGGCGGGGACCGCCGTCTCCAAATTCATATCTTCATGCTTATCAAGATGTTGACTCAATTCTGGCGACGGCGGTCCCCGCCGTTCCCGAGAATGATTTGATCATGATGAGGCCTTAAGTCAGCGCCATTCACCCCTGGCGCTATTTCCGTCCACCAATCTGTAGTAAGGCGCTTGGGTTTGATCGCAATGAAGCAACGTATTCTATACAGGCTGCCGGGATCAAGAACGAGGTGAACAATAACCAGAAGCCAAGCTCTATGAAGTCGCAAATATGACGAGTCTGCTTCAGCCTGAAAAACAACCGGTTCATATGCCGAACCGGGACACACATGTTTAGAGCACTCTGCACGAATCCGAATATACTCTGCTCGGGTGCGACACCTCGCGGCTCTACAATCTTAAGCCCGGCGCTTTCCAGCGCGAAAGACCGTGTCTCTAGGGAGAAATGGTGGGTGTGCCTTGGCACGTCCAGGTGGCACCATTTTTTCCGAAATACCTCGTCTGCCGGCTATCGATGTTCGGCACCGCAATCAGCAGCAAGCCTCCCTATGTAAGAACATGGCGAGATTCCCGCAGGGCGTCGAACGGATTAGAGAGATGTTCCAATACGTACCATAGAATAACCATGTCAAAAAAAGCGTTGGGAAAGAGCATGGCATACATATCGTCTTTCGTGAAGGTGATCTCCTCCCCGATATGGTCCGCGGGAAAATCTGTCGCTCCAGGCCGGTGCATTCACAAGACCTGCTTTGAAGGGCCTTCAGAAGCAATCCTCGTCCACACCTGGGTTCCAGTACCCGAAGCGGGGACACCGACCGGGTATGCTCATCTTTCAGGGTGAGGCGCACAAGAATTCTGCTGGAGCACCGCATGATGCATTCTGCAGGGCCCACGAATTTTTTTTTCGTTCGTGTAATAGGCCGCTTCATACAGAGGGGAGAGAGCTTCATCGGGCGGCAGCGGGTCTATTCTGACTAAACCGCATCGGCTACATTTCACCAGATGAACGGGGCCATGAAAAGGATCGAATGAAAGCGCTTCCCCGTGGCGGCTGAAAATCGCGTTACCGCAAATGGAGCATGGAGCGAAGTCCGTTATGGTTGCCGGCGCTCGCTTCATCAGTCCACCCTGGTTTTTCTCGGTGATAAAGGAGGGGATTTCTGCTTGCCCGCTATAGATTCGGCGAGTTCGAATGCCCGCTTCATGCATTCATCGCTATCCATATACATGAATTCGCCCAGGCGGCCCAGGGTTGTTACCGCGGGCTGCCGATCAATGTAATCCAGCACAGCTTTGAGATTGGGCGCATAGTCCTTGCGGTATACCGGGTACGCATACGGGGCCTTGACCAGAATCAATTCCTCCACATCACCGGGTTGCAGGAATCCGTCGTCGGATAAAGCGTCTATCGAAATGTCGAATAATTCCTTTTTCGAAGCCTTCCACGCAATGCTGTCACGCAACACGGGCATTTCGATCATCAGGATGTTCTTGCCCGGAGGACTCGTTTCCGGACTGAATGCATTCATTTCGGAAATACGATTGTACGGTTTGTTGAGCATGTAGACATACGCCCCATCCAGGATATCCTGCTTGGTTGTGACCATGCCGAGCGCAACCAACGCCCGGTAATCCAATTTCTCGGCCGCGGCCACTATCGCCTCGGGTGGAGCGGGTCGCAGCATACGGATCAGGTGGTGCAAGGGAAGCGTCGAAACCGCGTGGGACCCCGTTAATTCATGTTCCGCGCCGTCGCAATCGTACACGACCGTCGAGTCGCCAGTTTCAGACGTATGAACCTCCCGCACCCGGCAGCCGGTTCGAATGTCCGCCCCGGCTTCCCGCGCCTCCGCGGCAACCCGTTCGGCAATTTCCCCGAATCCAGTCGGTGGGTAATAGGTTGGAAGCATTTCCCTCTCCAGCAGCGACCCCCCTCGCCGCTTCAACTTTTTCAGCAACAACAGTTTCAGGGTGCTCATGAAGCTCATCCGGGTGTGGGTTGGAATGGAGCGCGCGGATAGTTCGGTACAGGATATTTTCCAGAACTGCTCCGTGTATGGCTTGAAAAATGTGCGGTACAGATGGTCTCCGAAACTGCTTCGGGCCCAATCTTCAACCGTTTCGTCCTCGCCCTCCGCCACCTCGGCACGATGAGGAAAGAGCCTGCTTTTGAGAAAGCTAAGCACGCACCGCAGGCCGTTCAGATACCCCATTTGCAATAGCACCGTGGCCGGCGTGATCGGATAGTCCAAGTCCTTGCCTTCGTAAAAAAACTTTACCTTGCGCGGAGCGGGCTCCGGGCTGGTTTCGAAAAGACCCAGCACGGTTCGGACAATTTCTTCATCCTCGGAGAAAAACGAGTGGGGACCGACATCCAGGGCGTACGGACCCTGCCGAACCGTACGTGCCAGCCCGCCCACCGCATCTTCGGCCTCGAGCACGGTAACCGGAATATCCAGTTGCGCGAGTTTCCAGGCCGCGCTCAATCCGGAAATTCCACCGCCCAGAATGATTACGTGATGGTTCATTTACTTTCTTCCCGGTAAGGAATGCCCTGCCCGTACAATTCAGCTCGCTCACGCATTTCCCGGACCAACTTCTCGTTTTCCGCCGCGGTTGCCGCGTCAATCGCGCTCGCGGCGGTTTTGATCGCCGCGTCAAACCGGCCCGCCTCCGCGTACGCGGCCGCCAGGGTGTCGAGAGCGCCCGCCGCTTGATGGCGCGTCAGCTCGCAAATCCGCCCAGCTAGTTTGACGGCTTGGGTTCCATCACGCAATACCCCATCGGGATGGGTGGCCCGAATCCAAGCCAGGTTATTCAGTGCCCGGGGAGAATCCGGGTTCAGGTCCAGCGCCCGGGTATACCGGCGAACCGCCGCCGCGGCATCTCCCCCAGCGCCAAGCGCACTGCCCAGGCTGGTGTGTGCCTCCGCATGATCAGGAGCGATCCGCAAGGCGTGGTGGAATTGCTCTGTGCCTTCCGCAATCTTCCCTTGCCCCAGCAGGCAATTGCCCAAATGGTAGTGCGCCATTGCGTCATCTGGTTGCAAATCCAGCGCTCGATGGTAATGCTCGATGGCTTCGACAATCTTCCCTTGCCCCCGAAAGGCATTGCCCAGGTTGTAGTGCGCCTCCGCGAAATCAGGCTTGATCCGCAAAGCGCTGCGATACATCTCGATGGCTTCGACGGTCTTCCCTTGCCGCTGCAGGATACTGCCCAGGTTGTTGTGGGCCTCCTCGTGATCAGGATTGCTCCGCAGGGCTTGACGAAAATGCTCGGCGGCTTCGGCGATCTTCCCTTGCCCCAGGAGAATATTGCCCAGGTTGTTATGAGCCTCCGCGTCATCCGGCTTGACCCGCAGGATTTGAACGAACAGCCCGGTGGCCTCCGCAAAAGAGCCTTCCTTGGCCAGCGCAACCCCCAGGTTGCTACGCGCTTTCGCCAAACTGGGCTTGATCCGCAGGGCCCGACGATAGTGGTCGATGGCTTCAGAAAAGTTCTCCTGGTCCAGCAGGAAATGGCCCTGGCCGGCGTGGGCCACGTAATTCTGAGAAGTGCAGGCGAGCGTATGATTCCAGAGCGATTCACTGTTTCGCCAATGGGACGTCTGGATCCATGCACACACCATCAAAGCCGCCAGGATCGCCGTGACCGCGGTGCCACACACCAGGCGACGGTGCCGCCACGCAATCGACACATCCGCGACCGCCCACGTCAGAAGTAGATAGAGACCGATCTGCGGCAAGTACGTATATCGGTCCGCCCGCGCCTGTTCCCCAACCTGGATCACCCCAATGACCGGCGCCAACATCCCGAGGTACCAAAACCAGCCGACGGGCAGGTAAGGATATTTCCGCCACCAGAGGAACACGACCGCGGAAATCGAACCCAGTAGAACAATCGAGAAGATGATTTGCGAAGCTCCGTATGTTGTAAGGGGATAGAGGACGGCCAGTTTCACAGGATAAACCATTTGGCCAAGGTAGGCCGCGCAGGACACCAGGGCATTACCGATCCGCGCAGGAAAGGAAAGCTTTTCAATCGGCATCATCGATACGGTCTCCGAGAGAACCGTTACCACGCACGACGCAGCCGAAAGGGCAAAAAGCGGGACCTTCTCCACCAGCAACCACCGTGCCGGTCGGATTGAGACGGGAGGATCGAGCGTGGAGGGACGACGCGGCGCCTGCAAGTCCTCGGAACCATCCGAAAACCTCTTTAACGGCCAGTAGTCCAGCAGCAGCAGCAACGCCGGCAGGGTCACCAACATCGGCTTCGACATCAGGCCGAGCGCGAAAAAGAGTGTCACAGGCAGGTAGCGGGCGAGTGAGAAGGGCCGTGCGGCGTATCGCGCATACGCCCCGAGGGTGAGAACGAAAAACAGACCGCATAGCACATCCTTGCGTTCGGCTACCCAGGCCACCGACTCCACCCGCAGGGGATGGATCGCGAACACCGCCGCCACCACCGCGCTACGCCAGAGCGTACCGGTCATCCCTCGCAGCACCAGGAACAGGAGAATCGCCACCACGGCATGCAACACAACGTTGGTGAGGTGATGCCAGCCGGCGTCCAGTCCGTAGAGCTGGCAGTCCAGCATGTGGGAAAGCCAGGTCAGCGGGTGCCAGTTTCCGGCATGAAAATGGGTGAACGCCCAGGCGAACCCATGCGGGCTCAGCCCATCGAGAACCACCGGGTTATCAACCACGTATAAAGGGTCATCGTAGTTGACAAACTCATGAGAGAGCGTCCGGCCGAAAACGATGAGCGTGACCGCGGCCAGCAGAATGCAGAGTACAGTCGCGGTTCTGTTGTCTGCCTTACGATTCGCCATGGGTGCCAAAGGTTCCACCTCCAGCGAGGAGTTCGCGTGTTTTCGCCGCCGCGCCAATCTCTCTTTTGATCGTCGCCCCATTGGGTTGGTCAGGCCTCGTCCGAGTCGTTGTGGCAGAGGATGAGGGGGCACGCATACCGCCGGATTTCTCCCCCCCAAGCCCGTTCTGTTTTGGAAATCAATGACATCCTTTTACCTACAGCATCATATATGAGAGCCCCCCCTTCGTCGTGAACTTTTGTCGCTTTGTCGAAAACAGGATCGCCGAAGCTCGCGACGAAGACAATTTTCAGGGTACGATCAAATAAGCTCCGGCCCCGGGGTGTTCCTGATCATGCATATCCAAAGTTCGCCCATCGTTTTCCGTAATCGTCAACCCAATCTCTCGGATCACGATTACGGAGTGCGATTCTTTTCCGAGGTCCGCAGGCTCGGTAGGCCTGGGAAGGCCAACCTACCAAACAAAAAGCCCCCGCGGGAAATCCCGCGGGGGCTTTTGAATCGAATTTTTTATCGGCCGTCAGGCCGCCGGATTCAGCCTCTCCGCCGACGCAGACCGGCGATTACCAGTCCGGCGACGCCCAGGAGACCGAGGGTACCCGGCTCCGGAATAGCTGTCGTGTAGAGATTGATCGAATCAACGAAGTACCAGGATGAACTAAGGGGTGAAGTGTTATTACCCCCCGGAGCCGCCGTCCTCAACCGGAGCCGGTCCACTTCGCCGCCCAACATGGCAACGAACGATCTCTCCTCAGTCATCGTTCCGGTGTGGTCCGAACTCAGACTCCACGTCGTAGTCGGAAAATCATAATTTACGCGTACCGTAAAATAGTCCGAATCCGTTTGGGTGTTTCCCAAAGCGGGGGTATGAGTGCCGTCATCGCTTTGGACGAGTAGGTCCGAAGCCACATACTCGCGGAATTCAAAGGTGCTGTGACCATTGACGCTCGTATACAACCGATGAAACTCACCTTCTCCAACGGCTTCGTTCCTAAACTCAATGATGAGGTTACCCGCAGCTGTATTCACCCGCATCACGGTATCAAGGGTCATTGACTGCAGGGTGGGATCGTTCAGCTGAATGGCGGTCCCTAGGCTCACTTGGATTTCCGCGGCCGGTACCGACGTTGAAGTGCCGTCACGGCCGAACACCGTGCGGGAACCGGTCTCGGTGTCCACACCCGCAACCCCGCCGCCGTGGGGAGCATTCCATTGGGAAAGATCGTCAAAGTCATCGCTGAAGATGCTGGAGGCGGAGGCCAGCCCTGGTCCCATGACCATGCCGATAACTACGCCCGCGATAAGTGTTAGCTGGGATTTCTTCATTGTAGGTTCCTCTTGCTTTATTGGCCCGAAACCGTTGCAACTGCATGCAATTTGATGACGGACGTTGGTTCAGGTTACGACTGTATTCTCTCCCCACTCGGGATTCTAGCTGTGCGACTCTCATGCATAGCATCAAACAATCCAACATACTTTAGCGGTGCTCGCTCCAGCAGGCAACGAAAAACTTTTTTTTTTCCCGCCTCCGCCACTAAACCCGGGCGGACAAGAATGGGACCGTTTTTCCCGGACTCCAAAACCTTTAAGAAAGATGAAAACATCGATCTTTCTTTGTAAATTGTCAAATTGCATTTTCTCTTTTATGAGAATACGGCGGCTTGATTCCACAGCACTTATTATCGATTCATGCTCGTTAATCGGCCAATACGGAAAATTCCCGAAGATAAGCACTCCGTTATGAAGTGCGTTTCAAACCATATCCCAGGGTGCCATATCAGGCCCCACGGCCTCTTGTCTCGCCATAGAGCGCAGCACGACGGCGGACGACCGTGGGTCGTGCACCAAGAAAGCGCCACCGCCGAGCTTGCTCGGTGGAACGAGTGATTTAAAAAAGATTTGCTCAAGAAGCAAATGACGAAGAAAGAAGTTGATCGGGTCCGGCCGGAAGGGCCGGGCATGCCATGGATATGTTCCACGTCGGTATAGCCGCGCTTTGTATCGCGCTGGTCGCATGAATCTATCGGGGGATTTCTAAAGGACCACGACCTGCGGTGATTGGCGGCTTTGGCCTTTGGTGTATTCCCCTCATCACGCTCGATCTGAATGCGTCTAACGACCAACGTCGAATCGACAGCGATCGCCGAAGTCGACGACCGGTCCAGATGGAGGGGAAAGGCAATGTTACTTCGACAACCTGCCGTTCCTGCCACCCCAGGAACCATGAGACCTGGCATGGCTCCTACTATCGAACCATGACACAGGTCGTATCTCCAGAGTCCGTTTTCGGGAATTTCGACGGCGAAACACTCACCTTACTCGATCATAGATTTACCCTCTCTCGCGACGGAGAGATGTTTTGGGTGGAGATCGAGCGGCCAGGCCGTTCCGGTGAGAAATCCGCGCCCATCCGGTTGAAGAGACAGATTGCGCTGGTGACGGGCTCTCACCATATACAGGCGTATTGGTATGCGACCGGATCCACGCGCTGCTGGGGCAGTTTCCCTTTATTTTTCTGTGGGAGAAGCAACGAAGGATACCGCGAAACTCAGCCTTTCTGACGCCTCCGGACAAGCACAACCAAATGCTTTCCGAATTCGAGACGAGCAGATGGAACAGCAGGTGCGTAGAATGTCACGCCACGGCGGGTCGCCAACGCCCACGGAGAAAGGCCCGCGACTTTGCGGGCGCCCAGTCCGGCTACGATTCGCACGTCGGGGAATTCGGAATCGCATGCGAGGCACGTCACGGACCGGCGCTGATGTTGTTTGGGGCGTTTTCCCGGTGCTGCCGGATTGCGGCGACGGCGTTGTTTCCGCTTGCGTTGTGACAGAGCCAGGACGCAGGCGGACGACCTCGGCCAATACCAGGGATAGCCGGGATTCCTGCTAAGCCATGAAGGCGGCAGCACCGTCCCCCAGTTTTCGACATGGCCGTCAACATACAGAAGGGGATTGGCTTCATTGTGGGGATATCCGGCCATATTCGTAAGCAGGGGGGCCCTGTCGTCCCGGCCATTGCTCCAGACGCTAAACCCCTTGCCCGTGAACTCACCGACATCCTCGCCGGTGCCGTTGTGACAGAGCATAAAGACCTTGGTGGGCGTTGTACGCATAGTGGGAATTGTCGTAGCCGGTTCCAAAGTTGCCGGTCAAATTCCCGCCGGTACTGACTCGCGCGCGGGAGGGACACAACAGGATGTGGTTACCGCTCGCGAAAGTCTCCGGGGTGGGAGTGGGCAGATAGTCGGTAGGTTTATGATGCAAGCCGCTACTGATCCCCGTCACGTTCTTGCACCAGGTGAGTCCCCCGTGTCCGCCGGGGTAGTCTTGTTTCCAGAGAGGCATCATCTGGTCGCTATGGTCGCCGGAAAAGAGGACAAAGGCAGTGCCCGTCTGTTTCAAATTGTTGATGCAATAGATCAGCCTTGATCTCTCCAACGCCTGCTGCACCGCGGGAACCAGCAAAGCTGCAAGTATGGAAATGATCGCGATCACGACCAACAGCTCGATGAGGGTAAATGCGTATCGCCGAGTTTCTCCGGTATGAGCCCACTCGGTTCTGGAGATTATTCGCATCCTTTTGATAGTCCAGTATATTACATTTTAGCTTACCGCAACAAATGTTCTCGGGTTGACCGGGGTGGATATCCCTGACCTTTACCCGTAATCTGAACCACCCTTTGCGAACTCCGCGTCCCCTCCTTTGTGATAATGAGGACATCTTGATTCCTCCGCACTCTTTGCCCTATACGACGCAAAAATACTGCACGGCTGCTGCGACGGGTATGGCTCGGCTGGGGGGCGAAGCTTCAGGTACGCCGTGCGCCAGGCACTACCATGAAAAGGACAATCCTGGAGCAATGCTCTGAACCGGACCCTTCTTGGACTTCCCTGTCGCCGGCTCAGCTGAAGCTTAGCCCTCCACATAGCATCCACGACTTAGTCGCTTGAATCTTTTCGACAGGACGATAAAAAGGTACTTGAATAAGACCATGACTCTGCCAAACACCAAGATCCGACGGCCCCCCGCGCTGGGACTGCTTTTCCTCCTCCACGCCCTGCCCGTCTTCCAGGCGCAGGCCAATGTGTTGTTGCTGGCCCACTTTGATGAGTGGCGGTTGAACGCGGATTACTCGGCGGGCGGTTTGACCGGGGGGTCGGCAGGCAGCGGCGCGCGGGGCGGAGAGCTGGGCATGTTCAAGGGCGCCGCCGACCTCGGGTATCGCACGCCGACCGCCGCTTCGTTCGCCATGCCCGCCAAGGGCAACCTCGACTCCCGCCAGGGTACCATCGAGTTCTTTCTGAAAACTTCCTGGGACTGGTCGGCCGTGGGCATTGGAGACCGGGGCCACCCTCCCTTTGTGCAAATCCCGCTGGAGAGCAACGGTCTCATCTCGGTGTACGCCTATCACCATGAGAGCGGATTTGTGAGCTTGAGCTTTAACCTCCGTGAAGATGGCGGCGCGGACCATGCGATCAGCGCCGGAGTCAGTCCCGTGGGCCGCAGGGAGGTGAAAGAACCATGGAAGAAGGATGAGTGGCACCACATCGCGGTCTCCTGGACACCGGACAAGTCGGCGATCTTCGCGGACGGCAAGCTCCTCGTGGAACAGGAATGGGACCCACCGCTATCCCTCCCGCCGGTACCAAGCCAAATGTGGGTGGGGGGAACGCCCGGCACAGCCAGCGGAGTGCTGATCGACGAGCTGCGGATCCAGGATGTGCCGAGCGACCAGGTTACGGTCCCGACGGAACCGTACCCGATACCGGAAACGATCCAGGCGCAGGACTCGAAAGGCCCTTGGACGACGATTCCCTGCTACCACGCGGCGGCCGCTCCCACCCTCGACGGAATGGTGGGCGATCAAACCTGGAAGGAAGTGCCGTGGGTCGGTGGATTCCATCGCATCGGTTCGGGCACGGACTACACGGAAGTCCCCACCCGATTCGCGGTCTGCTACGACAGTGAGGCCCTCTTCCTCGCGGTAGTGTGCGAGGAACCCAACCTGGACGGGCTTCACTCCAAGCAGGTGGGAGAAGACGTTCCAGTGTTTGGAGAGGACGCTATCGAATTCTTCATAGATCCGCTTCGTCGCCACAATCCGTACTACCAGATCGCCTTCAACACGGACGGCGGCCGGTATGACGGCGAAGGAATGAGCGCGAAATGGAACGGTGACTGGACGGTTGAGATTCACAAGGGTGACGACCAATGGACGGCCGAGCTGCGGTTGCCGTTCAGCGCTCTTAAGGATCAACCGGAACCGGGACAGACCTGGGGAATCAACCTCGCGCGCGATCGTCGCGCCGGCGGCGGTGTGCAGATGTCCACCTGGAGTCCCCTCCAGGCCTTTCACCGCGCGAGTGACTATGCCGGCCTGCGTTTTGAAGCGCCCACGGTCCGTCCGGATCCCCGGGACACGGCAACCATAAATCGGGACTACCTGCATAGTTCGGAAACCCTGGTCGCGAACAATAGTGACCTCTGGCAGCGGCAGCTCCACCGGACCACCCTGCAGCTGCAGGACCGGTCCGCGCCCGGACAACTCACCGAAGATGCTGCCCGGCTGGCCCAAGAAATAGAAAATCTGGGCCGCACCTCCGCGGACCTGGCTCCACTCGATATGGCTCGGGTCTCCATGCTGGCGATCGGCCGGTCGGTAGAAGAGGTAACCGCCCGAGTGCATCAACTGGCGCCCAGCGGACCCACCGGCATGCCAAAAGACCTCGCCACCGGATTGACCCATCGCGGCGACATCTGGTTTTTCGTGACTGATCGCACGGTGTTTGCAGTAAAAGAAGACAGCGGAATGGTTGCCGGGATCTGGAACCGGGCAGACGGCGTGCGGCTGGTGGCTGCGAGTTCCGACCACTACAGGCTGGAGACGCTCCAAACCGAAACCGAAGCCGAGGAGCTCGAAGACAAGGTGATCGAGGTGTCCGAATCCGGTGGCACTCTGACCCTGCGCTGCTCGAACCCGTTTCTTCCCACCGTCTCGCTGGTGAAAGAGTACCGGCTCAAGCCCGAGGGCCCCCGCCTTTCGAAGCGCGTAACGGTGACGGGTGAGCCCGGCGAGAAGACGATACTCCGTATCACCTCGCGCACCTACTTTGACGAGCAATTTCGTCAGGACAGCTACTATCAACGCCTGCTTCATCCCGCGATCATGATGGACTCGGTCGTAAAGGCGCGGGAGATTACCGCACCCTTGGCGCAGCCCGGGTTTATGGGCCAGGCCCCGGACGGCTGCTCCCAGTTCTGCGCCAGCAACCTGGAGACCGGCCAGGGCGTGGGACAGTTTCTCGTCAAAGTGAACGGCCAATTCGCCTACCCTCCGCGCAGCCT
>Ga0310123_10001608_pt1 | contig 18586 bp, 14 predicted proteins | sample CB6_AW_1057_MG_FD_203505 | JGI IMG/M metagenome (GOLD analysis project Ga0310123, IMG submission 203505) | Marine microbial communities from Western Arctic Ocean, Canada - CB6_AW_1057 | ecosystem: Environmental > Aquatic > Marine > Oceanic | place: Canada: Western Arctic Ocean | collected... | reverse complement strand
CGATCCGCGACAGCATGGGTGAAGACGCCGGCGAGAGCGAAGCCGGCGGCGCCGAGGCTGGACCGCCGGTGCTGATGGTGAAGTCAGAGGTTGAGGTTCCGGACTTTTGGAACGGTCAGCTTCAGACCAGTTCGGTTATTCTTGCCGAGGTCGTGGAGCCGCTCGAGCAGCCTCTGACGCCGGAAGAGCAGAGCGCGAGTCCGTACTCACTCGGAACGACGAGAATTGTGCCCAGGCAGGATTCGGACTTTACGCGCACCGACGAACTCTCGCTGATCATGCTTGTCTACAACCCTACGGCGACCGCGACTCAGACGCCGAACCTGACGGTCGAGTACGACTTTCATACGCAGTCCGACGCCGGGGAAGAGTTCTTCAACAGGACGAGCCCACAGGAGTTCAACGACGAGACCCTACCGCCTGGGTTCGACATAGGTGCCGGTCATCAACTCGTGGCCGGGCAGTCGATTCCTCTGGCTGGGTTTCCGGAGGCTGCCTACCGATTGAAGATTACTGTGACCGACAATGCAGCCGGTACGAGCCTTATCCGCGACGTGAATTTCAGCGTGAGTCAGTGACCACTACGCAACGCACCGACCAACTCGTTGGCCCCGGGTTTCGACAGCTGGGGTGTGACCCGTGACCGAACAGAGGGAGCTCAGAGGAATGACCCGAGTGAGTCGACTCGTCTTCGGTCCGCTCCTCGTCTTTGCCACTGTTCTGGTGGCGCCAGCCTATTCCGCCGAGCCGGCCGAACCGGCCGAGCCGGCTGGGCCGGCCGGGACCTCGGCCCCTGGCGCCGAGCGCGACTCCGGCTCCGGTCGCTTGCTGGGGGTCGTCACCGATGCGGCCGGTGCGCCGCTCGAAGAAGTCCTGATTTCGGCAACTGGTCCGAGGGGTGCGACGTTGGCGGTCTGTGACGCCGAGGGCCGATTCGAATTTCACGAGCTCACTCCAGGCATGTACCTGCTCCGCACGCACATTGCTGGCTTTGCCGCGCCCGAGCGACACGTCGTTCAGGTGAAGTCCGACTCCGCGACGGTTCACTCAGTCACCCTGCGCCGCGCCACATCAGAGGTACCCGCGCCGGCGTTTCTCGCCGCGGGATTCGGTATAGCCCCTGGCGTATTCTCCGCGGCGGGTGAGGCCGAAGCGGCCGGAACGCAGCCAGAGCTCGACCGGGTGACGCCTGACCCTGGAGGTGTCGAACGACACGCCGTCGCGCCGCACGACGACTCGGCGAAGGCGTGGTGGCTTCGCCGCGCCCGTCGCAGCGTTCTCAAGGACTCGGGTGTGGACGTGCGCACCGCGGGGACGCTCGACCGGCCGGCCGCTCGGGCGGGCGGCTTCGAGAGAATGTTGGCGGCTAATAGTGGGCGGGTGGGCGAGGTGCCCACTCCGTTCTGGTTGTCCGGTCAGTTGCATCTGCTGACCCGGGCCACGATTCATTCGCCGTCTGAGTTGGGGTCCAGCGACATCCTTCCCGGCCAGATCGCCTATGTCGCGATCGGTGGTCCCGAGCAACACAGTCCCTGGGGGTTGAAGGGCGCGGTTCGTACTGGTGACGCCGGGTCGTTCGTCCTCGCCGGCACCTATGCGGCCGAGACTTCAGGCAGGCACGGGTTGGTGGTCGGTGCGTCGTATAGCCGGCAGCATCTGTCGTCCGCCGCGCTGGACGCGGCTGCGCTCGTGCCAACTGCCGACGGCATCGGACTGAATCCGAGTCGGGAAGTCAGCAGTGTGAGTGCGGAGGGAGCCTGGGCGATCGCTCCTTGGCTCGACTTTGACTACGGCGTCAACGTGGCCCGGTACGGCTATCTGGAAGAAACACAGCTCTTCAGTCCACAGGCTGTTTTCACGCTGAAGCCCATGCGGCGCACTCGCGTGCGGCTCGCCGTATCGCAGTACATGCTCGCCCCAGGGGCTGAAGAATTCCTTCCGCCCTCCCAGGGCGTGTGGCTGCCCCCTGAGCGCACGTTCGCGCCATTGTCGACGCGTGAGCCGTTGAAGGCCGAGCGTTCCAGGCATTTCGAAGCTGCGGTCGAGCGCGACTTTGGTCGTACCGTGACCGTTGGCGTGCGTCGATTCACTCAGGACGTCTCAGACCAAATGATCACGCTGTTTGGCGTGAGGCCGCACCTCCCCACGTCGTCCTCAAACCACTACTACCTCACCCGCGCCACTGGTGTCAGAGCGGAGGGCTGGGGTGTGATGGTGAGCCATCAGCTGGCCGGCAGGGTACGCGGGACCGTGGACTACAGCTTGACGAATGCTGAGTGGGCTCCGTGGACGGCCGGTGGTCTCTCTCCGGAGACGATCGGGGTCTTCCGGTCTGGTAGCGATTCTTTCCACGACCTCACCACCTCGGTCGAGACCGAGATCCCGGAGACGGACACCCGAGTATTGCTGCTCTACCGTGTGAACACGGCGTTCTCGAACACGGATGCAACTGGGGCGACACTCGCATCGGGTTTCGGCGGTCGATTCGCGCTGCGTGTCAATCAGACACTCCCGTTCTCTCCAATCGGGGGTAGCGACTGGGAGGTGCTGATCGATGTGCGAAGCCTGTTCCGGGAGCCAGTGGCCGGTGCATCGATTTACGACGAGCTCCTCGTGGTGAACCCGCCTAAGCAAGTAGTAGGCGGGCTGGTCGTGCGTTTCTGAGCTGGCGCGACCAGCCTTGCCTTCCGTGACCGTGCTAGTGACTGCGAAGGCTGAGTCTATGCCGGATATGCGATACAAATACCTGAATACTACATTCAAATTATTGGATCTAGATATCCGTATCAAGTCTGCAGTCTATGCAGTAATCGTCATTATATCAACGTCTTATACGTGTCTTGGCGCTGCTTTCTGTGGAACATTGCTTGCACTCAAGGAGTCTACATTCCAAGTAGGTTTCGATGAACGGTTTCCCGTCTAACCTTCGTGACGCCTTTGGCTGGCGTCGGACCGGCTGGGGCCCAGCGTTGCTCGCTGTTCTTGTCGTGGCGAGCCTCCTGTGGCTGGCGGCCGCGAACGTCGTTGTTCGCGCCAACTGGAGCGAGGTGGAGGATGGGGTCCTGTGGGTGGACGAACCGCAGGGGCTTGCGGCTACAACGATTGCACCGGGCTCGGCGGCGGACGCTGCAGGTATGCAGACAGGTGATCTGCTGCTCGCCATCGACGGGCAGCCGATGGAAACCCGTGACGACGTGCTGGGTGTCCTCCACGCGAGCGCCGAGCAGACCCGCCTCGCCTACACGGTGCTGCGTATCGGCAGCCAGGAGGTTCACGAGCTCACGCTGCAGGCGGCACCAAGCAGTGTCCTCCCGTCGTATTTCGTGCTTGTCGGCGTCGGTGTCTTCGCCTTGCTTATCGGCGCGTCGGTTCGTGTCCGTCGTCCAGGCAACCAGGCCACCCTGCACTTCTTCTGGCTGACGGTCGCCTTTTTCGGCATGTTCGCGTTCTCATTCAGCGGGCGTCTGGACCGTCTCGACTGGGCGTTCTTCTGGGCCGACGCCGTCTCGACGATGCTACTGGCCCCGCTATTCATCCACTTCGCTCTCGTGTTTCCGGAGCGGACACCGGGCTCCGTCCGCAATCGCATCGGTCGGTTGACCGTGCCGCTGATCTATCTTCCTGCCCTGGCGCTGGGGATTGCATGTGTGATCGCCGTCGGCGGGAGCACCCCGGGCGAAGGACTCACGCGAGCCGTCGAGACGATCTGGAACCTCGAGCTCGCGTATTTGGCGACCTGCGTGATCGGTGGGCTCGCGATCATGATCGTCGCTCTACAGCGAGTCCCCTCGGTGACGGCACGCCGCCAGTTGCGATGGATCGTGTCGGGGGCGGTACTGGGAGGCTTGCCGTTTACCATCGGATACGCCATTCCTTGGTCGTTGGGTTTTGAGCCACTGGCCCGCCTTGATCTGACCGCGATCATCCTGTGTGTCGTACCACTCACTTTCGCGTGCGCCATCGTCCACTACCGACTCCACGACGTCGAGGTGATCGTCAAGCGCAGCCTGGTCTATACCGCAGCGGTCGCGGCCATGGTCGCGGTCTATTTCGTTCTGGAAACGCTCGCGAGCGAGGTGTTTCTCGAGGAGTCGGACGGCCACAATTCAATCATCGCGCTGCTCGCTACCGCGGTCGTCGTACTGCTGGCCGGACCGATCAAGAACACGATCCAGACGATGCTCGACCGCGTCTACTACCGAGATCGCTATGACTATCGCCGAGCTCTGGTGGGCTTTGCCCGCGACCTGAACAGCGATCTTGACCTGGAGCGGCTGACCGTCCGGCTCGTAGCCCGCGTGTCCGAGACCTTGGTCGTGGACAAGATTGTGCTGTTGCAGGGGGCTCCCGAGACAGACACCGACCCGGTCGTGGGTGCGTTCGTCCCGCTTCGATGGACAGGGTTCGAGACGCAGCCACCGCCAATCTCCAAGGACTCGAAGCTCGGGAATCGGTTGTCGGTTCGCCAGACGCTTGTTATCGACACGCCAGCTCGGCGCCATGGACTCCCCGATGACGAAGTCACGTTCTGGCGCGACCAGGGTCTCCACTACTTCGTACCGTGCGTGGCGGAGGAGGGGACCATCGCCGTCATCGCCTTGGGGCGGAAGGGTAGCGGGGAGCCACTAAGCAGCGAGGACATGGCGCTGCTCGCAGCCGTTGCTGGTCAGGTTGCAACCGCACTCGAGAACGGGCGTCTCTACGGTCAGCTTCAACTCAAGGCCGCAGAGCTGGATCGGATGCGTCAATTCAGCGAGAACATTATCGAGTCTCTGAGCGATGGGCTGGTGGTGTTCGACCTTGAAGGCCGCGTCGTTCGATGGAACGCAGGTCTCGAACGGTTGTATGGCGTTCCCCGTGGCCAGGCTGTCGGCCAGCGTCTTGAAGCGCTCTTCGACGAGGCGTTCATGGAGCGCCTCCGCGCCGCGCAAGAAGAGAGCCCACGCGGGACAGTCCTCTATCGGGTTCCCCTGGTCGCCCGACACCCATCGACCGAGGCGCGTCGCCGACTGCTCGTGAACGTCGCCATGGCTCCGCTGCTCACTCCCGATGGCGACACCAGCGGGATGATGATCATCGTGGAGGACATCACCGCGAGGGTCCAGCTCGAGGAACAGCTCCAGATCTCGGAGAAGATGGCGTCGGTCGGCCTGCTCGCGGCGGGTGTCGCTCATGAGGTGAACACGCCCCTGACTGGCATTTCGAGTTTTACCCAGATGCTGCTCGAGGGATCTGACCCAGATGATCCAAAGACCAAGGTGCTCGAGAAGATCGAGCGGCAGACATTTCGGGCCGCCAAGATCGTCAACGGCTTGCTCAATCTTGCGCGCCCGGGCCGGTCGGATGCCTCGGGCCCGGTCGACCTCAACGCCGTGATCAACGACGTGCTCGCTCTTCTCGAGCATCAGCTGGCGGCAGGTAGCGTTCAGGTGCGCCGTGAGCTGTCCACTGAGCCGATCACGGTCCAGGGCGTGGAGTTCAAGCTGCAGCAGGTGTTCTTGAACCTCTTTCTCAATGCCCGTGATGCCATGCCAAAAGGCGGTTGGTTGGCTATCCGCACGAACCTCGGTGACCAGGCGGTGGTCGAGGTGTCCGACACCGGTAGCGGGATTCCAACTGAGCTTCTTTCACGCATTTACGACCCGTTCTTCACAACCAAGGCCACGGGGCAGGGCACGGGTCTCGGACTATCCGTGACCTATGGTGTCATTCAGGAACATCGGGGAGCGATCGAGTGCGAGAGTGACCCTGGGCAAGGCACGCGTTTTACACTCACGCTCCCGCTCGCGACGTCGGCTCTGAGGCAGACAGCCGGCGCCGAGGTCTAGTCTGGACGCAATGGAATACACCTCAGTTCTCGTCGTCGACGACGAAGAGATCATGCGGGAGATTCTCGACTCGCTGCTGACGCGAGAGGGGTGCAAGGTGACCCTCGCGTCCTCTGGAGAAAAAGCAATCGAGATCGCGAAGACGACGCCGTTCGATGTGGCGATCGTCGACGTCATGATGCCCGGTATCGATGGGATCGAGACCCTCGAGGCGCTGAAGCAGATCGATCAGGACCTCCCGGTCATCATCATCACCGCGTACGGCACACCGGCCAACACCCGCCTCGCCTTCAAGCGTGGCGCGTTCGATTTCATCGAGAAGCCCTTCAAGAACGACGATGTCCTGGTCGTCGTCCGCAATGCAGGTGCCCAGCGGCGACTGATGACAGAGAATCAGACGCTTCGCGAGAGCCTGCTGGCCCACACCGAGAAGTTTAGCAACATTATTGGTGGGAGTACGCGGATGCAGCGTGTCTTCACGCTGCTGCGACAGGCGTCGCCAAGTCGAACGACCATCCTGGTGCAAGGCGAGAGTGGGACCGGCAAGGAGTTGGTGGCGCTGGCCGTACACACGAACTCTCTGCGGAGCGACCGCCCGTTCGTCACGGTGAACTCTGGGAGTCTGCCACCCGACCTGCTGGAATCGAATCTGTTCGGTCACGTTAAGGGTGCCTTTACGGGTGCAGTCACACCGAAGAAGGGACTGTTCGAGGTTGCGGACAAGGGCACGATCTTTTTCGACGAGATCGGAAGCGTGCCCTTGGAAACACAGGCGAAGCTGCTGCGAGTTATCCAGGAGCGGGAGTTCATGCGTTTGGGTGGAGTTGACACGATCAAGGTCGACGTGCGGATCGTCGCGGCGACGAACGTCGACTTGCAGGAGATGGTGGCAGACGGAAGGTTTCGTGAAGACTTGTTCTACCGACTCCACGTCATCACGATCGAGCTCCCCCCCCTCCGTGAGCGGCGGGAGGACATCCCGTCCCTGGCTCAGCACTTCCTGAAGCAATATGGCGAGGAGAACAGCAAGAACAATCTCGAGCTTCTTCCGGAGACGCTGCGGTTGTTGGAGGACTATGACTGGCCCGGAAACGTTCGGGAGCTCGAGAATGTGATCGAGCGCGCCGTTGTACTCACCGGTGGGGCTGAGATCGGGCCGGACCTTGTTCCTGATTCGGTACGGGCGTCAGCGTCGTTTCAGCTGCCAAACTTCGAGCTCCCCCCCGAGGGCATTCCGTTTCGTCAGGTTGTCGATGACATGGAGACGAAGCTGATCACGAGGGCGCTCGAGGCGGCCGGTGGTGTACAAAAACGGGCTGCAGAGCTGTTGCAGATCAAGCCGACCACCCTCAACCAGATGATCAAAAGGCATGGAATCCGTTCTGGGCGGCACCGGGGGTCCGGAACTGATACATCGCGGTCGCCAAGATCCACAGATGTGAGGACGTCGCTCGGCGGAGAACGCCCGAGCTCGACGGATACGAAAACGAGGACCGCCAGCGACCTGGCCGAGATCGTCGGGCGGCGGTCGATCAGCTAGTCCTTCGACCTTGGGCCTTTTTCCGCGACCTGCCTGACTGTGGGCCCCTACCCCGAGATCCGCGGCGCGACCCTCGGCCCTCTCGACGGCCAGCGACTTTCCCCATCATCCGCTCGTACTTTTCCAGGATGACGCCCCAGCTGTAGTGGTCCCGGACATAGGCGCGGCCGTTCAGTCCCATGCCGGCGCGCAGGGCGCTGTCCTTCATGAGAGCCTTCAGGCACTCGACGAACTCCTCGCGGTTGCCGTAGTACAGCCCCGCATTACTCCGTTGGCAGTGGTCTGTCAGCACGTCGCTACGGGCGTTGGCGAGAATCGGCGTGCCGACGGCAAACGCTTCGAGGGCGAGGAGGGAGAGGCTTTCATACGGTGAGGGGACCACGACGACCGTTGCGGCTTCGAGTGCCTCGAGTCGTTCGATTTCGGGAAGCAAGCCCGCGAACCGAATAAACGGCTCCTCGGGGATCGGCATCAGTTTGACCCCCATGAGCGCCAAGGTGGCGTCGCCCTGTTCGTCAGCGTAGCTGCTGAAGTACTCGATCAGCTCCTCGCAGCCCTTCCCGGCGTCGATTCGTCCCCCATACAGCGCGAATGAGTCGTAGAGCCTGTGGCGTCTTCGGAAGATCGCCCCCCGCACGTTGTTGAACGAGGACACTCCGTTGCCGGCGCTCGGCTCGTCCGCGGCTGCCTCCGCGTCATCCTGCAGGTCGACGTCTTCGGCTCTCTGCGTACTCACGGCCGGATCCTGAGGAGGTCCGAGGTGGGGGGGGAGGTCGACACCGCACCCCACGATTTCCTGCACCTGAGCGCCGATGGCAAACTGCTGCCGGAGGAACCCGCGTTCGCTGGCCGTGTTGAAGGCAATCCCTCTTGGAAGCGAAAAAACATCCTGGTAGATGCCCAGCTTGATCGCCGGTTCGTCGTGAGCGGTTGGCACCATGATGCTGCGGCGCGGGGCGACCTTCAGTCCGAGTACCGTGGGCGCATATAAGTACGTGAAGAAGATCAGCGCGTCATACGTCCCATGCTGTCGTTCGAGGTAGTCGATGAGGGATGGGCACCACGGTCCCTGCTGCTCGAGCCAGCTCCACTCGTCCGCGCGGCTGTGTGGGTTGTTGAAAATCCAGTCGGAGTACTCGTTGAACGAGTCGAGGTCACGTGTCTTGGCGTTGGGAAATCGTCTGACCGTGACTCCCCGAACCCGGTCGGTCCCCTCGGGATAGGCGTTCTCCCAGGTGGTGTACTCCCGGGCGCATGTCGTCAAGACCTCGACGTCGTGTTCAGGTCGGCGTGACAGGTGCTCGGCGATGAGCCGACAGTGATACTCTGATCCTCCGATGATCTCCGCTCCGTAACGCTGCACGACGAATCCTATCTTCACGTCACTCTCGCGATCACCTGGTCGATAGCACGTTCTGAGGCACTCACGCCGAAGTCATTGAGACGACGGGTTTGCCCGGCAATGATCTGGCCCCGCAACGCATCATCGTACACCAGCATTCCCAGCAACTCCGCTGCGTATTCGAGATCCTTCGGTGTGAAACAAGCGCCGGCCCCACCGAGGGTCTCTGGAACCGCGGCGGCACCATACGCCAGGATCGGCACGCGAGCCGCCATGGCTTCGACAAGTGGAACACAGAACCCCTCGTGCTCACTCAGTGACACGTAGGCTCGGGCTGTTCGGTAGTACACCGCTAGCTCGTCGTCGGGGATCGATCCCACGAACAAGAATTGTTTGGGGGGCATGTCGTATGCCAGCATGAGGGCGCGGATGGTGGCGTAGTAGCGCGGGACCGCGTCAGTCCGCCCGACGAAGATGAACCGGTAGTCGGTATCGACATAGCGCTTGTAGTGCTCGGCCAGCCGAATATGGTCCTCGATCCGCTTGTTTGGGGCAATCCGACCCACAAACAGGATGTTCGCGAGGCCGTCGTCGAGAATCTCTTCGAGCGCGGGGAGCCTCGGCGCGTCGGTGATCCGTCCTGTGTCGACGAGGATCGGCATGACACCCGTCCGTTCGAAGCCCAGCGTATCCAGTTCGCGGCGGTTGTATTCCGAGTCACCAAGGGCCAGGTCCACGCCGCCGACCAGTCGAGCCAGCTCTCGCCTGCCCTCCGTGGTGATACGGAAGAGCTCCGGGTCGTACGGAGCGAAGAAGTGCGCCGGAGTGACGTTGTGATACTGCAGGACGCGACCGCTCGGCAGGGTCCTGAGCGCATCGCTCATCGGTGAGGGCACCGCGAAGTGGAGGATCGTGATATCGCCCCGACGAGCGTCGTCGTCCTCGAACGGACGCACATCGCCCTGGAGGTCGTCGTCGATCGAGAGGGCGTAGAGATCCGACCTGTGTCCCCGAGCCCTGAGCAGGGCGCGAACGGCCCGGGCACTGTCTCCAACGGCGTCGCCACGATGGGCAGCCGGGACCCATTGGTTGATCACCATGGAGTGGGGCGTTCGCAGGAGAAGGACATCCTCCTCACTTTGTCTCCGGTTGAAGCGGCAGCGCTTGGTACGCCGATGGGCGACGTAACTGGAGCTCTTTTAGAGCCTCGGCGCGTTCGAACTGTTGCCAGAAATCGGCTTCGACGGGTGGGTGTGCGACCCGCGGAGAGGCCTGCACCTGTTCGGCGAAGTCCAGCAGCGTTCTGTCGAAGTCCTGGTTCAGCAGTCGATCCAACGCCTCATCTTGTGCACGCAAGATCTCGTCTTCCCATGCCTCGTCGGTGAACACGGTGTGGATCAGCGCTGCCACGTGTCGAGGGTCCTTTCGGTCGTAGAGCACGCCTCCACCGTCCATAGTGTCCGGGACCGCCGCTGCTGCGAAGGCGATCACCGGAACCCTCTTGTAGAACGCCTCGACCAGCGGAACACAGAAGCCCTCGTGCTCGCTGGCCGACAGGAATACATCGGACACGTCATACAAGGCTGTGAGCTCCTCGTTCGAGACGTGACCGAGCAGGTGGACATCTGGCACGCGGAGTGTCCTGATCAGATTGTGCAGTGATGTGACGTACTCCTGGAATCCTTCCTGTGCCCCGACCAAAAGCAAGCGGGCCTGTCGGTTGTAACGGAGGCGATAGGCATCGAAAAAGCGAATCAGATCCTCGATTCGCTTGTTCGGAATCATCCGCCCGACGAACAAGAGATTCGTGCGTCCGTCATCGAAGTCGCCCGCCAGCATCGCGTTGGGCTCGACGTCGAGTTGAGAAAAGCTTGGGACGACCGGGAGGACACCGGTGCGCGGGAACCCTGCCTCGTCGAGCTCCCGACGGTTGAACTCCGAGTCGCCAAGCGCGAGGTCACACCGAGTCCGATACGCGCCGAGTTCGCGGCGCCCTTGGTAACACAGGTTGACGAGTGTTTCGTTGATGTCGATGAAATACTTCGGCGGGGTGACGTTGTGGTAGACAAGCACCATCCGGTCCGGAAGCGCGAACGCCACCCTTGATGCTCGGGAACAGATGGAGAAGTGATGAATGAGAATGTTGTCAGGGTGACTCTCCGTGAGCAGGTCCCGATAGTCCTCGGTCAGGTGCTCCACGCGCGAGTCCGCGGTTTGCACGTAGATCCGAGAATCGTAACCCGCCGTGCGGAGGACCCGCTGGATGCCGAGCGCTTCGTTGCTGATGGCATCGCCGTAGCTCAGCGTCGCCAGAACCTGGTGGAGCTGGGTCTGGTGGGCAGGGAGAGCGGTGGTCACGATGCAGACTTTCTGGACTCGAGTACCGGACCCGTAGGCAGCTGAGCGACGATCTCGCCCGCCGGACGGACGGTCCGTCTACGCCGAGCCAGCCACCCCGGCATCGGTTCCAACTGACCCGTGGTGCCAGCTCGGTCGTCCGTGTTCAGCTGCTCCAGCATGTCGAGGTACTTCCGGTCGATCACCGGCCAGGTGTAGTGCTGCCGGAAGAATGCGCGGCCGTTCTCGCCAAGAGCCCTACGCAACGGTCCGTCGCGGTCGAGAGCTCGGAGGCATTCCGAGAACTCCTCGTAGTTTGTGTAGTACAGACCGGCGTTGCCTCGGATCGCTTGGCCGCGGAGGACGTCGCATCGTCCGTTGACCAGAACCGGCACTCCCATCCCCCACGCCTCGAGCGTCACCATCGAGAGGCTCTCGAAGTAGGAAGGCATGATCAGGACCTCGGCCGCCACCATGGCGTCGTACTTCTCTTCGTCTGACATGAACCCCAGGTGATGGATTCTGGGATGGGCGGGTATCTGCATCACCGGGTTGCCGACGAGCACCAAGTCGAGCCGTCCGCCGGCCTGCGAGTATCGTTGGAAATAGTCGAACAGCTCGGCGCATCCCTTGTTCTCGTCTATTCGTCCCACGTAGATCGCGAATCGTCGTGACAGCTGGGTTCTCCGCCGGAACCGATCCGAGCTGGCCCGCACCGGCACCTCAGACCCGACGCCGACCACGACCCCGGGCACGTGCTGGTTGCCCGACACACCCTGGATCAGCGCCTGTTCCTCGTGCGAGTTGTACATGATGGCGCGGACAGCGCGAAAGGTCGGACCGAAGATCTTCAGGCCAAGCGCTGGATCCCGCTCTGCGGTCGGGACCAGAACGGCCCGAGAGGCTACCGTGCGGATGCCGTGGTACGCGTGATAGTAGCGATAGCTGAAGAAGATGAAGTAGTCATAGTCCGACGCATGGTCTCCGAGGTAGCGGATGAGCGCCGGGCTGGTCGGTCCTTCGCTGTCGAGCCACTTGAGCTCGTCGTTCAGCGAGTGGGGCTGATTGAAGACCCTGTCGGACCGCCGACCGAAGTCGTCCGGGTCACGGACCCGGCTGACCCCGAATCGACGAACCGCCACGCCGTTGACCGTGTCTTCGCCTTCAGGAAACTCATCCTCCCAACTGATGTAGTCGCGGGCTCGCGTGGTGAGGACCTCAACGCTCGAGTGGCGAGCGAGCCGCTGGGCAATGTAGCGCGCATGCAGCTCGGCTCCACCATTGAGCTCCGCGCCATAGCGCTGGACGACGACCGCCAGCTTCACCGGTCCGTGGGCTCTTGGCCGTCAACTGGCGGTGATGCCATTCCGGACTGAGACGGCTGAGACGTCACCGTGGGCGCGGGCTCGGGAGATGGCTCCTTCGGTGCGCTCGGGTCAGCGCTCGGCCCGGAGGGTGTCTTTGCCGATTCAGCGCTCATATTGGTCGCCTTTTCTCCGGTATTGCCGTCGACCGAGACACCGCCGTCCGATGCCGGAAGACCCACGGGGCGCCGCCGGCCGCGCCGCCGCCGCCGCCGGGGGCTCGAATCGCCATCGGCCGCTTGGGGCGGGGGTTGGGTATCACCGGAAGGTCGACTGGTCGGCGCTCCTCCGTCGCGATTCTGCACCACACGCTCGAGTGAGCGCGCACGCCGCTCATCGAAGTCCAGTCGGCCGGCAACCGATTCGACACGCATCTTGTGGTTCTTCATCTCGATCGACAGCCGCGTCATTTCTACGACGAGGTTGTTCATGACTTCGTAATTCAGCGCAGCAATTTCGATGAACTCTGTTTGGCTTCGTACCATCTGACTGATGACCTCGGCTTGACGCTCGTTGATCTGTTGTTGAATCGTCAGTGCGTGCACGATGGGAGCGGGGTTGAAGAAGAACTTGAGCAGCGGGTTCAGCAGCTTCCGAATCCCGGAGAGCAGGCGTCCAGAGAACCCTCTCGATGATCGATAGATGATGTCGGGGTCGAACTCGAACGAGGGTGGCGCCTGCGGCGCCGCGCGCAGGGCGTCCTGTTGCTCCTTCAGCCGCTTCTTGTAGTACTCAGCCATATTGGAGCGGATGTTCTCCGGTTTGAGAAAACGCTCGATCTTCACGTTGGCGAGCTCACGAATCTGCGCCTCCGTGTAGTCCTCGCCGCGTTTCTCTTCGATGCGCTGGCGAATCTGTCCCATGATTCGCTCGACATCGATCGATTCAGTGTGAAGCGTGAATTCGGACATGAATGTAGGTTCCAGACTCGTCGGTGGTCGCGGTCACATGCTCCACGGCCGGTAGATGATCAGTACTATAGCGCCTGCCCAGAGTACGACGCACGTCAGCAGGGGGCGGTCATTCAGCAGCGTCTCGGACGGACTCGAACCTCCTTGATGACGGTGGAGAAGATAAAGATAGCGAAAAATACCGTAGATCGGGAACGGGAAGGTCCACGTCAGCCGTTCCGTCCCGAACTTCGCCACGGTTACGGGCTCCGCCGTGTAGACGGCATAGCTGACCAACGTCGCCCCCGCCACGATCGTGATCAACTGGCCCAGAAGGGTCGGGGTGTACTCGGCCAGCGCCTGACGGTTGGTTGCCGCCGTGTAACCAAGCGACACCAGTTCGTGCAGGCGCTTGCTCAGAGCAAGGAATAGCGAAAGGAGCACCGTGCAGACCAGGAGCCACGGGCTGATTGGCACATCGACCGCGACGGCTCCTCCTGCCGCGCGAAGCACAAACCCCGCGGATATCGACAGCACGTCCAGGATGACCAGATATTTGAGGAAGCGGCTATATGCCGTGAGCAGCGCTACGAAGCCAGCCGCCACAATGCCGAACTGTGTGTCGACCCAGAATCCGGCTCCCAGCGAGACCGCCACGAGTCCCACCGCCCCCACTGCGGCTACGGGCACTGGCACCTGTCCAGCCGCGATCGCGCGGTGGCGCTTCGCCGGGTGCCGACGATCCTCTTCAAGGTCCAGAAGATCGTTCAGCAGATACATCGCACTCGAGAGTCCGCAGAACACCGCAAATGCCGCGATTGCGGTCCACATGGCCGAAGGCTCCAGGAGCCGCTGTCCGAAGATCAACCCAGCGAAGACGATGAGGTTCTTGGTCCACTGATCTGGGCGGAGCGAGGTCAGAAAGCCCAGAAGGAGGGACCGGGACGGCACCTCGCCATCAGGCGAGATGTCGGTGGCAGATGGAGGGAGGGGGTGACGCGCCATGTAGCGCGAATTCTTGCGGTGTCCCGTTCTACTCTGCAGGACAGCCTACTGGAAGCTGTTCAGCGCTTCTTGTTCGGAGTCGTACGTATCTAAAGACCGTTAGTAGCTTCGTGATCATCAAGAGGTCGGTAATACGCTTGGTGAGATTCAAGAGCTTGAGGTTCCCACCCTGCCGGCTCACGGTCGTGTAGGTCCTCACGATTTCGCCGAGCCCCGCGCTATCGACGTACGGCACGCCCTTGAGGTTCAGGATGAGCTTCTTGCGACCCTGTTGAATCAAGCTGTTGATCTTGTCCTTCAGAAGCTCGTCGCCGTCACCTATGGTCAGCTTGCCCGTGAGGTCCAGGATCATGACTTCACCCAACGCTCGTTCTTCGATCCGTATCGCTTACATCCTCAGAAAACTGACCCGGACCGTACCATGGTCCATCGAATTCTATCAAGAAACACTGGGCTCAATGGCCCGTTTCGGGGCCTAGACGCGACTTCTTTCTGGCACGCTTCCGCGCCAGTGCCTGCTTCGCGCGACGCTTGTCGCCCGGCTTCAGGTAGAAGGAGTGTTTCTTAATGTCCTTGATGATGTCTTCCTGCTGCACCTTGCGCTTGAAGCGACGTAAGGCGCTTTCGATCGACTCACTATCTTGCACTCGGACTTCTGCCAATTGTGCTGTCACCCCCTCCGTCGGTCGCGGTGAGCGGCACCGCGATATGCTAGGCTACGCGCGAACTTGAGGCGGCTGCGCGCAGACATGGAACCTAAATCCGGCTTTCGCAGAAACCGGCCGCTAGTGTTATCTGTTCTCCTGTGAAGAAGATATGGAGCACGAGACAGTCGCGAATCTAGCATTTTAGGACGAAAGCCGAGTCTCCGTCAATCGGTTTCCCAGACGAGGTACTCCTCAAGTGATCCCGTAACACGTTGCGTTTACAAAAGATATACCGATGAAGGTGCTGTTGGTTGGAGGTGGAGGCCGCGAACATGCCTTGGCCTGGAAGCTCAGGGCCGAACCTGGGGTCGACGAAGTTGTGTGCGCACCCGGCAATGCTGGAATCGGCGGCCGGTCGGTTGCAGTCGATGTGAGTGACTCTGCGGCCCTACTGGCTCTGGCAGTCGAGGAAGGTGTCGACTTTACGGTGGTCGGACCCGAGGTTCCGCTCGCCAACGGAGTCGGGGACAGATTCGCGGACGCTGGTCGCCCGTTGTTCGGACCGGTCCAGGCCGCGGCGCGCCTGGAGTCCAGCAAGGCCTTTGCCAAGGAGTTCATGGCCCGGCACCAGATTCCGACCGCCGCGTTTCGCGTCTGCCAGACCCAATCGGATGCGCTGAGCGCCTGCGAGGAGTTTGGTTTTCCCGTCGTGGTGAAGGCAGATGGGCTGGCCGCCGGAAAGGGTGTGACTGTGGCCAGCGACCGTGGCGCCGCAGCCGCGGCGATTCATGAAGCCATGGTTGGCCGTCGATTCGGGGAGGCCGGCACGCGTCTTGTGATCGAGGAGTGTTTGACCGGACCTGAGGTCTCGCTTTTCGTGTTGTGCGACGGTAGCCGGGGTCTCGTCTTGCCCTCCGCTCAGGACCACAAGCGCGCGTTTGATGACGACCAAGGCCCGAACACCGGTGGCATGGGAGCGTTCGCCCCGAGCCCGCTCTTCTCGCCGCGCCTCGCTGAGAGGGTGAATCGCGAGATTGTGACGCCGGTGCTCGAGGGGCTCCGTGCCGAGGGAACCGAGTATCGGGGAGTGCTCTACGTTGGTCTGATGCTGACCCCCGACGGTCCACAGGTGATCGAGTTCAACGTACGGTTCGGCGACCCTGAAGCTCAGGTCGTGCTGCCGATGATCGAAACAGAGTTGGCTCCGGTGCTTCTGGCGGCGGCGCAAGGAGATTTGAGCATGTCTGCGTGGCGTGTCACGGATGACCCGCATGTCGGTGTCGTGGTCGCGTCGGGTGGCTATCCAGGTGCCTACCAGGTCGGGTTCCCGATCGAGGGTCTGGCCGCGGCGGCCGCCATTCCTGGTGTCGTCGTGTTTCATGCGGGTTCGGCACTCCGTGACGGCACCATCGTGACCAGCGGCGGCCGCGTGTTGACGGTCGTCGCGCGTGGCGCGACCTTCGAAGCCGCCATCACCCAGGCCTACGAAGCCGTTGACCGGATTTCGTTTCCGCACGCCCATCACCGAACGGACATCGGTCGAAAGGCGATTGTGAGGTGAGACCATGGCAGACACACTCGTACAAATCCTGATGGGTTCTGACTCTGACGCGCCAACGATGCAGCGAAGCGTCGACGTGCTCGGAGAACTCGGTATCTCGTGTCATATGACGGTGGCCTCCGCCCATCGTTCGCCGGATCGTGTCGGACGGATCATCGACGAGGCACCGTCAAAGGGAGTCAAGGTGTTCATTGTCGGTGCCGGCGCTGCCGCGCACCTTGCGGGCGTGGTGGCCGCGCACTCCACGCTCCCGGTCATCGGCGTGCCGATCGACTCGTCTCCGCTGCAGGGCTGGGACGCGCTTCTTGCCACGGTGCAAATGCCTCCCGGAGTGCCTGTCGCTACGGTGTCGGTGGGGAAGGCTGGCGCGACAAATGCCGCGGTCCTCGCGGCTCAGATCCTGGCCCTGGCCGACGACCGCGTGGCGGCCGCTCTGTCTGACTATAAGAAGAAGATGGCCGCCAAGGTCGAGAAAGCGGCCGCGAAGGTCGAGGGGGGAGGTTAGCTCGGCCCTAGTCCTCGAAGACCATCAGCAGTAAAGCCTTCTGGGTGTGGAGTCGGTTTTCGGCCTGGTCGAAGACCACGGAGGCGGTGCTGTCCATGACCGAGTCGGTGACCTCCTCGCCGCGGTGGGCAGGCAGGCAGTGCAAAAAGCACACGTCCGGCTTCGCATGGGCCAGCAAGTTGTCATTGACCTGATAGGGGCCGAAGAGCCGTCGACGCGCGGCCACTTCCGCCTCTCGTCCCATCGACGTCCACACGTCGGTATAGACCGCATCAACATCCTGTACGGCGGCCACAGGGTCCCGGAACCGGAGGAGCTCCGCACCGTCGATGCCAATGCGAGCGACATCGGCGTCAACCGACGTCGGAAGCTCGAATCCTTCGGGCGAGGCCACATGCACCGAGATACCGAGCATTGTTGCCGCCTGGATGAACGAGGTTGCCACGTTGTTGCCATCACCAACGAAGGCGACGCGTTTGCCGGTGACGCTTCCCCATCGTTCCTGGAGAGTGAGACAGTCAGCCAGGGCCTGACACGGATGCTCTTCGTTACTTAGTGCGTTGATGATCCGGAGCTGGTGCGTCGCCTGGGCGAGGTCCACCAGCCGTGTTTGCTCGAACGTCCGAACGACAGCCCCTGACACCCAGCGTTCAAGGCTTCTGCCAACGTCGGCCAGCGACTCGCGTTTGCCCAACGCGACATCTGCTGACGGATCGATAAAGTCACCCCCGAGTTCTCGGATGGCGATTTGGAAGGTCGACCGCGTGCGCAGTGACGGCTTCTCGAAGAGGAGGGCAATGAATGTTCCCTCGAGTGCGGCACTCGTGGCCGCCTCGCGTCCGAGTCTACGGTCACGCTTGAGCGTGGCCGCGAGCTCTAGGCTGTGCCCGAGGTCTTCCGGGTCGAAATCCAGGATCGAGAGAAAACAGCGGCTTGAGAGGGGAGTCGTCACGATTCAGGACCTATAGTCGGCGTTGATGTGGACGTATTCCGAACTCAGGTCACATGTCCACACCGTGGCCTCCCCGGGTCCGCCGACACCGAGATCGACACCGACTGAGACCTCTTTGCCCTTCAGATGCTCGGCTGCCTGAGGTTCTCGGTCGGCGTGCATCGTGTCGTTCTCGAAGAGCACGGTCGTCCCGATTTGGACGCGCGAGTGGGACAGGTCGAAGTCCACGCCCGCCCGGCCCGCCACCGCGACCAGGCGTCCCCAGTTCGGGTCGCCCCCGTGCAGCGCCGTCTTCACGAGCGGCGAGTTGGCAATCGCGTGGGCCGCGCGCTTGGCCTCGTCCTGGGTCCGTGCGCCCGATACATTGACCGACACAAGCTTGGTTGCGCCTTCGCCCCCGCGCACAATATCCCGCGCCAATGTTCCACACACCTCGCGGAGTCCAGCCACGAAGTGTGGATAGAGATCGTCGTCGATCGTGACGCCGCTCGCGCCACTCGCCATCAAGAAGACCGAGTCGTTGGTCGAGCATTCGCCATCGACCGTGATCGCGTTGAAGGTGTCGTCTGTGACCTCGGCCAGGGCTCGCTGGAGGAGACCGGGCGCGATGGCCGC
>Ga0310123_10001607_pt1 | contig 18587 bp, 16 predicted proteins | sample CB6_AW_1057_MG_FD_203505 | JGI IMG/M metagenome (GOLD analysis project Ga0310123, IMG submission 203505) | Marine microbial communities from Western Arctic Ocean, Canada - CB6_AW_1057 | ecosystem: Environmental > Aquatic > Marine > Oceanic | place: Canada: Western Arctic Ocean | collected... | reverse complement strand
ATACGAGGACCTGTACGGCCGCGAGAAACTCTGCGCCCAGCAACAAGAAGATGCCCGCCACATGGAGGAAAAGCGCCAGCACCCAGAGCATGCTATGGACTGGATTTCTCCGCGTCACTGCCAGAAGCGCGCTTACCACGCTGGCCCCCGCCATGTAATAGAAAGCTCCGGTGAGTAAGGTCATGAGCTGAGGTACGCGCCTACCATGCAACCCTCGTGGACCGTCTACGTAGAGACTGGGGTACTAATGCGAATATTTTCTCAAGACGGCTCAAGAATATTAGACCAATGCCTCGAATGCTTAGGTTGTGAAAAATATCTCAAGCTTGGACAAAAAAAACGGCGGCTGGGCCAGCCAACCGCTTTCTCGCACATCCGAACACCTTAATCGTACCGCCTGCATTGAACCAAGTCAATTTCTGAACTGCGCCAGAGACCAGTTTCTCAGGGGACGCATGGTTTCTGGTAGCATGACTCCCGAGCCGAACGGACGAGAGACCGGCTACGTGTCTCCCGTCCCTACCGACCCGCAACTGCAGGATGTCGATTCGAACGGTTGTCGTTTGCGAAGCTCAAGTGCCGTTCGTCACGGGTGGTGCTGAATACCACGTACGGGCCCTTGTCGACCAACTCACGCAGCACGGTTTCTCGACAGAGCTTGTCCGTTTGCCGTTCAAGGAGTATCCCAAGGAAGAGATCCTCCCGCACGCGGCCGCGTGGCGTCTCATCGACCTGAGCGAGAGCAACGGCAGCTCGATCGATCTGGTCATTGGCACCAAGTTCCCGACATATTTCGTTCGGCACCCGAACAAGGTCGTCTGGTTGGCCCATCAGCATCGAGCGGCCTATGAATTGTGCGGAACGAGGTTCAGTGACTTTGACCATACCGATATGGATGTCGGCGTACGGGAACGGATCATCGATCTTGACCGTAAGATGCTGGCGGAGTGTCAAAAACGATTCACAATAGCGGCCAACACCGCGACCCGCCTGCAGCACTTCAATGGGCTCGACGCCGAGCCCCTGTACCATCCGCCCAGACTCGCCGATCGTTTGCACCCGGGTGATTATGGTGACTACGTGCTGTCCGTCGGCCGGCTCGAGCGGATCAAGCGTATCGACCTCGCGCTTCGGGCGATGCAACACGTCGATCCTCCGACCCGCCTGATCGTGGTAGGCGACGGGTCTCAGCGCGAGGACCTCGAGACACTCGTGACTACTCTCAAGCTGTCGGATCGTGTGACGTTCCTGGGACCCGTAGACGACACGCAGCTCATTGACCTCTACGCGGGCGCGCTGACCATCCTCTACGCTCCGTATGATGAAGACTATGGGTACATTACGCTCGAGGCATTTTTGTCGAGAAAACCGGTTATCACTGCCACGGACTCTGGGGGAACCCTCGAATTTGTGCGCGACGGCGTAAACGGTGTGGTGTGTGAACCAACTGCTGAAGCGGTCGGGTGCGCCGTCAATGCGTTCGGCTCTAACCGCCGGCGGGCGGCTGAGTATGGTGGCGCCGGGTTCGAACGGGCTCGTACCATCAGCTGGGACGGCGTCATCGAACGGATCACATCCCCATGACGAAGTTAATCATCCAGATCCCGTGCCTCAACGAGGCGTCGACCCTCCCGGCGACCTTGCGAGATCTGCCGACTCGGATCCCCGGAATTGACCAAATCGAAGCACTGGTGATCGATGACGGATCTACGGACGATACCTCTGGGGTGGCACGGAGCTGCGGTGTCAACCACATCGTGCGGTTTCCCGCGAACAAAGGTCTCGCGGCGGCCTTTATGACCGGGCTCGACGCGGCTCTCAAACTCGGAGCCGACGTCATCGTCAACACCGATGCTGACAATCAGTACGCCGGCCAAGATATCTCGACGTTAGTTCAGCCGATTCTTCGCCGTGAAGCCGACATCGTCATCGGCGACCGCAACGTTAGGACGATTCGTCATATGCCCTGGCTCAAGCGGTGGTTACAACTGTTCGGAAGCTGGGTCGTTCGTCAGGTGTCGAACACCCGAGTCCCCGACACCACAAGCGGGTTCCGTGCGTATAGCCGGGAGGCCGCGCTGCGCCAGACGATCGTGTCCGACTTCTCCTACACGCTGGAATCGATCATCCAGGCAGGCAAGAAGCGCATGGCCATTGCGCACGTGCCGGTGGCCACGAACGAGAATACTCGTGCCTCGCGATTGTTCGACAACATCTTCACGTATATCAAGAAATCGGCCACTACCATCGTCCGGATCTACACGATGTACGAACCCCTCAAGGTGTTTACGATCACGGGTGGCACCGTGTTCCTGACCGGATTCGTTATCTCGCTTCGATTCCTGTTCCTGTACCTGGGCGACCACGGTCAGGGTAACATCCAGTCGTTGATCCTATCTGCGGTGCTGATGATCGTCGGTTTCCAGGTGATCTTGATTGGCCTGGTGGCGGATGCCATCGCATCCAGCCGCAAGCTGACCGAAGAGCTGTTGTATCGTCTCCGATCGATCGAACTGAGCACCTTCGCGGAAAAGTCCCACGCCCGCGACGCTATCGACGAACCGATCGAGGTCGGAAAGCCGTAGGAATCTGCAGTGGCTACGCCGTCTTCGACGTCTGTTTTGATCCCCGCCTACAACGAAGCCGAAGGCATCGGCAGCGTCGTCCGGTCGATCGCCAAGGCCAGCGATTGGCACGAGATCCTAGTGATCGACGATGGCTCGGACGATGCCACCGCTGAACGCGCGCGTGAAGCCGGCGCGCACGTTCTGCAGCACCCGTACAACAAGGGCAACGGCGCGGCAGTCAAGACCGGTCTCCGCCACGCGTCGGGCGAATTCATCGTGATCATCGACGGCGACGGCCAGCACCGAGCGGCGCTTGCACCCCGTCTGGTCGCGCGGCTCGGGGAGTACGACCTCGTGGTTGGCGCCAGACCCGATGCGACGCAAGCGACGCTTGGACGCCGGGTTGGCAACCTCATCCTCGCCCGGTTGGCGTCGTTTCTCACGGGTCAAGCGATTCCGGATCTGACCTCCGGTTTCCGCGCGGCTCGCACATCCTGCCTACTCGAGTTCATCCATCTGCTTCCGAACGGGTTCTCAACTCCGACGACCACGACGCTCGCATTCATTCGGGCTGGTTACAACGTGGCGTTCGAAACCGCGGACGCGGATACTCGTATTGGGCGTTCCAAGATTCGTTTCGCCCGTGACGGGTTCAAGTTTTTTCTGATTCTTTTGCGAGTCATCACGATCTTCAGTCCACTCCGGATCTTCGTCCCGATCAGCGCGCTCTCGCTGAGTCTCGGTTGCGGCTACGCCGCGTGGACGATCGCGACACAGATGCACATCACCAATTCGTCGGTGTTGCTGATCGTTTTGGGGGTCATCGTCTTTCTTCTCGGTCTGATGTCTGAGCAAATCTCAACGCTTCGGTTCGAGAAACGGGACTGAATGATCCGGCGGATCGTCACCCTGACGACCTCGTACCCTCGGTTTCTAGGGGATGGGGTGGGAGCGTTCGTGGAGCCAATTTCGAAGGGTGTGGTCGCACACGGGTATGAAGTTCATCTCCTCGCGCCCTGGCACCCGCTTGTCAAACGACCTCCCCAAGAGGGCGACCTGCACTTCCATTTTTTTCGGTATGCCCCCACGACGCGACTTCACGTCTTCGGCTACGCCTCTGCCCTGAAGGCCGATGTCAGCCTGCGAGGCTCAGCCTATCTGGCCGCTCCACTGGCGGTGAGTGCTGGGTGCTGGGCGCTCCATCGCCTCCTGCGAATGACGAACGTCAAACTCGTCCACGCCCACTGGGCTGTTCCGGGCGGCTTCATGGCGGCGCTGGGCCGGTTCGGGTTTCAGGTCCCGCTCCTCGTCAGTCTCCACGGGTCAGATGTCTACCTGGCCGAAGTAAATCCTCTCGCCCGTGCCGCCGCACGTCTGGCATTTGGTCGAGCGACCTGGATCACAGCCTGCAGCGACGACCTAGCTCGCCGAGCGGTTCAGCTCGGAGCCGATCCCGACTGCATGACAGTTGTCCCGTATGGTGTCGATACAGACCGTTTCAAGCCAGATGCGACAGTGCGTGCAAGTCTCCGTGAGCAGCATGGGCTGGCCCAAGACGACCCGGTGCTCGTCATCGCGGGACGATTGGTTCGGAAGAAGGGATTCGAGTATCTGATCGATGCACTGCCCAGGTTAACAGAACGTTTTCCTCGGTTGGTCCTGATCGTCGCCGGGGGCGGAGATCTTGAGCCCGAACTCCGTCGGCGCGCCACACATGGAGGCGTATTGAACCACGTCAGGTTTCTGGGAGCAGTCAATCAAGGCGAGGTGGCACGGTGGCTCGCCGCTGCCGATCTGGCTGTCGTCCCGTCGGTCAAAGACGATTCGGGGAACGTCGACGGGCTGCCCAATGTGCTCCTGGAAGCGCTGTCCTCCAGCACGGCCGTCATCGCTACTGCCGCCGGTGGTATGGGGACAGTGGCGAAGGAAGGCCAGACGGCACGAGTTGTTCACGAGCGAGACCCTGATGCGCTCACAAACGCCGTTTCACAGCTTCTCCTCCAGCCGGCCACTGCGAAAGAGCTCGGACAACGTGCACGCGCCGAGATGTGCCGCACCCACAGCTGGGAACGCACCGCCGAGCAATTCGAGGACGCCTACGCCTGTGCCTTTCGTCGTGCACAGCGGACTCCGGATCACGTTTAGGCACCCCGCCCCCGCGTTGCCGTCTCACCACATCTCATGGTACGGTTCGGGCGATCTCCCATGTGGAGCACCGCGCTCTCTGTCCTCCTCATTGCCTTCATCCCGGGCGCTGTCATCTTTCGGTTACCACTCGCGCAGCGCGAGCGGCGCGCGGGGTTGACGGTTGAGGAACGGATCTTCTGGTACGTCATCCTCAGTCTGGTACTGACCTCGGTAGTGGGTCTCGCCCTGGCCGCCGCCGGGTGGTACCGCTTCGACCGGCTCCTCTGGCTCAATGCCTCGGTCTGCGGACTTGGCGCCGCCATCAGCGGACAGAAACTCCGTTTGCCGACGAACGCACCGCGTCCCACCCGTTACACGCTCATCCCCCTTGCGCTGGTGGGATGCGCCGCGCTCATGTTCGCCCACGTGCCTCCCGCCGAGTACATTATCGGTGGCCGGGACCCCGGCATTTACATGAACGAAGGTATTCAGATCGCGCAACGCGGAGCGTTGGTGATCGAAGACCCGGTTGTGGCATCGGTGCCGTCGGAGTTCAGAGCTCTCTTCTTCCGAGACCTGGACGCCCCTACCTACTTCGCCCCTCGTTTCATGGCGTTCTTCATCACCGACCCGGACAGAGGTCTGGTGGTTGGTCAGTTTCCACATCTCTACCCCCTGTGGGTCGCGGTCAGTTATGGGCTGAACGGCCTGTCTGGGGCGCGGCAGGCGGTCGTACTCCTGGCGATCCTCGGTATCGTAGCGGTCTACTTTTGTGGCGCGTGGGTGCTGGGCCGCTTCGCCGCTGGGGTCGGAACTCTCTTGCTGATCCTCAACGTCGCGGAGGTCTGGTTCAGCAGGTATCCGAACGCGGAAATCCTGGTCCAGGTCCTCGCCTTCTCCGCAATCCTGGCGTTCAGTCGGTCCACCGTTGACGGCGACCGATTCTTCGCACCCGTTGCCGCCGCGTTGTTAGCGCTTTCACTATTCGCCCATTTCTCAGCCGCCCTCGTTGTCGGAGCGCTAGGTATCGCCGTGCTCCTCGGGACCGTCGCCGAACGCCGACCACAGGGGGTATTCGTCGTTCCGTTGCTCCTCGGGTTGGCACTCGCGACGTGGTACTTCGGAACGGTCCTCGAGGAGTACCTCGTACGACCGATGGGGATTCTACAAAGGGCGGGGCCCATCCACGTGGCTACATTCTCGCTCGGTTTGCTGGGTCTCGGTGTCATTCTCTGGGGTGCGGCGTTCACCGGACTTCGTGCCAAAATCAGAACCTGGCTTCCGGCAGTTCTCATCCTGGCGCTGGGTGGGCTCGTCATCTACGCCTATTTCTTCAGGATTCCAGTCGGCCGCCTGGCACCGCATGATGCATATGCCTTGCGGGAGTTCGCCCAGGTCTATCTGTCTCCTTTGGGCCTCCTCATGTCGTTGGTCGGGTTAGGCCTTCTGATGCGGCGCTCGTCTTGGCGAGGACTCGCTTTTGCCTCGACCGTCATCGTCTTCTCGTCTTTCATCTTCTACAAGATCCGGATCGTTCCCGAACACCTCTGGCTCGCCCGCCGGTTCCTGCCTGTGATACTTCCTGGCGGATGTTTACTCATCGGCGCCGTCGTATCGGCCCCCCTGACGATGCCGTTTCCGCCGGCACTTGACCGTCGACCAGTCCGTGCCGGACTCCTCGCACTGGGTCTGATACTCTTCGCCACCGTCGCCATGCACTTTGTCTCCGCGACGGGTCCCTTCTTCAGCCACGTGGAGTACGCCGGGATTATTCCACGGGTTGAGGGACTGGCAGCACGCTTCGAGGACGGCGACCTCGTCCTGGTGGAAGCACGTGACGCGTCAGACCTCCACACGCTAGCCACGCCACTCGCGTACATCTACGCTCGTCGCGTGCTGGTATTCAACGAGGCCAGCCCTGACAAGACGGCGCTGTCTGAGTTCCTCGGATGGGCACGAGGCCAACACCGAAAGGTCTTCTTCCTTGGAGGGAGCAGGAGCCAGCTGTTGTCGCGGTCGATCGAGGCAGTTCCCATTACTCTCGAGCGCTTCTGGATTCCAGAGTACGCACGGTCGTACCCGGAATTCCCGAACGAGGTTCGACTCAAAGAGTTCAATTTCGGCGTCTATGAGCTGATACCGCGCGTGACGACATCGCGGAGCTTTGACCTTGACGTCGGAGACATCGATGACCTGTATGTGCAACAGTTCCACGACAAAGAAACCCAGGCAGGCCGTACCGTGACGTTCCGATGGTCCACCGGGCGGTCGGCTGTGCTCATACCAACCGTGAGCAGCCAGGTCCGGACCCTCACGGTGTGGTTGAACGCCGGCAGCAGACCACCAACCGCCGAGCGCCCGGACATCGACGTCTACGTCAACGACACGTTTCTTGGCACCACGACGCCAACCAGCAGCTTCCAGCCGTACCAATTCGAGATCCCGGCCGCCGTCGCCTCCGACATCGAAGACACCGAGGAGCCGGCCATCCTGCGGTTGGAGGGCCCGACCTGGAGCCCACGTGTCTTGCTCGGTTCTGATGACCCCCGCGAACTCGGGGTCATGGTCGACCGGGTCACTCTCGAGTAGTGCTACGACCGTGGAGTCAGGCGAGCCCTCCGCGGTGTGCGGGTCCCACGAGAGACGGGCGGCCGTGGCGACACTCGACGTTTCGGTGCAGGTGCACTGGTCGACCGCATCACACTCGACTAGCGACAAGCTGTCGGTACAGCGACAGATACTGCGGCGCGGCGACGTTCCAGCTAAAACGTGATTCGCAGCGGCGACGGCCCGCCGCGCCGAACTCGTTCGCATCGACAGACGAGGCGTCGACCAGCCGAGCCGAAAGCTCTTCCGGATCACCCGGGTCGACCAAGAAACCCGACACGCCGTCTGCCACCTTGTCAGGCAATCCGCCCGTACAAGAAGCGACCACCGGCAGCCCATGGGCCATCGCTTCGAGCGTAACCAAGCTGGAGCCTTCATAGCGAGTTGGGTGCACGAACCAGTCGGCGACGCGATACAAACTGTGAAGATCAGTCTCGTCTACTCGACCCGTCAGAAGGCAGTGCGACTCGAGGCCAGCTTCGCGAATCAGCGCTCGGATTCGTGATCTCTCTGGACCCTCTCCAGCCAGCACCCAGGCCCACGCCGGTGGAAGGGTCCGCGCGACCATGGCTAACGCCGCCACCATGACGTCAAACCCCTTGTTGGCTTCGACGCGTCCGACTGAGAGAAAGAGCGGCGACGCCTCTGCATGCCCTTGTCGGGCCAAGAGCGCGGACCCTTCCTCGAGCGTACCGAGCTGACGACATCGGTCGGGGTCGACGGCGTTGGGAATGACGACCTGATCGCCATCAGGGATAGCGAGGTGCTGGCGCACAACTGGCCTAAGCGATTCGTCGGTGGTCACGACCGCGTCGCTGGCTGCGGCGACGACCTTCATCCCGTGCCTGAACGGCAGATAGGCCCAGTGCTTCAAACGCTGATGGGATCGAAACTCCTCGAGTCCTTGCGTCGTCACGACGAGCGGGCATCCGAGCCGACCCCGGCGCGCCGCCTTCGCGACTCCCCATCCGGCCAGGCCGTGCACGTGAACGACCTGGCCGACTGGACGTGGCTCGTGAAGAATTCGTCGCGCAACTCGTCCAGACCAGATGAAGTAATTCGTGATCCGGTCCAGAACGACCGTTCCCTTTCGGACGCCGAACGGGAGCCGCCCGCCCGGAATCCAATGCGGCGTGGCCACGGATGCCAACGTCTGTGTCGCATGGGCCAATCGACCGGGATCGGTTGGTGTCTCGGAGAACAGATCGATCTTGACTCCACGTGCGGCCAGTTCGGTCACCAGCTCGAAGACGTGACGTTCCAGTCCTCCTGGCCCGTGCGCGGGGTGGACACGCCGGGAGACCATGGCCACTCGCAGAGGTATTGGATCGCGACCAGACTGAATCATGAGCGATGGCGGCCGCGTCGGGCGTCTTCGAGGGCAGCCGCGTACGCCGCCGCGACCATCGGGTAGACGGCAGCCGGCGAGTAGCGCTCCGCTACCCGCGCCAGGGCCGCTCGACCGGCTTGAAGGCGTCGGTCCTGTGACTGCACTTCGGTGAGGGCCTCCCGAAGGTCAGATGGATCGCGTACGAGCCATCCGGACACACCCGACTCGATCATCTCGAGGTTGCCGCCACGCGCCCACGCGACAACCGGTGTCCCCAGCCCCATCGTTTCAAGAATGATTCTCGACAACGGCTCGTCCCACGCGCTCGGCAGAATGACGGCTAGGGCGTCACGCTGGAGGCCGAGAAGACGGCTGTGGTCGACCCATCCAAGAAACTCGACAGGGAGGTCCATCGACGCCGCGTCCGCCTCCAGCGCGGATCGCGAGGGGCCGTCGCCGGCGACGACAAGCGGTATGTCGAGATCAATCTCGCGAAGGGCACTCAGGAGCAGGTCGAATCCTTTTGTTGGTTGAAGCTTCCCGGCCGTGAGCAGATACGGTGCGGCACCGCACCCGTGGTCGGCTGACGCCGCCACCCTGATCGCATCCAGATCGACGATGTTGGGCACGACCGACACGTCCGTGTCAGGGAGTGTGCTCTCGATTCGCTGTCGAACGGCCGTACTGACCGTTAGAACTTTGTGGGCACGGCTGATACCGAGCGCCCGAGCGTCCAGGCGACCTCGAGCCCAGGGCACCATGATCCGGGACAAGGGTGCTGGCCACTGCCAGTACTCCGACATGCAGCCGGTGAGATTCGACGTCGTGCACCCGTCGCACTGGGCGGTGTTCCACCAAGAGGTCCCGTGCAGACAGACCGGCCAATAATCACGAACGGTGGCCAGCGTTGCTCGGTCATGTGCGCGTCCCACCTCGACCGTCGGAGGACCGCTGTGGAGGTGCTGTGCATGCAGGATGTCGACACCCGGCTCCGCCCGGAGTCGCGTCTCGAGATACGACGCGATCGCTGCGTGTGAGAAATCCCGAACGCCCAGACGGTTGCGAACAGTCCTGGCGTCTCGAACCCCAACGCTGGTGACACCGATTCCTTCGAACACCCGCGTGGTGACGTCGCTGCGCGTCTGGTCGATCGCAATGACGGCCACATCGTGTCCGCGATCGGTCAGCACCCGAGCCAACGCATGCGTGCTCCACCCGCTGCCGCCGCAGCCAGGGGGATAGACGTCGGTCACCAGCCAGACGCACCAGGGCATCGTATCGAGAGCCAGTGACAGTGGAGAATCGTCTCGCATGACGCGGTGGTGACTACGAACGTGTCCGGTACAGCGATGACCGATCGAATGCGAACCGCCACGCAATCCGCGCGATCCGAGGAGGCACTTCGAAGAACTGGTTGTAGGCGACCTGCGTCATGCGGACTGGTGCGTCGCGGGGAATCAGTCCGACCGAGTACTGCACCGCCAGACCGAAGTTCCACAGAATTAGCAACACGATGACCGGACCTGCCATTCGAAAAGACGTTCCACGTAACCGGGCGATCGCCACCGAAACGCCGACGGCGAAAATCGCCGTACAGTTCACAAACCGGCGTGCTCCGAATGACACGCCACCCCACCAGGTCTCGTACGACCCGATCACGATCACCTGCGCAGCAAAGACCGCCCCAAACGCCACGGCCAGGACCGGTGAATATCGCCACAGGAGGGCGATCCCGATGACACCCACAAGCGTCACCGGATGCCAAGAAAACAACCCGTGAAAACCAGAAAACAGCACTTCGACCGCGTACACTGGCAGCAGTGAAAATTTTTCCACCACAAACGGGGTGGGTCCCAGCGTCCCGTTCAACGTGTGGTAGACGTAAAACTGTGGGGCGACAAGCGCGACCACCGTCAGTCCGAAAATCACATAACCCCCAGCGCGTCGTGTGAGCTCCCTGAACCACGCCGTCGGTGCGGTGGTTCCTGACGCGCGAACCCGCGCGCCGGCCACTCGACAGATTGAGAAGGGCTCGTCGACCGCCACGACCAGGAGCACGAGCCAGTTCAGTTCGCGAACGAGAACCATCAACGCAGCGCATATACCCAGTACGGCCCACCCCAACCGGGTCCGGCCAGGCCGCCCGACGTGCCACACCCACAAGAACAGCGCGACCGCAAACAGCGAGTTCGCGTGGGACATCGCCGGGGTGATATAGAGGTAGAACACAACAGGAGACGCAAACCAGACCGCAAGAACGCCCCAAAGTGCTTCTAGCCGACCGACATACGCTCGGCACAGCCGATAGCAAAGAAACAGCCCGCCGGTGCCCCAAGCCAGGGAGGCAAGACAGACCGCCCAGATATACGGCCAGCTGAAACCGTCTCGCGGAACCGTCGCCCCAAGCGCCCGAGACGCGACGACAAGGCCATCCGCCACGATATACGCTGGTGCCCACATGATTGCCGAGCCGATCGGGGCATCATTGAGTCGATAACCTGTCGGCGTGGGATGCTCCATGAACGGTCGCAGACCGGCCTGGGCCACCGGGTCCCGATTCACGAAGTAGGCGTACTCGTTCTCATAGTGGAGATCGTGGTCGAAGTACACGGAGCGCAGACCAGCGAAATACTTGATCTCGTCGCTGGCGTAGACGCGGGGCGTGAACAACGGCAGTGCCAGCATCGCGACAAGAGCCAACGCTCCCCACTCCTGCACCCACTCCTTCGACACGATTCTTCTGAGCCTCATGTCGCTCGCACCTGAGCGAGTCGAACAATGTCGGCGGCACCCCGATCCCAGCGATATCGCACAGACACACGTTTGTGCCCCGCCTGTCCCATCGACCGGCCTGAATCCGCCGACCTCAGGACCGTTTCGACTGCCGCCGCCAGCTCGAAGGGACTGGGAGCCACCAGAAATCCAGTCTCGCCATGTTCTACCGTGTCGCGCACGCCACCTTCGGCGACCGCCACGATGGGGTTGCCGCAGTACGCCGCCTCGATCACCGACAGACCGAAGCTCTCCTCAACCGCGGTGTGGACGTAGCAACTTGCTGCCGCATAGTACTGTGGAAGCTGGTCGTCTGGTACGAAGCCGGCAAAGACGACATCGCTGTCCACACCGAGCTTGCGCGCCAGTTGCTCAAGCCGATCGCGCTCGGGGCCATCCCCCACAACGATCCACCGCGGGCGGGAGGCACCGTCGGTCCACCGGTCGCGACAATGTGATGCGGCCTCGAGAAACAGCTCGACACGTTTGCGTGGATGGAGGTAGTTCACGGTCAACACGACCGGGGGCGAGTCGTGTTTAGCGAGCGCAGCGGCGTCGAGCCTGGCTCGGTCCACGCCAAGGGTCACCACCGCCGCCGAGCGCCCATACGCGGCCTCGATTTGCGCGGCGGCAAACGGACTCGAGGTGCAAACAACGTCGACGCGCCCGACCAACCAGCGATCGAGTGCGCCGTACAGACCGAGGGCTGGTCCAACCAGTACTCGAGACCATCCCAGCCGGGATAGCACACGACCCCGGTCCTGATACAACGCCCGTGGTGGCTCCCAGCAGTAGTAGAGAAGCGGGGCTCCACCCTTCCTACGACACCAGGCCAACGGTAGGGATGGGCCGAAGAGCACACATACGTCTGCGGCGTCATCGAGTAGACGTCTCAAACCAAAAATCCGAAGGTAGTCCGATCCGGCATTCAGATACCGATTCGTGGTCCAATCGAGGCGCGAATGGCTACACACCAGCGTTACGTCTGACGGCAGTCGGGGACGACACGACGCATCGAACTGATGGCACACAACTCGGACGTCATGCCCGTCTGCCACCAATGCGCCGGCGAGTCCCAGAATCGCTCGCTCGGCACCGGACAGCAGTTTGAACCGCGGAAACACCAGATCGACACGTAACGGCACGACGTTACTCAGCGGGACCTCGGCATCCAGATCGAAAGGATCGCACCGCGCGATCGGTCTCCACGCGACTGCGCGCTGGGGAAGGACGCCGTCGCCTCACTGAACCACCGTCTTCAGTACGCCCTCGACCACCGCGGCCTGATGATCCCACGTGAAGCGTGACTCTGCCAACGCCCGAGAGGCCTGTTGTATCTGCTTGAGGGCTGCCCGGTCCACGGCAAGTGTCTCGAGCGTATCGGCCATGCCTTCTACGTCACCTGGCGTATAGAAGCGCGCGACCGACGCCGGAAGAAGCTCACGCAGCTCTTGGATGCCGACGGTGACGACCGCAAGACCAGATGCAAGGTATTCGAAGATCTTGATCGGAGACCAGAACCACCCCAACCGAAGCGCCGGAAAGGCAGCCGGGTTGAACGGCGCGAGCCCGACATCGGCCTGCGCCAAATATTCAGGCACGTCCTCATACGGCACGTTCCCGACGAACCGGATCACCTCGAGCACGCCGGCGCGCTCCGCCTCCTCACGGGCCTTGCGCCAAAGAGGGCCCCTGCCTAGACAGGTCACTCGAAGATCGACCCCTCGCGAGACGCACATCGCGACCGCCTGCACGAGGTCGAGCGCCCCGTGCCACGACCGGAAGCTACTCGCGTACACGCATCTCAGCGGGCCGTCTGGCTCGCGAGCCACAGACGCCGGATGAAAGCGCCCGGTATCGACACCGTTCGTCACGACCGTCACTGACTCCTGCAGGTCGGGGGGAAGCAGACACTTTGAGGTCGCGTAGATCCGATGGCTCCATGCGAGCTGACGGCGCCGCCAGCGGTGAACCGGTGCAATGAGGCTTAGACGGTCAATCCGGTCACGCCAAGAACCTGGATACCGTCGCGCCGGCGAATTCACTTCGAGCACGACTGGCAGACCCAGCGTGTGCGCCGCCCAGATGCCGGCGCCCCCAAAGGTGTAGAAGCGCTCCACAACGACATCTGGCTCCATCCGCTCAGCGATTCGCCGAATGTCAGTAACGGCGGTCCATTCGAAGAACCGCCAGGGCCTGGGGATCCGGACGATATCGACCGACCCGGTTTCGTCGCCCACCGCACCGGGCACCATGATCTCCACGACATCAGCTCTCCCGGCCTCACGCTGCGGTGCCACGATGTGGACGTCGTGTCCCCGCTGTGCCAAGGCACGGCACAGCTCCAAGACATGAACACTCCCACCATGGGTTCCAGGTATCGGAGTATCGACAGCTGTGTACAGAATTCTCAAGCGGCGGTCGCCCACGACGTCCAGGGATTGTAAATTAGGATAGTTCAACACGGTAAGATATCCGAACCTCGAATGACTCGGTGACGGATTGACTCTGATTCGCGACACAACACCTTCGACCATGACGCGAATTGCCTGGTTCACGCCCCTGCCTTCATTACCGCCTGGCCTTCCGTGTCACCGCACGGAGCTCATCGCCAGACTCCAGGAACGATACGCCATCGATCGATTCGTCGGAGCAGCCCCTGGAAGCCTGCAAAACGCACCGGCTCGCACCTTCAGCGCATACGACTTTGTCTGGAAGCAGCTCCGCCGTCCCTACGATCTCACGATCTACGATATCGCCGACTCGCGGCGTTTCGACTTCGTCTGGCCCTACCTCGTGCGCTATCCAGGACTCGTGGTACTGCACGATGACAGGTTCCATCGCTCGCGCGCGAGAATACTGGTTACTCAAGGGCGCGACGCTGGGTATCACGCCGAGTTCCACTACGACCATCCAGAGGCCAGCCCGGACATACCAGAGCTGGGAATTGAAAGACTGCTGGGCGCGACGAGCGAACTGTGGCCGATGCGGCGGGTGGTCATTGAATCGAGCCGACTGGTTGCGGCCACGAACCCGTGGATGGCGGAAACCCTCAAGGCACAGGCGTCGCACGATCGAATCGAAGTCATCGAACCGGGCGCACCCAAGGTCGACCCATCACCTCAGACCCGCGAACGGATCCGCTCCCGGCACGGCATCGCAGCCGGCACCGTGGTCTTCGCAATGGTTGGTCCGCTCACGCCGGAGTGCAGGGCCGATCTCGTGTGGTCGGCGCTAGCGCTACTTCGGCACGATGTGCCGCCGTTACATCTCTTGATCTATGGGGAGGATGACGACTCCCATCGCCGCATGACCCGTCAGCTTGACATCACGGAGCGTGTGACCTGGATCGGCAGCACCGAAGCCTCGGATTTGTCCGACGTCCTGTCGGCCGCCGACGTCTGCGTTTGTCTCGGATGGCCCTCTCGCCATCGTGCCATGATGAGCCTCGTGGAGTCTCTGGCCGCGGCGAAGCCAGCAATCATGACCGACCTCGCCGACCGGGTTGATATTCCTTCGTTGGATCCTCGCGACTGGCACCTTCGTCCAGTGGCGAGTGTTCACGGTAAACCGGAAGGTTCCCTGTCTGACGCAGCTTGCGTCAGCATCGACATTCTCGACGAGAGTCACTCATTGCGGTTGGCCATGAGTCGTCTGGCCGGTGACCCGGCCCTACGCGCGAAGCTCGCTAGAGGCGCGCAGGAACTCTGGCAACACCGCTTCACCTTCGACCGTCTTGAGCGTGACCTCGAGTCAGCCATCACGCGAGCCCTGAACGTCTCGCGGTCAGAAGTGCGACAGGCAGCACTCCCCGCCCACCTTCGAGCGGATGGAACCGGACATCTTCGGTCACTTCTTGCACCGTTCGGTGTGTGGCCACCAGGGCTCTCAAATCTAGCGCCCATCGCAAGTCCTGAAGTACCCTCAGAGTCTTGACGATCACATTCAATGGCGATCCGTTCCAGCTGGCCGGTCCGCTGACGATCGCTACGCTCCTGACCCAACTTGATCTCGACCCTAGACAGGTGGCCGTGGAACACAATCTCATCATCGTGAAGCGGGCAGTGTACGATTCCGTCGTCATCAACGACGGTGACACGGTCGAAGTGGTCAATTTCGTTGGGGGGGGCGCACCCCGCTGCTCGACCATGATGAGAGCCTGATGGAGAGAGATACTCTGACGATCGCCGGACGCACGTTTCGCTCTCGACTGATCGCTGGCACCGGAAAATACACGTCATACCCGCTGATGGCGCAAGCCCACGAAGCATCTGGGACAGAAATGGTGACCGTCGCCATCCGTCGCGTGAACATCTCAGACCGGTCGAAGGAATCACTCCTCGACTTCATCGACACCGACAAGTACGCCCTCCTCCCGAACACCGCCGGCTGCTATACGGCCGACGATGCGGTGCGCACAGCGCACCTGGGGAGGGAGGCGGGTCTGTCAAATTGGGTAAAGCTCGAGGTCATTGGCGACGAGAAGACGCTCTTTCCCGACAACGAAGCGCTGTTGGACGCGACACGCCGCCTAGTCAAAGACGACTTCGTGGTGCTGCCCTACACCAACGACGATCCGGTCGTCTGCCGGAAGCTCGAAGACGAGGGTGCGGCAGCGGTGATGCCATTGGGAGCGCCGATCGGGTCGGGTCTCGGTATCCAGAATCCAAACGCCATTCAGATCATTAAGGAGTTTGCGTCGATTCCGGTCATCGTCGATGCTGGTGTTGGGACACCGTCCGATACCACCCTGGCGATGGAGCTCGGCATCGACGCCATCCTAATGAATACGGGGATCGCCGGCGCTCAGGACCCCGTGAGGATGGCAACTGCCATGCGACTGGCTGTCGAGGCGGGCCGACTTGGGTATCTTTCGGGGCGGATACCGCGCAGGAGATATGCTTCGGCCAGTAGCCCGCTCGAGGGCGTCGTTGGCCAATAGTTACTTGGAACGCCATCTTTTGACCTGCCGATGTTTACACGCACCGTAACCGCTGGCGAGCTCGCGCGGCTCAAGGCCGAACGAGAGGACGCCGACAGCACGTACAACGACGCTCTCACTGCGCTCGACCAAGCACTGCAGCGCCTACGCGACGTGCCACATCCACCGCCACCGTACGACGAGCATCAGCTGACGCCACTCAACGAACAGTGGGATCTGCTGGCGGTGAGGCCTGTTGGCAGTGGATGGCGAGGACGCCTCCGGTCGTTCATCTGGTCAGCAGTGGCGCCGCTCTTCGAACGCCAGCATTCATTCAATGCGGCACTCGTCGAGCACCTAAACCGGAACACCTCGGTTCACCGGGAGGTCGCCGCGTCGGCGGCGACTACTCTGGCGTTCATACACGAAGAGCTGGTCAAGGCGATCGAGTTTCAGTCGAGGATCGTTCAATACGTTCAGACCGTCACACCGTATGTAGACACCAAGGACCGTGAGATCGCCGGTCTCATGCGACGGATCAACGAAGACATCGCGGTGGTGAACGATGGCCTCGTTGGGACACTAGGTGGTGTCGCGGACGAAATGCGTAAGCGATTCGAGTCGACTGTCGCACATGAACGGCGACTGGAGTCTCGGATCGACGACGTGCGTGCGACGACAACTGTCGCGCATCGTTTGTCACAGACACTCAAGCGAGAGCTGGACCGACTCACAATAACTAGGCCGACGGTACCGGTGACCGACGTATCTTCCACCATGCCAGAGCCGATCCATGATCTTCGGGCCAGCAGCCTCGACAGCTACAAGTACGTTGTGTTCGAGGATCAGTTTCGGGGCTCGACGGATGATATCCGTGCGCGCCTGGAGAGCTACCTCCCCTACTTTGAGGGCGCGACCGACGTGCTCGACGCTGGGTGCGGGCGAGGGGAATTCCTCGAGTTACTCCGCGACCGCGGTGTGTCGGCTTGCGGCATTGATCTGAATCACGAGATGGTCGAAGAGTGCCACACCCGAGGTCTGGCGGTCGACGAAGGCGACCTGCTCTCCTATCTGCGTCGGCAACCCGATGAGTCGCTCGGTGGGATCTTCGCGTCACAGGTCGTCGAGCACCTGCAGTCAGACTACCTGCTAGCCGTGCTCGACGCGGCGTTCAGCGTCCTGCGACCAGGGTCGAAGATCGTTCTTGAAACAATCAATGTGGCCTCGTGGTCGGCGTTCTTCCAGAGTTTCGTGCGCGACATCACACACACGAGACCGCTGCATCCGGAAACCCTCAGGTATCTCATCACTGCCAGCGGATTCCAGAGCGTCGAGCTGTCTTTTAAGTCGCCGTGTGCCCCACACTACAAGCTCGAACAGGTTCCGACCCAAAGCGCGGAGACCGCTCGGGCCATTCCAGCCCTCAAAACGCTGGTCGTGGCGTTCAACGAGAACGTCGAAAAGCTCAACGGGCTGATGTTCGCCGACCAAGACTACGCTGTAATCGGCGAGCGCCCGTGACGTCGGAGGCTACATCCTCGCGGCCACCTCACCTGTCGCAGGCTACACCGGCGGGGGGCCGTGAGGCCGGCAACCTCGTGTCACACGGTGTCAAGGCGCCTCACGTCGGCATCCACCATCATGCGCACCAGGTGGTCGAAGTCGATTGACGGTGACCAGTCTAGAACCCGCTGCGCTTTCGTCGAGTCCCCGATCAAGTGCTCGACCTCGGCTGGTCGCAGAAGTGACTGGTCGGTTTCGACGTGGTCCTGCCAGTCGAGACCAACATGGGAGAACGCGATACGAACGAGGTCGCGCACGGAATGGCTGATCCCGGTCGACACCACGAAGTCGTCAGCCGCGTCCTGCTGGAGTATCGACCACATCGCTCGAACGTAGTCCCCTGCAAATCCCCAGTCCCGGTGCGCGTCGAGATTACCCAGGTAGAGTTTGCCCGTCAGTCCGAGCTTCACCCTGGCCACGCCATCGCTGACCTTTCGAGTGACGAACTCGAGCCCACGCCGTGGTGATTCATGATTAAACAGGATTCCGGATGCCGCAAAGAGATCGTAGCTCTCCCGGTAATTGACCGTGATGTAGTGGGCGAAGGCCTTGGAGACACCGTAGGGGCTTCTGGGGTAAAACGGCGTGGTTTCGGTCTGCGGTGTCTCGCGCACCTTCCCAAACATCTCACTGGACGACGCCTGATAGAACCGAATGGATGTATCGACGTGACGCAGGGCCTCGAGCATCCGGGTCACAC
>Ga0310123_10001605_pt1 | contig 18602 bp, 13 predicted proteins | sample CB6_AW_1057_MG_FD_203505 | JGI IMG/M metagenome (GOLD analysis project Ga0310123, IMG submission 203505) | Marine microbial communities from Western Arctic Ocean, Canada - CB6_AW_1057 | ecosystem: Environmental > Aquatic > Marine > Oceanic | place: Canada: Western Arctic Ocean | collected... | reverse complement strand
TACTGAGTGATAAACTCCACATCCCTGATGGAACCGACGCCAAGTTTCACCTGTCCCCACACGCGTCCGCGGCTCCGCAAGTGTGATTCGGTACGCTGCTTCATGTCGTGGACGGCAGCGCGCACCATTTCGGGGGCAGCTGCGTACAGTAGTGATTGCGCCTGCTGTAACATGTCTTCCCCCAGAACCAGGTCACCAGCAATCGGGCGCGCCTTCAGCAGTGCCTGTTTTTCCCAACTGCGGGCATGCTCACGCAGGTACTTCAAATATCCTGGCAGCGAAGTCACTAGCGAGCCACTGCTGCCCCACGGCCTCAAACGCATGTCCACGCGGTAGAGAAAACCCTCCTCGGTCACCCGTCCCAATGCCTCAATCAGGCGTGTGCTCAACCGCTGGAATCGCATCGCATTTTCGGACGCCAGGAAGAGCAGATCAACGTCCGAGCTGTAGTTCAACTCCTCTCCTCCCAATTTGCCCAACGCAATTACCACGAAGTCATCTGCAGCCACACCAGTGTTGGTGGAAACCAGCTCCAGACAGATGGCTACCAGACTTTCCGCCAGACTTGAGAGTTGCCCAACTACCGTGGGTAGATCGAAAAGATCCAGAAGGTCGCAGGTACCAATACGAAGCAACTCCTTGCGCTGGAAGAGCCGCAGCGCATCGTACTTAACCAGTGGAATGACCTCCCCCTCACTGCTCTCGAGACCAGATAGTACCGCGCGGGCGTCGTCCAAAAAACGGGATGCGCTTTTAGGTTGTGCAAGCCTCTTGTGTTCAGCCCAACGTTCCACGTAATCGGGATTACGCAGCAGAATTTCCGCCAGAAACTGGCTGCCGGCAAACAGAGTGACCAGGTTCTCAATCACGCGCTGGTTGCTGCACAAGTATTCCCACAGTGCTACTGGGTCGGATACCCGTTGCGTGAAGCGCTCCATATTAACCAGCGCTCCGTCCGCATCCGCAGCTGAGCGCAGTGCTCGCAACAGAGGCCGCAAAGCTGAGGAGAGAGCCTGCGGATCTTCCAGTGCGGTTGCCATACTTTGCAGGCATCGCCGCGCCACTTTCCGGTCGGCAAAGTCAACCTGATTGAAAATATCCTTTGCCTGCGATTCATTCAACAGTTGTTCTAGATCCACAGAATTCATGGCGTTTATCCAAGCCGATTATACCGGTAAGCACAGTCTTGGCTGGTGCTGGTTCTTGCCATACAATAGGATCCTATGAACAATGCATCGCTATGCACATTTTAGTCGCTGAAAACGATTCCAGCACACGCCGGGAATTGCGCGGCATGCTGGAACAGCTCGGTCACACAATAACGACGGCTGCCGATGGCCGCGAGGCAATGAACGTGGCACGGCAACGCACATGCGACCTGGCCATTCTGGCAAGCGAACTGCCCTTTGCCGATCGCCTGCGACATGGGCCGGAACTGGCCCGTCCGCACCGAATTCCGAGCTTATTGCTGGTAAAGAGTTCCACTTCCGACCCGGTTGCTGACCTTTCGGCTCTACCGGTCTACGGCTGCGTGTCCCATCCGGTGCGCTTGCCCGCACTGCAGGCTGCGTTAAGTGTTGCGGCTGAGCGCTTCAGTGAAACTCAGGCACTCTCATTACGCGTGAGTGAACTAGAAGAGGCGCTAGAGACGCGTAAACTTATTGACCGAGCAAAGGGAAAATTGATGCGCATGGGCATGAGCGAACAAAAGGCGTTTCTTTCTATCCAGGCACGGGCCCGGCGCACACAAACAAGCATGCGCAGGGTTGCACGCGCGATTCTGGGCGATTGAACCTGACGCAATCAGATTAATCGAAAGGGCCGAGCCGTGATTCTCACCTTGACATTACCACCCGCTTGCAGTAGACTTGCTAATCTAAAGACAAAAACGTCTGCACGGAAATGTCCTTTACACTCCTTGTCCTGCTAGTCATAGTCTTTCTCCTCATTATTGTGGAGGAGCCAAAGGCGCGCGGGACGGCACTGGCCAGGGTGATCCAACACTAACACCCAGGCCCAAGCGAGAGCAAGACACGAGCCGCCCCATACACTGGAGCGGCTCTTTTGCTTCTGTGGGCTACCATCGGATGTAACTGCAGTTGGGGGAATCCCGGGAAAGCGCAGGGGTGACAGGAGAATTGAAGATGCCGAAACTGAGTGGGTCACAGATAACCATGGAAGTGCTTGTGCGCGAGGGCGTAGAGCACATCTTCGGCTATCCAGGCGGAGCAATCATGCCAATCTATGACGCTATGCTCGATTACCAGGTACACCACATTCTCACCCGCCACGAGCAGGGCGCCACGCATGCCGCAGACGGATACGCGCGCGCCTCAGGGAAAGTAGGCGTGGCGATGGCCACCTCCGGACCCGGAGCTACTAACATGGTAACGGGGATAGCGACAGCGATGCTGGATTCATCCCCGATTGTTTGTATCACCGGACAAGTTCCCGCGTCCGTAATTGGCACGGACGCGTTTCAAGAGACTGATATGACCGGGGTCACGCTCCCAATTACCAAACACAACTACCTTGTCACAGAGGTGGATGAACTGGCGTACACGCTGCGCGAGGCATTCTACGTGGCCCGCTCCGGACGACCTGGGCCGGTGCTAGTCGATATCGCCAAGAGCGCGCAGATTGCCGAGACCAATTTCGAGTGGGATGACGCTCCAGTGCAGCTGCCCGGTTACCGCCCCGACCTCCGCGCAGACCTGGAGACCTTCCGACGCGCTGCGGACATGATTAACAGTTCCAAGCGCCCGCTCATTTTGGCCGGACACGGTGTGATAACCTCCGGTGCGATGACCACATTGCGTGAATTTGTGGAGCGCACCAACATTCCGCTTTCGACAACGCTGTTGGGAATCGGCGGATTCCCGGCTTCGCACCCACTCAATTTGGGCATGATGGGCATGCACGGAGAATCCTGGGTCAACAGTGCCATTCAACAGGCCGATCTGCTGCTCGCTTTCGGCATGCGCTTTGACGACCGCGTGACCGGCAACCTGGCTACTTACGCGCAGAACGCCCGCAAAATTCACCTGGAAATTGACCCCTCGGAAATCGACAAGAACGTACAGGTTGATATAGCCATCGTGGGAGATTTACGCGAGACACTGGAGCAATTGCTTCCACTGACCAAAAACGGACAGCACAAAGAATGGTTGGGCTCAATCGATGCGCTCAAGGATGATTCTGCTGTGCGGGATATCAAGGACATGCCTGACATGGGACATCTATACGCCGCGCACGTCATTCACGACCTCTGGAATCTCACTGAAGGAGATGCACTTGTGGTCAGCGACGTCGGGCAGCACCAAATGTGGGAGGCGCAATATTATCCACACGATAAGCCACGCTCGCTCATAACCTCAGGAGGGCTAGGAACCATGGGCTTCGCACTTCCGGCGGCGATGGGTGCGAAAATAGCCTGTCCGGAAAAAGAAGTCTGGGTGGTATGCGGAGACGGAGGATTCCAGATGACTGCAGCCGAAATGATCACCTGTGTTCAAGAGAAACTGAACCTAAACATTGCTATCATTAACAACGGATATCTGGGTATGGTGCGCCAGTGGCAGGAGTTTTTTTTCGACGGCCGATATGCCGCCACACCCCTGCTGAACCCTGATTTCGTGAAACTCGCCGAAGCCTACAGGACGAAGGGCGTGCGCGTGGAAAAACGCGAACAGGTTGCGGATGCCGTGCGCACCGCGCGGGATACGCCAGGTGTCACGGTAATTGATTTCGTAGTGGAAAAGGAAGATTCAGTCTATCCAATGGTGCCCACGGGCGCCAACTTGCATGACATGATTCGCAGACCAAAACCTGAAAACGCATAGATGGGCGAAAATGTTACACACAATAATCGCGTACGTGGAAGACAAACCAGGTGTACTCAATAGAGTGGCATCGCTGTTTCGGAGACGCACTTACAACATCGAATCCCTTGCTGTCGGCCATACCCACCTCCCAGGCATTTCCCGCATGACGATCGTAGTAAATGCAACCGAGGAAGGAATCGCCCGCCGCATCGAGGCGAACCTGTACAAGTTAGTCAACGTACTGCGCGTCGATAACCTGACGCACAAGGGACCGGTGGCGCGCGAGTTAGCACTGATAAAAGTCAGGGCCGATAGTGCCATCCGCAGCGAAATTGTGCAAATAGCAGACATTTTCCGCGCAGACATCATCGATGCTTCCCCGCACAGTCTGATACTTGAAATCACTGGAACGGTCGAGAAGGTCAGCCGCCTGTTACGTATGCTGGAGCAGTTCACAATTGTTGAGGTACAGCGCACCGGCATGGTAGCGATGTTGCGCGGCAGCGATGATGTCTCCCTGGATCCGCCCCCCGTAGCAGCCGTTACAAACGGGAATCGGGTAACCAGCGGATGATGTGGAGCGCACGAGCTTTATACCAAACAGACGACTGGAGGAAACATGGCAAACATCTATTACGACAGCGACGCTGATCCATCCATCATAAAAGGAAAAAATGTGGCCGTGATTGGCTACGGCTCGCAGGGTCATGCCCACGCCCAGAACCTGAACGACAATGGGGTGAGAGTCACGGTGGGACTGCACGAGGGCAGCAAGAGCAAGACCAAGGCTGAAGACGATGGTCTGGAGGTCATGAGAGTGGCAGGAGCCTGCGAATGGGCGGACCTAATAATGCTGTTGGCTCCTGACACTGCACAGCCGGCAATCTACACTGAGAGCATCGAGCCGAACCTCGTTCCGGGTAAGACATTGATGTTCGGCCACGGTTTCAACATCCGTTTTAATACCATCGTGCCGCCTGCTGAGGTCGACGTGAGCATGATTGCGCCCAAAGCCCCTGGCCACCGCGTACGCGAGACATTTTTAGAAGGAGGCTGCACACCCGGCCTGCTGGCGGTACATCAGGATGCCTCCGGCGCTGCGCGGGAGGTCGCGCTGTCTTATGCTTGGGGAATTGGAGTGACGCGCGCCGGCGCCCTGGAGACCACATTCGCCGAGGAAACCGAAACAGACCTCTTTGGAGAGCAAACTATCCTCTGCGGTGGCGTAAGCGCGCTGGTCAAAGCCGCCTTCGAGACACTGGTAAAGGCCGGTTATCAGCCTGAGGTCGCTTATTTTGAGTGCATGCACGAATTGAAACTGATTGTCGATTTGCTTTACCGTGGCGGACTGAACTACATGCGCTACTCAGTCTCCGACACAGCGGAACACGGCGATTACGTCTCCGGACCACGTATCGTGACTGAGGATACTCTCGGAGCAATGACGGAAATTCTGAAAGATATACAGAGCGGAGCGTATGCCGAGCAGTGGATCGAAGAAAACAAGAATGGACGCCCGTGGTTCAATCAGAAACGGAGCGAAGAGCAGGGCCACCTGATTGAGAAGGTTGGCGCGGAATTGCGCCAGATGATGCCATTTCTCAATCCGGTAACGATAAAGCCGGGAGAGTAAAGCGCGCAGTTCGCAAGGAGACCACCACGCGCCGTGCCCAGTTAAGAATCCGAGACAAACGACATGGATAATTACGTCCGCTTCTTCGATACGACGTTGCGAGATGGCGAGCAATCCCCTGGCGCAACCTTGACCAGCACTGAGAAAATTGAAGTAGCCCGCCAGCTTGTTCGTCTGGGCGTAGATATCATCGAGGCCGGTTTCCCGATAGCATCCCCGGACGACTTGACAGCCGTGCAGCACATCTCCGCTGAGATCGGCCGCGCGGAAGAATTGCATACATGGGCGGAAAATTCCCTGCGTCCGCCGGTGATTTGCGGACTGGCGCGCGCCTCAGAAAAGGACATCGACGCTGCCTGGGAGGCCATTCAGTCCGCCGACCACCCTCGCATCCACACCTTTCTGGCTACCTCCGAAATTCACATGCGCCACAAACTGCGCATGGATCCTGAGGAGGTGGTCAACCAGGTACAACACATGGTGGCATATGCCAAACAGTATTGCGAGGATGTAGAGTTCAGCCCCGAGGACGCAGGGAGAAGCGACCCAGAATTTCTGTATGTGGTTTTGGCCGAGGCCATCAAATCGGGAGCGACCACGCTCAATATCCCTGACACGGTTGGCTACACCACTCCGGAGGAGTTCGGAGCACTGATCGCTGGAATCTTCGCCAATACCATGGGCATCGAAGACATCATCGTTTCAGTGCATTGCCATGATGACCTCGGTCTAGCGACAGCAAACACCCTGGCCGGCATCCGCGCCGGGGCGCGACAAGCTGAGGTGACAATCAATGGCATAGGTGAGAGGGCTGGGAACACCTCGCTTGAAGAAGTAGTGATGGCGCTTCACACTCGCCGTTCGGTCTTTAATCTTCAACATGGGATCGACACCACCCAGATCACGCGATCCAGCCGCATGGTGAGCAAATACACTGGCATAGTGGTGCAACCCAACAAGGCCGTGGTTGGTGCGAATGCCTTCGCGCACGAAGCCGGAATCCACCAGGACGGAATGCTCAAACACGAGGAGACTTACGAAATTATGCGTCCTGAGACCGTGGGGCTTTCACAGTCCACCCTGGTACTGGGCAAACATTCCGGGCGGCACGCGCTACGTGTGCGTCTGCAGGAACTGGGATTCGATCTGAGCAACGAGGAACTAAAAGACGTGTTCGCGCGTTTCAAGCGCGTGGCCGAAAAGAAAAAAATGGTCACCGACGCCGACCTTGTGACGCTCATCACCGATGAGATTTATCAACCCCCGGAAGTCTTCCGACTGAAGGATGCCCAGGTGGTGTGCGGCACACTGGGCATGCCCACCGCCTCTGTTCGCATGATCGGCCCGGACGGCGAAGGATATGAACAAGCTGCCATCGGTACCGGCCCCGTAGATGCTTGTTACAGTGCCATTGATGCAATCGTACAGCTACCCAACGAACTGCAGGAGTATAAGGTAAACGCAGTAACCGAAGGTATCGACGCTCTCGGCGAAGTCACCGTTCGTATCCAAGTGGACTCGGAGCGTGTGGATGCGCCGCAGCGACTCTCGCCGCAGCGCGAGCAATTTCAGCATCGGACGTTCGGCGGACACGGCGCAAGTACCGACGTTTTCGTTGCCAGCGCTCGCGCATACGTGAACGCGCTCAACAAAGCACTCGTTGCACTCGGACTTCCAGTCGAAAAACCGGCAGTGGCGGACGGTTGCACTAGAGAGGATGCCTGATTGATGCCATTGAAACCGCGCACTCTTTTCGAGAAAATCTGGGCCAATCACTTGGTGGTGCAAGAGTCGGATTCTCCGGCTGTATTGTATGTCGATCTGCATCTGATTCACGAGGTAACATCACCACAGGCCTTTACAGGGCTGCGAAACCGCGGCCTGAGAATGCGCCGCCCCGAGCGCACTCTTGCTACAATGGATCATTCCACACCCACCACCCCGCTCGGGCTGCCCATGGCCGACACGCAGGCTGAAGCGCAGCTTCAACAGCTAGCGGATAATTGCGCCGAATTCGGCATCGAGCTCTTCGACATGGATTCGCCCCAGCGTGGCATCGTCCACATCATCGGGCCGGAACTTGGCCTCACGCAGCCGGGCATGACCATTGTCTGCGGTGACAGTCACACCTCCACCCATGGTGCGTTCGGCGCGCTGGCCTTCGGAATCGGAACCAGTGAAGTTGAACACGTGCTTGCTAGCCAATGTCTGCTGCAAGAAAAGCCCAAGACCTTCGAGGTGCGTGTCGAGGGCACACTCGAGCGCGGCGTCTCGGCAAAGGACATCATTCTGGCACTGATCGCCAAAATCAGCATATCCGGAGGCACCGGACATGTGTTTGAATTCACCGGGTCAGCCATGCGGGCACTCTCACTCGAAGAACGCATGACTGTGTGCAATATGTCCATTGAAGGCGGTGCGCGCGCCGGAATGGTCGCTCCGGATGACAGCACATTCCAATATCTGGCGGGCCGAGATTCGGTTCCCAAGGGGGCAGCTTGGGAACAGGCTCTGGCAGCCTGGAGGGAGCTGCCCAGCGACCCAGGTGCTGCCTATGACCAAAGCATCACCATTGAGGCGGATGAATTGGTGCCGATGATCACTTTCGGTACAAACCCAGGCATGGGCATTCCGATAACTGATGCCATACCCGACCCAGCGCAGACCAGCAATGCGGACGTGCGCCATAATCTGGAAAAGGCGCTTGCTTACATGGGTCTGAAACCGGGGCAGGCGCTGCTCGGACAGCCGGTGGATGTAGTCTTCATCGGCAGCTGCACTAACGGGCGCATCTCCGATCTTAGGTTGGCCGCGGACGTTCTGCGTGGACGCAAAGTGGCCGAGAGCGTGCGCATGCTAGTGGTACCCGGTTCTCAGGCAGTGAAACAGCAGGCCGAATCTGAAGGTCTGCAGCATGTTTTCCGCGCGGCGGGCGCAGAGTGGCGTGAGTCGGGATGCTCGATGTGCATCGCCATGAACGGCGATCAGATTGAGCCCGGTCAGTACGCGGTCAGCACCAGCAACCGCAATTTTGAAGGCCGTCAGGGAAAAGGCGGGCGGACATTTCTTGCCTCGCCTCTGACGGCAGCCGCGGCGGCGGTGAGAGGGCAAATCTCTGACGTTAGGACGATGTTATAAGATGGCTCAATTCACGCAACTGACATCACGGGTAATCCCGCTAGCCAACCGTAACATAGACACCGACCAGATCATCCCAGCGCGCTTTCTGAAAGTGACAGACAAATCCGGTCTGGGAGAAGCGCTCTTTTCGGACTGGCGCTACAACACTAACGGTTCACCGAACACGAATTTCGTGCTCAACCAGGCGGATCATCAGGGCGCACAGATCCTTCTTGCCGGGGGAAATTTCGGCTGTGGATCCTCGCGTGAACACGCACCCTGGGCGCTGACCAGCTGGGGCATCCGCGCCGTCATCTCCACTTCCTTCGCCGACATCTTCCGCAACAACGCTCTAAAAAATGGCCTGCTGCCGGTAATTGTGGACGTGGAAACTCATAAATCTCTGTTCGATTTGGTCGAGGAATTGCCTACGGCAGAGCTGACAATCGACCTGGACAGCCAGAGCGTCACCCTACCTGATGGCGCTACCATGAGCTTCCCTATCGACAACTTCTCGAAAAATTGCCTACTCAGCGGCATCGATCAACTGGGATACATCCTATCGCACGAGGCGCGTATTAGCGCCTATGAGGCCGCTTGACAAATACCAAAGCCAGATGGCACGCGCTGATGGATAGCATCCAGTACAGGTTGATGCTGGCGTGAAGGCGCGCATCGTCGTGCTGCCGGGAGACGGCATCGGCCCAGAAGTCACCGCCGGAGCGCAACAGATTCTGGAGCATGTGGCCAATTCGTTCGGCCATGAGTTTCAATTGGAAGAACGCCTTATGGGTGGCTGCTCAATCGACCGCCACAGCATCCCGCTTACTGAGGAGACCCTCGCCGACTGCAATGCCGCCGACGCGGTGCTGCTTGGTGCCGTAGGCGGCCCAAAATGGGACGACCCGGCTGCGAAAGTGCGCCCAGAGATGGGTCTGCTTGCGCTGCGCAAAGGGATGTGCCTGTTTGCCAACCTGCGCCCGGTGCGCCCACATCCTGACCTGCTGCAGGCATCCCCGCTCAAATCGGAACGTCTTTCCGGAGTAGATGTGCTCGTGGTGCGCGAACTCACCGGCGGAATTTACTTTGGCGAACCACGGGGACGCGATAGCAGCGTAGATGGTCGCACGCGGGCAGTGGATTCAATGGTGTACTGGGATTACGAGATCGAGCGTGTGGTAGAGCTTGCCTGCACGCTGGCTGCCGAGCGCCGCTGCAAGGTAACCTCAGTGGACAAGGCAAATGTGCTCGAGACATCGCGTCTATGGCGGCAGACCGCCGAAAAGGTAGCAGCTGCCCATCCGCAGATTGAGTTCGAGCACCAATTGGTGGATACTACCGCCATGCGTCTGGTGACCCAACCGGCGTCATTCGACGTATTAGTAACTGGCAATATGTTCGGCGACATCCTTACCGACGAGGCATCGGTGCTGACCGGGTCGATGGGAAACATGCCCTCGGCCTCGCTCGGAGATGGCGGCCCGGGGATGTACGAGCCAATTCACGGCTCCGCGCCGGATATCGCCGGGGACGGCATCGCCAACCCTATCGGTTCAATTCTCGCTGCCGCAATGCTGCTGCGGCACTCATTGAACCTGGAACCTGAGGCAGTCGCGGTGGAAACCGCCGTAATGGACACGCTGGAAGACGGCTGCCGAACCATTGACCTGCGGCGGGAAAACGCACTCTCCACGCAACAAATGACGGCGGAAATCATCACGCGATTGGGAGCCAACAAGAGATGAAAGTAGCTTTTCAGGGTGAGCGAGGTGCCTATTCAGAGGCAGCAGCAATCGCATTTTTCGGAGCCGAAATCAGCCCGGTGGCATGCCGTACCTTCGACGCCGTCTTTGCAGCCATAGTTTCCGGTGAGTGTAAACGGGGCATAGTGCCGATTGAGAACTCGCTAGCCGGCAGCATACATCGCAATTATGATTTGCTTCAACGTCACACTCTGTCCATCGTGGGAGAACACATATTCCGCGTGCAGCACTGTCTGATAGCGCATCCGGGTGCGACACTGAGTGACATCCGTAAAATCATTTCACATCCGCAGGCGCTGGCGCAATGCGAGGGACATATTGACAAACTTGGCCTCGAATGCGAACCTTGGTACGACACGGCCGGGGCGGTAAAGTCGCTGCGGGATGTGGGTCGACGTGATCACGCCGCAATCGCCTCGCGAAGGGCAGCGGAAGTGTACAAAATGCAGATTTTGGCCAGCGGAATCGAGGACGTTGCCGCGAATTACACCCGCTTTCTGGCATTAGCTCGACAGGCTGAAACACCGACGGATGCATCGACGAAAACCTCCATTGCCTTCACTCTGCCACAGGGCGGCGCTACGCCTGGGTCTCTCTTCCGCGCTATCGGAGTATTCGCCATGCGAGATATCAATCTGACCAAGATCGAGTCGCGCCCCACCCCGACGGAGACTTTTAATTACATGTTCTATCTAGATTTTGAAGGCAGTCAAGATGAGCCACGCTGCGCCCGAGCACTAGATCATTTGCGCGAGATGGCCACCGACGTGCGCGTGTTCGGCTCGTATCGCACTGACAATGCCCTCTAGCCGCCACTCTATAGCTGCTCAAGTTCCTTCCTAACAGTCGCATATAGGCTATCCGCACGCAGTTCCTGTAAAGTAAGACACGGCGCGCCGAGATGCTCTGCCAGTTCCCGGGCCAGACCCTGGTCAAACGCGGCATGTTCCATGTTTATGACAACGCTGCGAATGCCTTCGCGCTGCAAACGGTCAGCCGCACGATGAGATTCCTCTTTCGGTGAAAGATGAGTCATGGACACATTCCCAGCACCATCGGTGAGCACAATCATCAGCGGGATCACATCCGGATGAAGATGGCGCTGCTGCTGGATGACTCGATGTGCCACCGTCATCCCCGCCGAGAGCGGCGTCTTACCACCAACGGGAATATCGGCAAGCGCACGGCGAGCGAGCTGCACAGAGCTGGTCGGAGGCAATACAACGCTGGCATCGTTCTTCTGGAAGACGATTAACCCTACCCGATCACGACGCTGATAAGCATCGGTCAACAGCGAGACAATCGCCCCTTTAGTAGCGCTCATGCGTTCCGCCACCGCCATGGACCAGGAGGCATCTACCACGAACAGTACCAGATTGGCAGATTTGCGCACCCGGATTTTGCGGTGCATGTCCTCGGCCCGCACCACGAAGGCCACATCCTTGCGCTGTTCCGCCCTGCTAATCTGATGCGGGGCCGCCGCACGCAACGTAGCATCAAAGGCAATGTCGCTTACCTTACCTCCAGCGGGACGAGCCTGCACATAGCGACCGCGTTTGCGCTCTGTGCGCGTACTGCTGCGCCTGCCGCTGTGTTTGCGGGTCAACCTGTCCAGCGGAGTGTTAAGAGCGCGCGTTTCGAATTCCGCACCGACCTCATCCTTGCGGCCGCCCTCCCACCAGTGTGCGTCGCTGGAGGCAGACGGGGTGTGCTGCTGGGCAGGTTCGGCCCGAGCAGCATCAATCTCTTCCTGCGCGGGCGCTGGCGCGTTTATGTCCTCTTTTTTTTTATCGGTTCTTGGGTGGCGCTTTCGTCCGGATGCGGCTCAGCAGACGCTGCGGACTGCACATCGGAGCGCACCTGCTGTAGACAATTTTCAAGTTCATCGAACTCGAGGCCGGCAGAATCAAACGGACCCGTTTTAATGCGATGGGGTAACGCCAACTGCGCGGCCATCAAGATGTCACGTTCACTGATTGCTAACCGTCCCTGCATCGCGGCATGCGCCCGGGAAGCCCGCAAGATGACCAGGTCAGCACGATGACCATCCACGCTTAGGCTGGTGGTCAGTGCAGCAATTGTCTCGAGATCATGCCGCGAATATGTCACCGCGTCCACAATCTCACGCGCTCGAGTGATTTCAGTCGAGATCGCACAAACCCTGGGCTGCCATTTATCGGCGAAAGCAGTGGAATCAGATTCGTACTCCAAGATGCGCTCCATAATAGCAACGCGGTCAGCAGATTCTCTCAGGCCACGGATGTCCACCGCCAGCGCGAAGCGATCGAGCAATTGCGGGCGCAGGTCGCCTTCCTCCGGGTTCATCGTACCGACCAGGATGAAACGCGCCGGATGACTGAAGGATATGCCCTCACGCTCCACCACGTTTACGCCCATCGCCGCTGAATCCAGCAGCAGGTCCACCACGTGGTCATCCAGAAGATTCACTTCGTCTATGTAAATAAGGCCGCGGTTGGCCGCAGCCAGCACTCCAGGTTCGAAGCGGCGCTCACCGCGCTGAATTGCCTGCTCAATATCCAGTGTACCCACCACGCGATCCTCGGTAGCACTTACCGGCAGATCAATGAAAGAAGTGGGGCGCATTATCCCGGTCAAAGACCCGTTGCCAGAGGCACTTTCGCGACATTCAGTGCACCATTGCGCGGGTTGCTGAGGGTCGCAACCGAAACGGCAGTCTTCCACCACTTCCACGTCGGGCAAGAGAGCCGCAAGCGCGCGCGCAGCAGTTGATTTTGCCGTTCCACGTTCGCCACGAATAAGCACGCCCCCGATGCGCGGATTGACTGCATTGAGCAAAAGCGCTCGCTTCATGCGCTCATGACCTACAATGGCTGCAAACGGGTAAATGTCAGACATCAGCGTTTCCCAAAGCCTGATTATACCTTGAAGTGATCCCAGGTTGTCAATCGCCGGAATCAGCCCTATAATGTCAAAGTAATTTTGCACATGACAGACCCAAAACCAATGGTAGCTGACACTTCCTCGAACCCCGATACTGACAGCGTAGGACAAACACAGTCCATGGGAAGGCTGCTCGCCGATGAGCAGCTGGATGGCATAATGCCGCTACGTGGAGAACTGCGCGAGGGAACCATTGCGCGCATCTCTCCCAACGAGATTCTGGTAGATGTCGGTGCCAAAAGCGAAGGCATTATCTCCGAACGTGAAGTCAACCGCATGAGCTCTGAGACACGTGAACAGCTGCAGGAGGGTGCCACGATCACCCTGTATGTGCTCCGCGAAGCTAGTCAAGAAGGCCCCATCGTTCTGTCTCTCGAGAAAGCACAAGAGATAGAGCAATGGCATCAGGCCGCTGAAAAGATGAAGGCACGTAGCGTACACACCGGCCCAATCCTAGAATTTAACCGCGGCGGAGCAGTAGTGGCGGTAGGTCTATTGCGCGGCTTCTTGCCAGCCTCGCTGATGTGCCAGGAGCGCCAGCGGAGAAACACGGGCTCCACACCCGCAGACCGATGGAAAAATATGGTCGGCGAGGAGCTGAAGTTCAAAATAAAAGAGGTGGACGCGGAACAAGATCGGCTCATTCTTTCGGAACGCGCAGCCGAAAAAGAAGCGCGGGCAGCGCAACGCGCGGAGTTGCTCATCAACATCGAACCCGGCCAGACTCACTCCGGGCATGTGGTCGCGCTGGCTAGCTTCGGAGCCTTTGTTGATCTTGGCGGCATCGACGGACTGGCCCACATCTCGCAGATCTCGTGGACGCACATCGACCATCCCAGCGAGACACTAGAAGTTGGGCAGGAAATCGATGTACAGGTGCTAAGTGTGGACCATGATCGCCAGCGAGTGGGGCTTTCACTAAAGGCACTACAGGAAGACCCCTGGGTCACCATGACCGACAACTACAAGGAGGGTCAACTGGTACGTGCCACCATCACTCGGCTGAAGAAATTCGGCGCGTTTGCCACGCTGAAAGATAGCGACCGCATCGAAGGGCTGATACACATTTCGGAATTGGCAGACCACGGGATTACTCACCCCAAAGAAATCGTCCGGGAAAACGAGGAAGTCACGCTGCGTATCTTGAAAATCGACGCAGAGTGCCACCGTCTGGGCTTAAGCCTGAAGGAAGTGGCCTCGTCCCGCTTTGCCGAACTTGACTATGATTCTTACATGGCGGCAGAAGAAGACACGCTAACCGAGGTAGAGACAGCGCCGGTAGACGATACGGATGCCGCCCCCAACCTACATGAGGATCCAGATGACGGCACCGCAATGCCAGCGGGAGATAGCCCGGAGGCGACACAGGTGCTATCCGAAATGGTAAAGGCGAGCGATGATCTTGACACTCAGTAAAACATGCAAATCGTTGCTGGTGAAACTGAGTGACGAGCAGGTGAGCCTACCGCGCCTTATCGCGAAGAAACGCCACTACAGAAACTTGCGTATTCCGCTTGCCGATTGTTTGGTAGAATACTAACAGGTCATACCTTAGAGGCAACTGTGTCCACAAATATGCAACGCTTCACCAAAAGGGCGCGCCGCGCGCTTCACACAGCTCAGGCTGAGGCCGAACGTCTCGGGCAGCGCCTTATATGTCCAGAACACGTATTGCTCGGGCTGATGATGAATGACGGCGGGGTTGCCCACCAAGTGTTGAACGATCTAGGCCTGGATACTGAGAGGACAAAAAAATTAGTCGCCCGCTTGGGGGCAGCCCGCAAAGAGAGCGAGGCGGCGGGAGAGCATCGCCTCTCCCCAGCGACGGAGCGCACGCTAGAAAACGCCTTCACAGAGGCGCGACGGATGGGCCAACCCAACATCGGTACTGAACACCTCTTGTTGAGCCTTGTGCAGGATGAGGACGGCATCGCCCTTCAGGTTCTCAAGCAACTAGGCATCTCCGCGGAGCAAATCCGCAGACACACCCGCCGCATTTTAAAAAAGAACCAGCCCCCCCTTGAGAAGGAAGAGGCCTTCCGGAGCGGGCGCAAATCGAGAAGACACGCCGAGAAGAAAAAGAAAACGCCGCTCTCAGATCAACTCGCGACAGACCTGACAGATTTGGCGGAGAAAGACAGACTCGATCCGGTCATCGGACGGCAGACCGAGGTGGAAAGAGTTATCCAGATACTTGCCCGCCGTACCAAGAACAATCCGGCCCTAATCGGAGAGCCCGGTGTCGGCAAGACAGCCATTGTGGAAGGTCTGGCGCAGCGTATCGTTGCCGGAGACGTGCCCGAGCTTCTCTTTGGCAAGAGGGTGCTGCAGTTGGATGTCGGTTCGATTGTTGCCGGAACCATGTACCGCGGTCAGTTCGAAGAGCGCATGAAGCGCATCATTGCCGAACTAAAACAGTCTGGTTCCATACTTTTCATTGACGAGGCACACATGCTCGTGGGCGCAGGCGCGGCCGGATCCTCTGTGGACGCAGCCAACATTCTCAAGCCCGCCCTTTCACGCGGGGAGCTGCAGGTCATCGGAGCGACCACATTGGATGAATACCGCAAACACATTGAGAGTGATGCCGCCTTGGAGCGCCGCTTCCAACCTGTGCACGTCGATGAACCCACCATCGATGAAACCATAGCCATTCTGCGAGGCATTAAGGAACGTTACGAGCAGCACCACCGGCTGACGATCACCGATCAGGCCATAGACGCGGCTGCGCATCTTTCCGTGCGCTACATCGCCGACCGTTTTCTACCGGATAAGGCTATCGATTTAATTGACGAATCCGCCTCGCGCGTGCGCATGTACAAGAGCCCTGAGGCGCTGCAACTCAAAGAGATGGTTACCAATCTGAAATCGGTACGCGAACACCACGCGCTGGCCATTGAGGAAGCACGCCCGTCCGACGCCGAGGAACTACTTCAGCGCGAAGAAGAACTGGAAGCAAAACTGGAGAAAATGCGCGCCGGTTGGGATCGCGCTGCCGGTCCCAGAGTCACTGACGAGGACGTTGCTGAAATTGTTTCCATGTGGACCAAGATTCCGGTGACGCAAATCACCGAAGCCGAAACCGAACGGCTGATGCGCATGGAGGTCGTACTACACAAGCGCATCGTTGGCCAGGATGAGGCCATAGAATCCATATCCCGCGCTATCCGACGCGCACGCGCCGGCCTGAAAGATCCAAACAGGCCGATTGGCTCTTTCGTCTTCCTCGGGCCCACAGGCGTGGGAAAGACTGAACTTACCAAGGCGATGGCGGAATTCCTATTCGGCAGCGAGGAAGCGCTCATCCAACTGGATATGTCGGAATTCATGGAGCGGCACACCGTCAGTCGACTGATAGGCTCCCCACCCGGATACGTGGGATACGAGGACGCAGGCCAACTGACAGAGGCCATTCGCCGGCGCCCCTACTCAATTGTGGTCTTCGACGAGGTAGAGAAAGCCCATCCGGAGGCCCATAACATGCTGCTGCAAATTATGGAGGAAGGCCATCTCTCCGACGCAAAAGGGAAAAAGGTTGATTTCAGCAACGCGCTCATTGTAATGACCTCTAACATCGGGGCAGAACTTATCCGCAAGCAGACCGGCTTAGGATTTCAGAGTCCACGCGACCCGGATGTCGAGATCGACCAAGACTACACTGAGATGCGCAAGAAACTGACCGAAGCCATGCGCGAAATCTTTCGGCCAGAGTTCATCAATCGCGTTGACGAGACCATCGTCTTCAGGTCTCTCTCCAAAGAGGAGATAAGCGAGATAGTAGATCTTGAATTGGCTAAAGTGGAACATCGCCTCGAGGCGCGTAATTTCGAATTCGATGTATCCGCAGCGGCGCGTGAATTCCTCGCTGAGGAAGGTTATGATCCGGATTACGGCGCGCGCCCGTTGCGGCGCGTGATTCAACGGCGAGTGGAGGATGCGCTCTCCGACTTGCTGCTGTCCTCGCCGGTGGCAGCCGGAATCGTTACCGTTGATCTGAGCGACGAGGAGGAGATCACCGTCAACATCGAGGAGAAAGAACTGCCGAAAAAGACAACTCAGACCGCCAAAGAGGAGAAACCTGACGCCAAAACGGTCAAGGCCGAAGCCGTTTCCTAAACCACGTATCAGCTCGTAATAAACTCCACAGTGTGGAGTTTATTACGAGCTGATACGAACATCTGTGCTGCCATTGATCTTGCACTATAATCTTGATCGAATTTTGATAGCAGCGGAACAACATGGCTAAAACCAAAACCCAGTATATCTGTCAGCAATGCGGCCACGTGGGAGTACGTGAGATGGGAAAGTGCCCACAATGCGGTGAGTGGAACAGCATGACGCCCGAGATTGTGGTCGACAATAGCACCACCTACGCTCCGCCGGTTTCAGGTTCAACGGCAAACCTTCCCCGCCAAATGCAGCAAATTGACGCTCCGAATACCAACCGAATACCTTTGCCCATAGCTGAATTTGCGCGTGTACTCGGCGGCGGCGTAGTACCTGGCTCTGTAGTGCTCATCGGCGGAGACCCCGGAATCGGTAAGAGTACTCTGATGCTGCAACTGGCCGCCGCGATGACAGCAGGGGGCGGCGTGGTTCTCTACGTTTCCGGGGAGGAATCCGCGCACCAAATTAAGATGCGCGCAGGCCGAATTCAAAACGGTAACTTGAAAGCGATGGATGAACTGTTCCTAGTCACCGAGACCAATCTCGAGCAAATCGTGGCGCACATCCAGACGATTCGGGCACGGATAGTGGTAATCGACTCCATCCAGGCGGTCACCAGCGCGGAGCTGGATTCGAGCGCAGGATCGGTCACACAGGTGCGCGAATGCGCCGCACGCCTCACCCGCCTCGCCAAGGCAAACGATATCGCCATCTTCATTGTGGGACATGTCACTAAAGAAGGCTCAATCGCCGGGCCACGTGTTCTGGAGCACACCGTGGACACAGTACTCTATTTGGAGGGCGATCGGAATTACGCCTTTCGCCTGCTGCGCGGGGTGAAGAACAGATTTGGCGCGACTTCAGAGGTCGGTGTTTTCAAAATGCGCGGAACAGGCATGGTGGAGGTTACCAACCCTTCCGCAGCATTTCTGGCGGAACGCATGGCCACCGCGCCCGGGTCCGCCATCACTGTGACATTGGAAGGCACCCGCCCACTACTGGTGGAGGTGCAAGCGCTTACAAACACCACCACTTTTGGGAACCCAAGACGCACACCAAACGGAGTAGACTTCAATCGCCTATTGCTGGTGACCGCCGTCCTCACCCGGCGCATGAGCCTGCCCTTGGCAGATCAAGATGTGTTCGTCAACATAGTCGGCGGGCTCCAGATTC
>Ga0310123_10001603_pt1 | contig 18628 bp, 13 predicted proteins | sample CB6_AW_1057_MG_FD_203505 | JGI IMG/M metagenome (GOLD analysis project Ga0310123, IMG submission 203505) | Marine microbial communities from Western Arctic Ocean, Canada - CB6_AW_1057 | ecosystem: Environmental > Aquatic > Marine > Oceanic | place: Canada: Western Arctic Ocean | collected... | reverse complement strand
ATCTATTACTTTCCGTCCAACTATCCGACGCCGACGCCGCAAGGACCGGGCCGCTTTCGCGCCATTGGCGGAATGGGAACCCCCGACATCAACGGCACGTACGGAGAATTTTCGTTCCTGACCTTCGACACGCCGCGCCGAGGACGCCACGTGGATGGAGGACGTTTCGTGCGGCTCTCCATGTTCGGTGATCAAGGAAGTGCCGAGATCGTGGGGCCACCCAACCACCTGCGCAAACCCAATGCCAAAGGCCGCCGAGACCGGATGAAACTCGCCGTGCATGTTGTGCGTGATACCGAACGACCGGTGGCCCAGGTCACGATCTCCAACCAGTCGGTCCTGCTCAATGAAAACGAATGGAGCGACTGGATCCCTGTGCGTTTCTCCACCGGCATTCCCGCCACCACTGCACTGGGCGCAGTCGGCGCACCAACGACGGCGCTGGGCATCGTCCGCTTTTTCTTGAAACAGGTCCATCCGTATGTGGAACTCTATGTCAGCCCGGTCAATATTGATCCACTGAATGCCGTGATGCCCTTCTCTTCACCGCCAGAATTTGCCCGGGAGCTGGCGAGTCGTCACGGGCGGTTCTACACAAATGGAATTCCAGAGGACACTAAAGCGTTCAGCCACGGCGCACTCAACGAAGATCAATTTCTCACCCAAATCGATCTGGCACATCAAGACCGTGTGCGGCAATTCCGTTCCGCTCTGGCAGAGTTTCAGCGTGGTTGTCTGTTCTTTTATTTCGGGACAACCGATTTGTTGCAACATATGTTCTGGAGAGATCGAGACCCAGCGCACCCCGGACGGACCGAGACCCAGGCCGCGAAGTACGGTACGGTCATCGAGGAAGCGTACCAAGGTCTGGACAAGCTTGTCGGCGAGGCGCTGGATCATCTCGACGAGGACGACTTGCTACTCGTGTTGTCAGATCACGGGTTTGACAGCTTTCGTCGTGGATTCAATCTCAATTCCTGGCTTGTTGAGAACAAATTCATCGACCTACTCCGACCCCATCAGCAAGGTCGACACGAACTGTTCGGCAATGTCGACTGGTCACAGACTATCGCCTACGGGCTCGGTATGAATGGGCTGTATTTGAATCAGTCGGGTCGCGAGAGACACGGTACGGTCAGCACTGCAAAAAGACTAAGTACCATGGCCGAGTTGCGCGATCGACTGCTGGACGTTCGCGACGAGGATGGCACACAGGTGATTGACCGGGTCGACTTGATCCAGGAATTGTACCCAGATGCCGACCCGCGGGTCGCGCCTGATTTGATCATCGGCTACAACGCCGGTTACCGTGCCAGCTGGGAAACGGTGCTGGGTAAAATGCCCCGCGAATTGCTTGTGGACAATCTGGAGCGTTGGAGCGGCACGCACTTGATTAACCCGGACCATGTACCGGGTCTGTTACTGACAAACGTTGAGGTGGTCCATCCCGATCCTGGATTGAGCGACATTGCCCCCACAATTTTGAACGCGTTCGGGATCGCCGCACCAGCGTATATGACCGGCCGGCCACTATTCAAGTAAGATGCTGGTCGAAAATGTGGGCCACAAAAATAAGACGCGTCGATGAACGAAGCCGTTGAATTACCTATTGTCATCGTTTCCGGTCTGCCACGTTCGGGGACGTCGTTAATGATGCAGATGCTGCAACGGGGTGGAATTTCCGTGTTGACCGATGGAATCAGACAGGCCGATGAAGACAACCCACGCGGCTATTTCGAGCTGGAGGCGGTCAAACGGACAAAGCAGGATGCCACCTGGCTGGACCAGGCTGCCGGAATGGCAGTCAAAGTAATCTATAGGCTGCTGCACGATTTACCTACGGATCTTCATTATCAGGTCATCCTGATGCGCCGCCCAATGGCGGAAGTCCTGGCGTCTCAGTCCGCCATGTTGAGCCGTACAGGGAACGAAGGAGCTTCGATTCCCCCAGCTCGCCTGGGGGAACTTTTCTCCAGTCAGTTGGCTGATGTAGTTCGTTACTTACGCCAGCAACCGCAATTCGACGTACTCGAAGTGAACCACCGCGATGTACTCGATGATCCGTTGGTTGCAGCAAAGTCGGTCGCTCAATTCCTGCGGCGACCACTGGACCTGCAGGCAATGGCCAACGCCGTGGACACAAGCCTATATCGGCGACAAAGCGAATAATCGGTAGGATGTAGCAATCGGGTTATGCACAACATCCATTTTGTTCATCGCTCACATCATCATCATGCCATTTTCCTACATTGGCCCAGGTGCTGGAATCGCACTGGTCGGGTCGTTTCTCGTTGTTCTGCTGACGTTTCTCACGGCGCTGCTGACCATCTTCACCTGGCCGGTTCGGAGGGTCTGGCGAATGCTGCGAGGGCAGCGGGCACTGCGCCATGCTCGGGTCCAGCGTGTCGTGGTGCTTGGTCTGGACGGATTGGAGCCGACATTGGTCGACCAGTACCTGGAACAAGGCCAACTGCCCAACCTGGCCAAACTTCGTGAACAGGGATGCTACCAGCGTCTGGGCACGACGTGGCCGCCGTTATCTCCTGTCGCCTGGTCCAGTTTTGCGACCGGCACGAACCCGGGCAAACACAACATTTATGACTTTATTGCGAGAAACCCGGAAACGTATCTACCCGCTATCTCGTCAGTGCGAATTGGTAAGCCGCGGCGCACGCTCCGCCTGGGCCGTTTTGTTTTGCCACTGTCCAAACCGGAGATGACGCTGTTGCGCAAAAGCAAACCATTTTGGTCAGTGCTTGGCGATGCGGGGATCTTTAGCGCGGTGCTTCGGGTGCCGATTACTTTTCCACCGGACCGTTTTCACGGCGTACAACTGTCAGCAATGTGTGTACCGGACCTGCTGGGCACCCAAGGAACTTTTTTGTACTACAGCGAAGGCGGAACGGCCGAACGAACCAAGGAGGGAGATGCTGGTGGTGATCACATCATTGTCGAACGAGACGGTAACGTGATCCGGTCCTTCTTGCGCGGCCCGGCCAACCCGCTGGATCAGGACCAGGCCGAGCTTCGCATACCGTTCACGGTTGTCGAGGGTGTACGCGGTACGGACGCGATACTTAAGGTGAAGGGCCAGCAGGTGCCGCTGGAGCTTAACAAATATTCTCCTTGGGTTCGTTTTTCCTATCGGGCAGCACCCGGCGTGAGCATTCGGGGCATTGCGCGTTTTCTGCTGAAGCGGCTCCACGGCGGATTTGAAATGTACAGCACCCCGGTGCAGATCGATCCGGATCGACCGGTGATGCCGATTTCGCACCCCGCGGTCTACTCGAACTATCTGGCCCGCCAGCTAGGGACGTTTTCCACACTTGGATTGGCCGAGGACACCTGGTCGTTATCCGAAGGCGTCTTGTCCGAAGATGCTTTTCTGCAGCAGGCTTACGACATCCATGAAGAACGCATCGCCATGTTTCGCGATGCGCTTGGCACGGTTCGACGCGGGTTGGTGGTCTGCGTATTCGATGCGCCAGACCGAATACAACATATGTTCTGGAAATTCCTGGACGATGACCATCCGGCATTGCGGGGACGTGACAATACACACCGGCACACGATTGCCAACATGTACACCCACATGGACGATCTAGTCGGCGAAACGATGCGGCGCATCGGACCCGACGATACATTGCTGGTCATGAGCGATCATGGATTCAAGCCATTTCGGCGGTGCGTTGATCTGAATACATGGCTATTGGAGCAAGGTTATCTGGCGTTGCACGAAGGCCGACGCTCAGAACAAAATTACCTGCGGGAAGTCGACTGGTCGCGTACCCGGGCGTATGTATTAGGTCTGGCAGGAATCTACGTGAATCAAGCGGGGCGCGAGTCGCAAGGTATTGTCGACGCCGGCCGCGAAAAACTGGAACTTGTCGCCGAAATTTCTGCCGCACTCTCCGGGTTGGTGGATACGGAAACCGGACAAATTGCGATTCGTGAAGTGATTCCGAGTAGTCAAGCCTACGATGGACCGTATGTCGATGCCGCGCCGGACATGGTCGTCGGCTATTGTGGAGGGTACCGGGTTTCCTGGGACTCCGCCGTGGGTAAGGTCAGTGGTCAAGTATTTACCGACAACGTCAAGGCCTGGAGCGGTGACCATTGTATTCACCCCGACCTGGTGCCCGGCGTACTGTTCAGTAACCGGAAGCTGGACCAACGCCCCGCGGACATTCGCGATTTGGCCCCCACTATTTTGGACTTACTGGGAGTCGGGAAGCCAGGCTACATGGAGGGCGAGTCGTTATTGCCGGAACGATGATGATACTGGTACGATCGAAGCGACGCGGTCCGAATAATCACCCTGGGAGAAAACAGACTATGTTCTCTAACAATGTGAAGATTCGAGTCAAACGGACACTCCACGAACGGCTGGCCCGGATCGCCGAAGTAGGCGGCTACTCCAGTGTTGATGAATTCATCGTCCACGTCCTGGAAAAGGAGGCCGGCCGACTGGATGCGTCCCAGGATGACGCTGAAGTCGAGAAGCAGCTGCGGGGCCTGGGGTATATTGAGTAGAGTGTGATATTTTAAGATTCGGTGTTTTGTCTTCCGCCGTTCACACCCAGCTGGCGTGACGAATCGGGATGGCCACACTGCAATCCGAAACCCGAACACCGAAACCCGTTCTTCGCCCATGGATGCATTCAATTCGGTGTGCACCAATACGGCCGACGTGCTCCTAGCCCCCTTTGCCGCCTATCCTCTAGTCGGGCTGGTTTTTTGGGGCGTGGTGGCCGGAGTGCTGATGGCATTCGTGGTTGGCAGAACTTCCAACCAGACCGCGCTGGCTCGAGTTGTTGACCGAACACGAGCACAACTGCTCGCCGTGGGACTATTTCGAGACGACCTGGGAGTTACGTTCCGCTGTCAACTAGAGTTACTGAAGCTGATTTGCTTGCGTCTGTGGTATTCCATCCCGCCAATGCTGGTGATGATCGTACCTTTCTTTGTTGTTTTGTCGCAATTGGCGTTGCGATATGAAACGCAACCACTCCGGCCGGGCGATCGAGCGACCGTGTATCTGTATCTGGCGGAACCGCATTGGAACGCGTATCACGACACGATACTCACAACGTCACTCGGTGTAACCATCGAAACCGAAGGACTCCGTGATGACCTGTCCAAGTCAATCGCCTGGCGTATCCGTGCTGATGACGGCCAGGCGAGTGAATTGACGTGGCAAATGGGTGACAACACCATCAAGAAAACGTTGGCAGCAACCACCATTCCCGGGCGGCTGTCGGTCGTCAGTCAGGTGCGTACGGCGGGTTCGATTTGGACCCGTGCGTTGCATCCGGCCGAGAAGTCTCTGGTGCGAGACGGTGCGGTGCGGTACATCCAAGTTGTATATCCCTACGCAAGAAGCACGCCTGTATTGGGTTGGAAAATCCCATGGTGGGCATCATTTCTGGGGGTTTCGATGGTGGCAGCTTATCTGGCTGGCGCGTTGATCGGAGTCAAATTCTGACCTAAAAATGCCCGGCAGGCACAACGAGCAGTTCGCCCCGTTTCGCTGCACAATGCGGGCAAAATGGATTGAAAAAACCTCCGGGCGGTAGTAAAGTCTGGCCGTGGTGCTCCGTGTGGCCGCCCGATGGAATCCGGCTGAATCCAACGCATTTGTCGACAGTGACTTGTGCAAGTTCAAGTGACTGATGAAGACAGTCCAACGGCGTCCTAGATGTTCATCTCGTAAGTCTTCTAGCAGTTGTAGTCAAGTCGGGGTGGCTGGGGACTCGCTTAGGCTCGACCATGTCTTCATGTCGATCAACACGGATGATGAACTGAACACCACGTTCACGCAGCTTTACGAGCTTGGCACACTCGAGCATCACCAGGAAGAACAGTTTTGTCGAATTGTCCTGTCGCTGACCCAGTTTGGCTTGCTGAGTCTCCCGGTCAGTGACAGGGCGTCGCTGTACGGATGATACGTGCGTCGCCGGGCCACGGAAAGACGAGCCAAAATCACCAGCTTTCTGTTTTTGCGCGTTCCACTGGTGCAACCAGACGCATTTCCGGATCGGACAATGCATCTATTCACGCCGTTTTTCACAAAGACGGCGTTTTCGCTGTGGGTGCTGAGTGCGTATGTCTGCGGTTGTCTGGTCGCCACGCCGTGGCACGAATTTCAAAGTCCGTTGGGTACGATTCTGGCGCTGCAGAATTTGCCCATACTGTGAACACTACTCATGGTTCTGAAGGTCTTCCACAAGTTTGAACACCCGTACGCCTGCAAACATTTTGGTAGTCGTGTACCCGAAATGGGGCATTCTCCATACTGTTTACACCTTGCGGCTATGTGGACGCTTCCGCCTCCTGGGGGTTTCCCGACCGGTTTCATCGCGTGATCGTCGGACTGGAGGCATGTCCTTTGAATCCATGGTCGCCATGCTGGCGATCATCATGTGGTGCTTTACCAACGAAGGCCTGCTGCACTCTCATGGCCAGTCCGGAATTAGCCCCGGTGCGGCGTCGGGCTCTATCCTGTGCATACCGCCTGTAATTGACCCGATTCTGTGCTTTTCGTCGCTGTGATCCGACGAGGTCTGACTACTGTTCGAAAGCCGCAAAACTTTTCGGCAACTGAGTTTTGAACTCGTCGTTTGAGCACCTGAGGCGGAAAAAGTGTCAGGAACCTTTATTGGTGTTTTTCGGCCTTCCTTGTGGAAGAAGTGTTGTTTCTAGATTACCGGTTTACCGTGCACGGTTCGATCAAAGGTTCCTGACACTTTTTCTTCTTCTCACCTAACTGCGATGCCGCACACACCTTTGAAACAATGAAACATCTACAAGGATGTCCCCACGCGAGCGTGGCTTTGCCTTCAATTGATTTCTGCGGACGACCAGATTCACGAACTGCCATGGCCCTTGTTTAACGGTTACAGATGGCGGCTCGTGACAGCGTCGCCAGTTTTGGGCGAACTTGCTAATCCGCACGTGCAACCTGAAACCGCCTTGCGATTCGGCGTCAATTTCCCGAAACGCATGCCTCGAGACTGATTCTCGCCTGATCGATCAGGATTTCAAACCGTTGTCGTTCGAGAAAGAAACTGACGTGCCGGTACCCGCATTGTTTGAGTAGATCGAGCGCATCGTCAAAACTTTCTCCGACGCGTTCGGGGCAATGCGCGTCAGCCCCGATCACAACCGGAATCGCCCGTGACGACATTTCCTGGAGCATCTCGGGAAACGGATTCATCTCGGAAATGACCTTATTGCGGCCGGAAGTATTCAGCTCCATCGCGGTCCCAGCAGCGGCCACCCGGTCCAGACAGCGGCGGATATCATCCATGATCGAGTCGGGTTGCCAAGCAGCGACCGTTTCGTTCTTGACCAGGTCGGGATGTGCCAGGCAATCAAACCAGCCGGTTTCGGCAGCCAAAGCCAACTGTTCAAAATAATGCAACTGAAATTTGTGAGGGTCGTCGGTCCAAAACCGGTCGCGGAACTCAGCCGTTTGCGGGTGGACTGAGCCGAGCAGATAGTCGTACGGAGCCGCCAGAACTTGCCGCTCCAGCCAGTCCTCGAAACCGGGGAAGTAGTCGCATTCTAAACCAAGCCGCAGGTCGATGCGGCCTTGCCACTCTGTTTTGGCGCGGTCGACAAGATTCAAGTACTCGTCAAATTCATCCACGTCCATGCGCACATGCGCAGAAAACCCGGCCGGCATCGGGTTGTGACACGTTACGACCAGCCCCTTTAACCCAGCTCGTTGGGCAGCCGCCGCGTATTCGTCCGTCGATCCGAAAGCGTGTTTGCATAACGGCGTATGACTATGCGTTTCGTAAAGTAGTCGCTCCATCATGCAGTTATTGGGGAGTGAGTGAGGTGTGCAAATGCTCGTTGGCGGTAGCGAGTGATGCTAGATGCGGGATGTGAGTCAGGATGCGGGTTGCGGGACGTGCGATGATGGCGTCAGATCTGGGATTTCGCCGCCAAAAGCACCAATTCAAGATCTAACGCTGGACGGGCATGCGCCACATATTTTCGTCATTCATTCAGATTTCAACATTCATTCGTCGTGCCACGGCCGGTCGGCATCATTCATCCCGGTGTACGATCAGGCGTCCAGAAGCAGGTAATAATCAGTATTTTCCGTGCAGCGTCCAGCAACCCGCTCAACTACCTCCAAAGGTTACGCTTACGTGTTGACCACGCCAGCAACAGAAATCCCACCAAGGCGGCAAGAAAAGCAGCCGGTTCGGGCACCGCGATTGACGATTGACCACCTCCGTAACCACCGGGAATGAAGTTGGCAGCCAAAATATCGAAATCGGTGAGGTCAACATCTCGGTCTCCATCAAAATCGGCCTCGACCCAGGTGTGTTGCGATCCCGTGGTATCAAAGTGATCCGACAATACATTAAAGTCGGTGACGTCCACGTCGCGGTCCCCGTCGCTGTCACCCGGCAAAGCTTGCCAGGCGCCCAGCGTAACATCATTTTTGTTGTAGTCGACGTCATAAAAGATGCCGCTCCCCCCATGGGAGCCCACCACCGTTTCGAAGCTTCCACTAGATCCACCATGCGTCACAATAGCGAAGGTCTGCCCGATCACGCCGGGGCTCACCCCAGTGATTGGCGTAAATCCAGTAGTCACACCAAGTGTTCCCGCCAAAACGGCCGTATCGCTGACCAGCAGCTGATCGTAGTCGGTCCCCACGACAGGGCCGTTTAATTCGATACCCAACATGGAATTGGTGCTTTGCGAGTAAGCACCATGAATCACGGTTTGGCCGGGTGACTGACTTAGTGAAAACAGTCCCCCCTGCATTTGAAAATCACCCTCAACACCGTCAGCATTCAGCGAACCGCCGGTCATAATCAATGTGCCACCCGTTAGATCGAGTTGACCAACCGCCAATCGGCCGGCCGACAAATCGATCTGACCGCCTGCGGTTAGAGTCACACTGGCCGCTGAGGCGACGCCGCCGGCAACCACCAACCGAGCGGCCTTGTCGACGAGCAGCGCGTCCGCCGTAATGCTTCCAGAAACGTCATTCACCGTCAATGTGGTCCCTGCGCCGTACACCGTAATCTGCTCACGAACTTCAAGCGCATGGGCGTTCGTCACGAGTTGGTCCCCCTCGGCAATGACCAACGTCCTCGCCTGGGATGGCCCCATCAGCTGGACGATTGGGTCCACATCTGGCGAACGAACAAAAGCGTCATCGTCAATATCCGGGTTGCGATTGCCCGTCCAACGGGCGGGCTCCCAGTGATTGGATGCGCTAGCTAGAAAGTTCTTGCGCGGCAAGTCGACTTCAATGTAACCGTGGCCTGATGCCATCGACAACAGATCCGTCGCGCTGGGCAAATGGCGCGCATTGTTGGGAATCGCGGGAAACAGCGCCGCATGATTGTCAGCCAGATGGGCAATGTTGCGATCGGAAGAGTACCGCACACCCATCGTAGCACCACCCACAAATAGCGGATCCACATCGTAGTCACCGTCGGTTGTTTCAATGATCGTAGCATCATTAGACGCGGACATGCCCAGCGCATGTCCGAGTTCGTGCAAGACTAACGTTAACATATCGGTGACGCCTTGCGCCGGACCAGGGTTCGCTGTGCCGATAAACCCAACCTCAAAGACCAGCGGCACGCTGCCGGTAAAGAATGACGTCTGGTCAGCTGACACCAAATCGTGAAACAAAGCCGGCTGCATGTCAAACTCGCCATTGTCTTCCGGCGTTGGGTCAAAAAAGTAATTCTGCTCGGCACCACCGCTCCCCACCTTGGTATTGATTTGGATCGTGGCTCCCGTTTCTCGATTCGGAGTGCCCCCTTGCGCCACCACATTGTGCAGCCCCAGCAAACCAGTGAGATCTTCATACCAATAGTTGATCGTTACCGTCGTGTTTGCTCCTTCGTCCTCAAAAACGTCTTCGTAAAACGATTCGGCAAATGCGAACATCGACTGCAGTGACGTACCGTCAGGGTCGAAAGTCGGTGCCTCCGATTGCACATCGTCGAATTGCAACACAATATCGATGGCCTGGGATGAATCGACCATGATAAGCGCAAACATCAACACAACAAGAACCGCGACACGGACTCTAACTGTAAATTGGGGCACTTTACGTATTTCAGGGTCTAAATCGAGACAAATTACGACTTCTTCTGGCCTCCGTTACCATCGTGTAAACGACATATATGGTTGGGAACGTACGGAGACCTGTCCCGTCGTGACTACTAGATCTTCATTTCGTAGGTGCGTCAGCACTCTCGAAAAGGTGGGTAGCTGGGGTCGATCCCAGCCACTCCAACTTTGTCTACAACTGCCAGAAGACTTACAAGATGAACACCTTAGGGCCGCCTACCTCATGCTATCCGTGCGTGTGCAGAGCGTCAACAAATTGGCGACTGAAACAATCCGCCCCAGACATACGTCCGTTATCAACGGCCCCTGCGACAGATCATCGTGCGGGTTCTGCGGAATGCCGTTCTACCTAATGCGAAATCGGCTCCCACAGGGGTGAAGATTATGGTTGGCCAACACCAAGCCCCTTGGGGCGGGATTTTTTCGAAAAAAAGTCCCTTCCATCGGAACTATGTTGATATACAATCGTTTTAAACGGTTGTTTAAACTGATAGAGAAGACGTATGTCGATCGCTGAGACGGTCGACCCCACGTGCAATGAGGTGGGTAATGGAATCGCAGTTGGAGGAGAAATGTTGTGCCGACACACGAACCCGCATCCTGAATTCAGCCGGGCCCGTATTTGCTGAGAAGGGATTTCGTGCCGCCACGGTGCGCGAGATTTGCCAGGTAGCCAATGTGAACCTGGCCAGCGTGAACTACCACTTTGGTGACAAGCAAAGGTTGTACATTGAGACGGTCAAGCAAGCGCAACGCAAGCGGATCGAACAGGTACCTTCTCCCGAATGGTCACCGGACACGCCGGCTGGGTACAAACTGCGAGCTTTCACGATTGCATTGATCACACGGATGATTGGCGTCGAGGAACAGTCCTGGCAGACACGCTTAATGATGCGTGAAATCCTGCAACCGACGCAAGCTTGCGAGGAACTGGTGCGGGATTATTTCCGGCCGCAGTTTAACATTCTATTAGAGATCCTGGACGAGATACTCCCGCCGGCAACGACTGCTGCGAGGCGTCATCAGATTGCTTTTAGCATAGTCGGCCAGTGTCTGTACTATCGAGTCGCCGACTCGGTTGTCGGCTTGCTCGTTGGGGAGCGTGAATTCGGTCAGCACTACGGTGCCGCTGAGCTAGGCGAACACATCTCGCAATTTACGTTAGCGGCCTTGGGCGTAACCGAACCCTTGCCAAACGTCGTAGTCATTAAATGAACCAGCGCAATACCGGCGGACAAATCGTGCGATTTACACTGCCACTACTGATACTTGGCGCGGGTGTGGCTGTGTTTTGGGTCTTAGTCGCACGTCCCAAGGCGGCGACGCCGCCACCCGAGAAACCGGGACCTCCGGCGGTGGAAACCGTGACGGTCGCGGCGCACGATGGCGGTCTCGACATCCAGGTCGATGGCCTCGTTGTCCCGTATCGAGAAATTGTCGTCTCGGCGGAGGTGGCAGGACGAATCACGTATAAAGCCGAATTGTGTCGCGCCGGCAATTACATCACCGAGTCGACGGCACTGATCCGCATCGACCCATGTGAATATAAATTAGAGGTACGGCGTTTGGAAAAAGAGTTCGAACAGGCAGAGGCAAACCTCAATGAGTTGACTGTCGAACTAGCGAACGTGTCATCGCTGATCAAAATTGCGTGGCAAGACGTTGGGCTACAGCAAAAGGAGCTTACTCGCACCGAACGGCTCGCTCATTCGGGAGTGGTCACTGACTCGCAGATCGACCAGGTCCGCCGCGACACGCTGGCAGCACGAAACAATCTTACAGCGCAAACCAACGAGCGAAGGCTACTCGAATCGCGACGAAACCGGCTCTTGGCAGCGCGCGAGCTGGTAAAGGCCAACTTGGATAAAGCGCGACTGGATTTGGAACACACCAGCTTGGCAGCCCCGGTCACCGGAGTCATCGTCGAAGATGTCGTCGAACAGGGAACTTACGTGCAAACCGGGCAATCGCTGTACATAATCGAGGATACTTCGGCAGTCGAAGTTAAATGCACATTGCGGATGGACCAGTTGGTGTGGCTCTGGTCGGAGCCGGCCGAATCATCTGACACTTCGGCAGATGCCGGCGCTGCCCACGACTACCAGGTTCCTCCTACGCCGGCCACAATCGTCTACGAGTTGGCAGGGAAAAAATACACATGGCAAGGGATTCTGTCTCGCTTTGACGGCATCGGCCTTGATGAGCGGACGCGTACCGTGCCCTGCCGGGTGTTCGTTTCCGCCCCGCGAGAAGTAGCCACCCTGGATACCGCCGACAAGGTGCGGGGGCCTAAAGCTTTAGTCCGAGGAATGTATGTTAACGTTATCCTACATGCGCAACCCCATGAAACACTGATAGCGGTTCCACAATGTGCCATTCGTCCCGGCAATCGATTGTGGCGAGTCGACGACGGCAAACTTTCGATCGATCAGGTCGAAATCATGCGCGTCCGAGGCGATACGGCGCTGGTCATGTCGCGTACGCACGGTTTACAAGTGGGTGACGAAATCGTGACTTCTCCGCTCGCCGGAGCGCGGAACGGCATCGAGGTGGAGATTCGCCAGCCGAAACCAGCTGAATAGAACGTCGAAAACCGTGGGGGGCATCCCGAGACGGATTCCCCATCCGTGGTTGCCGAAATGAATATGGCCGTGTCGATTGCGGACAGGCCAATCTATCCTACACTTATGATCCCGCCAACGTATTGAAAAAGCGATGCGATCTCTCATCCGCTGGGCTGTGCGAAATACGCCCGCCATGAATACGATCATGGTGGCGGTGCTATTGATCGGCGCCGCCAGCTTCGGAATCATGCGGCGGGAGGTCTTTCCAGAGTTCGAACTCGAGATCCTGCTGGTGACTGTTCCGTACCCGGGCGCTTCTCCCAGTGAAGTTGAGGAGGGAATTTGCCAGAAGATGGAAGAGGCGGTGCGTGCCACAGCCGGCATCGATAAGATCATGTCGATCGCCCGCGAAGGGACTGGATTCTTGATTTTGGAGTTAAATCCAGACGTGCCGGACGTGCAAAAGATTTTGAATGAAGTTCGCTCCGAGATCGACCGCATTCCCAGTTTTCCGGAGCTTGCCGAAGACCCAGAAATCAAACAGATTACGCTGCGTCAACCGGCTATTCGCGTTAATATCATCGGGCCTGGCTTGGCGGGACTGGATCACGAGAGCAAGGTCCAGGCCGAGTTAGAATTGCGCGAAATTACGGAGGGCATTCGGGAAGACCTGTTGGAATTGCCGTCGGTGTCCCAGTCGAACATCATTGGCGAGCGTGATTTTCAGATAGATATCGAAGTCTCCGAAAGTACACTCCGCCGCTACGGCATGTCTCTGGCCGATGTTGCTGAAACAGTTCGCCGCGAGAACATTGAGCTTCCTGGTGGAACGATGAGAACCACCGCACAGGAAGTTCGCCTGCGTGGCATGAATAAGCGGCTTCTGGGCCACGAGATCGCCGAGATCCCATTGATCAGCGACCCCACAAGCGGCACCTTGCACACGATCGGAGACTTAGCAACGGTACGCGATCATTTCGTCGATCAGACGGCTATCAGCTACGTCAATGAGCGGCCGGCACTGGTTATCTCAGTTGATCGCACGACGAATGAAGACTTGCTGGAAATCGTGCGACAGGTCAAAGATTACGTTGCGGGCCACAGTATGCCACACGGCTTCGAGATCAGTACCTGGTTTGATCAGTCGGTCCACGTACGGGACCGGATGAATCTGCTGACTCGAAATGGGCTGCAAGGTCTCGTGTTGGTGTTTCTCGTGTTGGCGATTTTCTTGGAATTGAGGCTGGCTTTCTGGGTTGCGATGGGGATACCCACGGCGGTGCTCGGCGCCGCCGTCGTGTTATTGTATGGGGGACACACCCTCAACATGCTTTCTATGTTCGCGTTCCTGATGGCTCTGGGAATTGTTGTCGACGACGCGATTGTGATCGGTGAAAACATTTACGCCCATCGACATCGGCACAGCAACTTGACCGACGCATCGGTTAGTGGGGCGTACGAAGTCCTGCCAGCGGTGATCTCTTCGGTATGCACGACGATTATCGCCTTCGTGCCGCTGCTGTTCGTCGCGGGGATCATGGGAAAGTTCATTGCGGTGATGCCGGTCGCCGTAATCGCGATGCTGGTAATTTCACTGTTCGAAAGCATCTTTATCCTGCCTTGCCATCTGGCCCATGACCGCGGCGTATTGTTCATAGTCCTGGGGTGGGTTTTGTACCCGCTGCGTTTCCTGGCGCGATGGTCGGCCCAGTGTAACACGTTCATGGAGCGTCGACTGCAATGGTTGATTCAGCGCGTCTATCTGCCCCTGCTCGACTGGTCGCTACGGAACTGGCCAATTGCTGTTAGTTCAGCTGTCGCTTCATTGATCGTCACGGCTGGCATAGTTCGCTCCGGGGTGACGCCTTGGGTCCTGATGCCAAAATTGGACAGTTACCTCATCGAAGCGAAGATCCTGTACCCGGACGGAACGCCTGACGAAGTCACCAACGAAGCTTGCCAGCATCTAGCCAACACAATTCGCGACATTAACGAACGGTACGCGAAACAGAATACGCCTCTGGTCAAATATGTTTATCGAACGGTGGGCAACGTTGCTGCACCGGGCGCGATGGGGCCGGATGCCCGCGCAACTGGCAGTCATGTCGGTCTCGTGGAAGTCGAGATGTTCGATTCATCGGAACGACCGGTACATAGCGAACAGGTGCTCGCCGAGTGGCGTCGCGCAGCCGGTTCGTTCCCCGGGGCAGAGTCGCTCAAGTTCGGTACGCCAGAATTCGGCCCGGGCGGTACCCCGATCGAATTCAAGCTTCTGGCGCCGACAGAGTACATGGCGGAGCTCGAAGTGGCCGTGGAGGCCTGTAAACAACAACTGGCAAGTTACCCCGGCGTGTTCGACATTGCGGACAACTCGCAGCCTGGAAAGTGGGAATTCCAGTTGCAGATGAAAGAAAAATCGCTCGCCATGGGGATACCGATGGCCATGCTGGCCGAAACGGTACGCGCGTCATATTACGGCGAGGAAGTCATGCGGCTGCAGCGAGGCAGGCACGAAGTCAAGCTGATGGTGCGCTACCCCGAAGCCGACCGCCGCACCCTGGCGGACTTTGAAGAGATCCGCGTTCGTACACCCGACGGTGCGGAAGTGCCGCTGACCGAATTGGCGGATATCACGGTGAAACGTGGTTATTCCGAGATCAACCGCACGGACCAGATGCGTTCCATCACGATTACCGCAGACATCGATGAGGAACAGCAAAACGCCAGCCGCGTAGTGGCCGAATTGAAAAAGTCGGATGGCGGGTTTCTCGCCAAGTTACGGGAAAAGAATCCACACGTGCGTGTACGGTGGGAAGGTCAGCAGGAACAGACGGATCAGTCCCTGCAAAGTCTGAAAGTCGGCTTCCTCGGCGCGTTGTTTGGTATGTTCGTGCTGCTCACGCTACAATTCCGCTCCTATTTTCAGCCCATCCTGATCTTGCTGATTATTCCCTTCGGAACCATTGGTGCGATTTGGGGACACGCTTTGATGGGGATGCCGATCACGTTATTCAGTGTGTTCGGGCTAATCGCCTTGACCGGTGTGGTTGTCAACGACTCGATCGTCCTGATTGACTTCATCAATCGCCGTGTCCGCGGAGGACTTCCACTGATGCAGGCGTTGGCAGACGCCGGCAATCGTCGTTTTCGGCCGGTGCTGCTCACGTCGATAACCACGATCGCCGGACTGTTCCCTATTCTACTCGAGACTTCGTTTCAGGCCCAAATTTTGATCCCCATGGCGGCAAGCATCTGCTTCGGTCTGCTGTCCGCGACAGTGCTGGTGTTGGTGTTGATTCCAGTCTTTTATTACTTGTATGCGCGTTTTATTCAGTCAGTTTTCACTCCCCTCATGTCGGCCGACACCCAAGCGATCCGCGCTGCTGAACAACTTGAGTCGCCTCCAGTCGAGCACGCACTCCGCGACACAGTCGTCGAATTGCCAGCTGTGAAAAAGGTGCGGACGTAAGCACAAGTTCTGAACTTACACAGGTGAAAACCGGCGTAGATCCGCACAAAATGGAAGCCTGAATCACGGTGCTAGACCAGCTCGCCAATTGCCGGAGCGGCCAGTTGAATGTCAACGGCAGTCTTTTGTAGATGGCGTCGCCAGGCAACAGTACGCCCGACCAATAGGCGCTTCGCCGACCCCGCGTTAATGTCGATCGGCACGTCGGTTCCTGGGAGAGGCCTCCGGCGACCCTAACGGCAAACGTCAGGCCGATCAGTATGGACGCGGAGTCGGTGAAGATGCTGTAATTGCCAGCTACAAAAGACTGATGTCAATCGTTGAATAATGACGGAAATTCAGGTAATTCGAACTCGTATGAATCCTCTTGGCATTCGGGGTAAAACACGGAATCAAATGGCCCGCAGGTACTCCGAGACCGACCTTTCTTATGTTGCTGCCACGTTTCCCCTGTCAGCTTTTCACCGAGACTCGTCGTTCTTACGGTCTCCAAGAAATCATGCCCGGCCAGGATCAAACAGCAAAGACTGGAAATAACCAATGCCCGTGACGAGCTGCCTGGAAATCGACCTGACACGATTGGAGAAAAACTTTCTCCAAGTCCGCGAGATCGTCGGTCCGGCTGTCAAAATCTGCGGAGTTGTCAAAGCCGACGGTTATGGACTGGGTGCAGTCCCGATTGCCCGCCGGTTGGCCGGCTGCGGAATTGATCTGTTGGCAGTGTACTCCCCGTCCCAAGCCTTGCGCCTGGAAGACAACGGCATCGTTTGCCCAGTCATGATTTTGATGCCCGTCCGGATACCAGGTGAAATAATCGGACTCGATAAACCATTGGCCGAGGAGAGACTTCATCTCACGATCCACGACGAGGCGCAATTGGATCAAGTCAATGCGTTGGGTCGCCAATTTGGGTGCCGGATTCCGGTCCACCTGCACTTGGACACAGGCATGAGCCGAGGAGGCTTGGATTTCGGACAGCTTGGTCTGGTTTTGGACGTAGCACCCAAGCTCGACAGGGTCCGGCTCGCTGGCTTGTACACACATTTTTCCGCGACCGATGACGATCCCGGTTTCAGCGAGCAGCAAATGGACCGACTGACAAACTCCGTCGAGCAATATCGCTCACAATTGCCGAGCGATCTGCTGATCCATGCGGCGAACACATTCGGCATCCTGCGCGATAGTCAGTTTCATCAGTCGATGGTTCGCGTCGGCCTGGGTCTGTATGGTTACGGGCCGCGGTTGATGCGGAACGAGCAACCGTCGTCCCACCTGGAAGATTTATATCCGGTCGTACGATGGACCAGCCAGCTCGTTCATGTCCAGCCATATGGTCAAGGTACCGTCGTCGGCTATAACTGTACACACCGGCTGCAGCGCGACAGCCGACTCGGACTGGTCCCCGTTGGCTACGCTGATGGTTACCCATTGGCACTGGGCGGCGCCTCGGTCGTGGAAGTGCTCACTGATTCGTCGACACGAGTGCCCGCTCCGGTACTAGGAAAAGTCAACATGGATCAAATCATTGTGGACTTGACAGACGTGCCTGCCATGGTCAACGTTGGCACGTCGGTAGAGTTGATCAGTTCCGATCCGAATTCACCCTGTGCCCTGGAGCAGCTCGCCCAGCACGCCGATTCATCTTGTTACGAACTGCTCTGCCGGCTGTCGTCACGTCTCCCGCGCCGGTATCTGGAAGAAACGTGAATTACGGGATTTCGGCAATTGGTTTAACACTTCCGGGTATAGAAACCAGAGACATCCGTTGCTAGGTTGGGCCAGAAGGCGACACAACTACTTTTTCTCGCGAAGGGCAGCAAAAATAATGAATCTGTCAAGACGTAGCGTCCTGCATGTTGGATTGAGCGGCTTGTCGTTGCTGGTCGTGCACGGTGGACATTCCTTTGCTAGCGAAAATCCAGAAGAAAAGCAAAAATTTGCAGCGGGCCACGCGAGCCTCGAGGACAGCACAAACGTTGCCAGTGTGGCGATGCATAGTGTGCTGGGCGATCCAGAAGAGAACTTGGATCGAATCGAGCAGTGGTGTCGCAAGGCTCACACCGCCGGAACCAGGTTCGCCGTCTTTCCTGAGTTCTGTATCACGGGGGCATTGTTACAAGACATGGATTTCGCTTCGGCCGGCCCAATTGTGGACAAAGCCACAAAATTGGCATCCGATCGCTTGGAAAAGATTTGCCACGAGCTCCACATGACGGTGGTCGTCGGTACTATCGAACGTTTCGGTTCTCGATTCCGAAATAGCGCACTTATTGTGGGACCGACTGGATATCTGACCACCTACTCCAAACTCCATTTACCGAACGCAGGAGAGAAAGCGTGGTTTGAACCGGGCGAGCATCTGGTTGTCGTCAGCTCGCAGGGATGGACTTTCGGAGTCGGAATCTGTTTTGACATTCGTGTGCCGGAGATGTTTCGCGCATCAGCCCGACACGGCGCCCAATTCTTTCTGATGCCT
>Ga0310123_10001602_pt1 | contig 18628 bp, 9 predicted proteins | sample CB6_AW_1057_MG_FD_203505 | JGI IMG/M metagenome (GOLD analysis project Ga0310123, IMG submission 203505) | Marine microbial communities from Western Arctic Ocean, Canada - CB6_AW_1057 | ecosystem: Environmental > Aquatic > Marine > Oceanic | place: Canada: Western Arctic Ocean | collected... | reverse complement strand
TACCAAACTGAAAATCGCCGGCGGAACACTTGGCAACACGCCCGATCAGCGACAGGTTGCAATCGCACTGCCAGGGACCGAGGTACAGCAGGCCATTGGCCGGCATTGCCCCGTCATTGCACGCCGGGCGCACCGAGCCGTCGAGCAAGACATTTTTGCTCTGCCGGTCAAACCGGAGCAAACCTTCGCCACGACAAAAGAACGAATCCGTACTGGCTGTCAGGCGGGTGCAGGCCCTCTTTTGAAACGGCAACTCCTCCTTCACTTCGCCGCTGACCGGATCCAGCACGACATGGTTGCCCCCGGGTCCCACTCCCAGCACGACATGGCCGTCGACGAAAATGGCGTTGGGGTTGTTGGTGATTTTCTTTTTTGTCCACAGGAAGTTGCCGCTATCGGTCGACACGGCAACGACGTTCATCCGCGTCTGTCCCTGAACAATCAGGGCCCGTGGAGTCGCTACCGTAATGCACTGGGTGCGGAATCCGGGGGTCGAGGTGAGTCCCCTGCCGGGCTCTTCAATCAGTTCCAGTGTCTCTGGCGAGTTGTTCGTCCAGAGCACCTGGCCCGACTTGGTCGCCAGGCAGCGCAGGTGCCGGTCCGGGCAGTAGAGAAACAGCTGACCGTCCAGCATCGCCATGCCCCGTGCGTCGATCAGGGTGCCTTCCGTGTGTTTCCAGAGCAGTTGCCCGCGGGTCAGGTCGTAGGCGGCCAGCGTGTCTCCCAGCGTGAACGAAATACGTTTTCCATAATAGCCCTTGCTGAGGTCGCTCCAGCTCCAGCCGCCGAAGGTGCGGTCGCCCTTGGTGATTTCCGCACCCGGGCCGGGCTCGCCGGCCAGGACATAGAGGACGTCATCCTGCATGCTTATCCATTTCCACTCGCCTGCCAGGCCCGGGATATGAAGTTCCGTTTCCTGCCGGCCTGTCCGGGCGTCTAGCGCCAGGAGGTGGTCCCCGTCCATCATGTAGAAGGTGTCGTCGGTTGCGACGAAGGCACTCCGGTGCACCAGGTACCCCGTGGGTAAGTCCCGTTCCCACAGCACCGTGCCGTTGTAACCATTGCGCGCGATGAGCTTGTTGAGCATGTTCCATTCGCGCGGGTGGTGAGCAATGTGGCCGATTGCCAGGAAGGTGCGTCCGCCGGCAATGGTCGTGACCGAGGGCATGCCGATATAAAAGGGCTCCGCCATGAACTGTGTCATGTAGGGGGCCTTGATCTGTTGGTCGGTCGAGACAGGATTGTTGTCCGGGCTCTTCTCCCAGTGAGTCCACTCGTCCACTCCCGCCAGGGCCGGTTTCTCAAACTTGATCCAGCCATCCAGGAGATTCTCGCCGACTTCGACATCCAACCTGTCGGCCGCCGTGGCCCAGGCCATCAACGCCTTGAGTTGCGCCTGGTCGTCCGGACTGGCCGCACCGATCAGGGCCACCCCGCCGGGGCGGAGTACCCGTAACACTTCGGCTGCGTCGGTGACTTGCAGCCACTGTGGGGTGACGGCTTGGGCGACGAGTAAGTCCGCGATGTTTTCCACGTAGGGGAGTCGGTCAAGACGGCCTTGTTCCAATGCGAGTCGCTGGATCCCGAAGCCCGCCTCATCGGCTTGCCTTTGCAGTCGGGTGACGGTTTCGGCGGCCGGGTCGCGGACATGCACCAGGAGTTGGCTATCCCTGGCTAACTCCAACGCCACGTCGCTGTCAGGACCCAGCACAACGCAGACACCGCGGTCCATTCCGCTCCACTGGAGCAACCGGCCGGCTGTTGGTCCGGAGTCTCGGGACGGGGAAGCCCCGGTGGACCTGCCCAGGTGCGCGGTTCCATAAAAGACGACGCAGGCGATCACGGTCAGCAACAGAAATTTGTCAGGTGCTTTCCTCGGGGTAGAACTTGGCATGGTTTCGCCTCCCTGGGATGAGTGCCGCTGCCGTCGCGCCGCAAGGGGACGCGCAGCCTGTTGATTCAGTGGTTTGATGTTAGCATATCTTGGGCGGCGGTTGAATAAAAGTCGCGGAGCTGGGGAGGATGCCCCGCGGACCTTGATTTTTTCGGACCAGAAGAAGTCAGCCGGACAGCAGCATCCTGCAGCCCGGGCGCAGGTGAAACCCGGACGGGGCAGGCGTGACAGGTGGTCGCAACGGCTGCAGCACAAAATCCACTGCAGGGGTGCCAGTTCAAGCGGTGGGCATCGTCGTCTCCCCGGTGCGCCGTGTGAGGTCAGCTCGGTGTTGCCCGGGGGTTGTTTATGGGGCCGTGGTTCGTCAGATCAGGAAGGTAGCGTCAGGGCCCCGGCAGCGGCCTGCTGGCGAAAGATCGACAGGGATTTTTCAATTCCCGTCTTGATCTCGGTTCTGGGCAGACCGGGAAACGTGGTTTCTACGGCCGCGTCTTCTAAATCGCAAACAAACAGATTGGAAGCGGCGTCCTCCACCAGGCCGAGGTCGCAGTACGCTCCGATTCCCATCTCATGGGCGACCGTACTCGCGATTTGCAGGAACTCGGCTACCTCGATGGTCTGTCCCTTGATGTTGAGATTCGCGATTCCGCTGAAGGGTAACAGGGCCACTCCGGCGAAATGGGCGCCCACGTCCTGCACGTAGTGGTAGTTTTCACGGCCCCGGTAGGGCATGCGGTACGGGATCACGCGGCCCTCATGAGCACCGAGCGCAATTGATTTCAGGGCCACGGTGGGCGCGGACGTCCTTCCCTGGTCGCGCCCCGGACCGAAGGTGGTATTCAGGCGGAGGCTTACGACCGGCACGCCGGTCTGTTGGTGGAACAGGGCCGCCAGGTGTTCGCCCGCCACTTTCCAGACGCCATACAGATTGGGTGGTGCGAGGGTCGCGTCCTCGGGAACCGTTGCATCCGGATACATCGAACGCTTGCCGTAGACAGCGGCCGAACTGGCGAACACGAATCGCTTTAACGGCGTGGCCAGTTCGGCTGCTGCCTGGAACAGATTCAACGTTCCCTCGACGTTCACCAACATTCCCAGGCGCGGGTCCGCGTCGCAGGCGGGACTCTGCAGCGCCCCCAGGTGAATGACGTGGGTCGGTTGGAAGTCGGAGAGCAGTTGTTGGATTGCTTTCGCATCGCCAATGTTGGCGGCCGTCAATTCAATGCGCCCGTCCAGGGCCTCTCCGAGCCACAGGTGCAGGATTCGCGGGTTGTTGGAACGGGTGACAACGAGGAGCTGCTCAACGTCCTCGTGGAGCAGCAGTTGCTGCACGGTCGACGCGCCGATGCACCCGGTACCACCGGTGATGAAGATGCGGGCCATGGTGTTGGTTTCTTTCGCGGGTTTACCTGTTGGATTGACGATGGGATGGGTGTCAGCCGTGTCCGGGTGAGAGCACGGGTTGTCAATTGATTGCCAGCAGCGCCTTGGGGGTTTCGGCCAGGATGGAATCTTCCATGGCCCGCATGGCGTCGTTGAACCCGTATTGTCGCGAATAGACTTCGACGGGAAAGACGCCCCGCTGCAGTAATGTCTGCGCGATTTCGAAGTCCGCCCGATTGGACCCCATGAGTCCTTTCATGACCTGTCCCGACCTGGTGAACAGCGTCGCGTTGAAGGAGACTTCGGCGCCAAAGGTGGCGATGACGCAGATGGTGCCCTCCAACTGGACGGAAAGTCCGGCCGTTCCCAGTGCGGACGGCGCGCCGGAACATTCAATGAAGATGTCGACGGTGCCCGCTTCGCAAGGGTCGCCGAACTGGCGACCCTCCAGGTCTTCAACGCCTGCCTGGAGTTGCTGGTGGAGCGGATTTTCTGACGAGACGACGATGGGAATGAAACCGCGCTGCTCGGCCAGTTTCAGACGCACGTTACGATCGCGTTGGATGCCTGTCACCGCCACGCGCGCGCCGGCGGCGCGGGCCAGTTCGGCGGCCATTAGTCCGATAATCCCGCAACCGGACACGACGACGTCCATGCCCGGCTGGATGTGGCATTTGCGATGAATGGCCTGGGCGACCACCGAAAGTGGTTCGACCACGGCGCCGGCCAGGGGTGATACCCCCTCGCGCAGTGGCATGCAACGCTGCGACTCGACCACCATTTTTTCTGCCATGGCGCCGTCACAATGAAAGCCGTAGATGCTCTTCTTGCGACAATAGTTGGGACTGCCGCGCTGGCAACCCCGGCAGCCGGGTTGTCCACAGCCGCGCATGGGAACAATGCAGACGGTCTGTCCCACCTGCAGGCCACTGTCGGCTTGCGCGCCCGGGCCGAATGCCACGATGCGACCGCTGCACTCGTGGCCGATCGTCCGTGGTCGCTGGACCCAGGAGAAATTCGGCTTTCCCAGGCTGGCACTGTTATCGGAACCGCAGATGCCGACGAACAGGGGTTCGATCAGCACTTCCCCCGCACCCGGATCCGGCAGTTCGAGTTGCCGGACGTCCAGATTTCGAGTGACCGGACCGCCGGGTTTCGCCAGGTCGATGGTGGCTTCGCCCAGCAGGCGTAGCGCGTTGATGGTGTGCGACATATTGATGCATCCGTTGCGCGGTGCTGGCCGCTGGCGGCCGGGAAATTTCCTTGTTGTTCTGCCTGTCGCCCGCCCGGGAGTCGGGCGGGTAGCGCACCAGGTGGAAACCGCTCACTCTACACTATCGGCCCCTTGGCCACAGCCTCTCGTGCAGTGACTCCTGCCGCCAAATTTACTAGGATAGGCCGTAGTCCCCGGGACCGGTTCGGTACGAATGTTCCGCCGGGTGGAAAGGAGAACGTGTAAAGGAGAACGTGTATGCGTTTCTGGATTGCGTCCGTCGTCCGTGCCGTCTGCCTGAGCGGGCTGGTTGCGGGGGGGGCCTGGGGAGCCGGGTCGGCCCAAAAGATTTCACCAGGCCAGCGGGCGGGCGAGGTCCGCTCGCTCAATGATCTGCAGATTTCCTTCGTCTGGTGCCCCCCGGGGAAATTTCAAATGGGAAGTCCTGCCAGCGAGCCGCAACGCAACGCGGATGAGGCGGCGGTGCTGGTCACACTCACGAAAGGATTCTGGTTGGCCCAGCACGAGCTGACGCAAGGCGCCTGGGAGTCGGTCATGGGAACGAGTCCCTGGAAAGATCAAGAGCATGTGCGCACGGGCTCGCGTTACCCGGCCACGAACATCAGCTTCGAGGACCTGCAACAGTTCCTCGGGAAGTGGAACAGGCAGGAACGCGGAGCGGGCCGCTTACCGGACGGCTGGAGTTACCACCTTCCGACGGAAGCCCAGTGGGAATACGCCTGCCGGGCAGGAACGCAGACGATGTTTTTTTGCGGAGACGACGCCAGTCGACTGAAAGAGTTTGCCTGGTACGGCGGCATTGTCGGGACCGGGAGCGCCACGGGAGAACTCTACGCCCACCTGGTGGGAACGAAACGAGCCAATGCCTGGGGCCTGTACGACATGCACGGCAACGTCTGGGAATGGTGCCGGGATGTCAAGCACCAAACGTTACCCGGCGGGATTGATCCGCTGGCTGCGGGCACGGACGAAAATCGTGTGATCCGGGCGGGAAGTTGGCGCGATGCGCCCAATCGGCTCCGTTCGGCGTATCGGTATGGCGTGCGGCCCTTCCACCAGAAATATTACCTGGGCGCACGCCTGGCGATTGTGCCGGACTGAACGTCGCGCGGCGGAAGCACCGCCCTCCCCTGTTCCGGTTGTGCAAATGGTCGTTCCTCGCGGTCGTTGTTTCTGAACGTCTGGACGTTGCGCCGGCACGGCTCAGCGTTCACTCGCCCCGCAGATTTCCCGGAAAAACGGCGCACGGTGGCAATCCGTGGGTGGCCCGACTAGAATTCGTGTCAGCGTGGTAACTTTTTCCCGGACCGGTGCCGAACCAGGGAAATCACGGTTGGCAAGCGGGATTTTGGTCAAGGGAACGCCACGTTTGAGCCATGGCGACCATGCCAGGTGGCTGTGTCGTTTCCGAAAGGAGTGGGCCGCACTGGTCAGCGACTGCGAACGACCCACATAACACACCCCGACAGGACCGGCTGATGTTTGTTCTGTGGCTGCTGCAAGCTTGCAAAATTCGACACGGTGGTCCCTGGCCCTGCGCCGCCCTGGCGATGTGTCTGGCCACGGGAGTGATCGGTGCCAGTGAGCAGCCGACAAGAAAAGGGGCGCAGATTCAACAGGAGGATCGCGAGTTCTGGGCGTTCCGCCCGTTAAGCCGCGATCCCTTGCCGGAACTCCCCCATCCGGACCGCTTGCGCAGCCCGGTTGATGTCTTTGTGTTGCAGGAACTCGCCCTGCGCGAACTCTCCTTTTCTACCGACGCGCCGCCGCTCGGGCTGCTGCGCCGCCTGCGGTTCGACCTGCTCGGGCTGCCACCGTCTCCGGCAGAGGTGAAATCCTACCTGGCTGACGGCAGGCCGGACGCCTACGAGCGGCTGGTGGATCGCCTGTTGGCCTCGCCCCACTTCGGCGAGCGCTGGGGGAGGCACTGGCTGGATGTTGTCGGCTACAGTGACATCATGAGTTACGACGGGGACACGACGGGCATTTTCGGGTTCATTCAGGACCGTTGGCGTTATCGTGACTACGTGATTGACGCTTTCAACAGCGACAAGTCCTACGCCCGTTTTCTTGCCGAACAGATCGCCGGCGATGAGCTAATCGAGTGGCGAACGGCCGAGAGTTACACTCCTGAAATGGTCAGCACCCTGGCCGCCACGGGTTTCTGGAGAAATGCCGAGGACCGCAGTGAATCGGCCAAGGAGCCGGTTTACAAGTGGGCCTTCCTGCACAACACGATGGAGACTTTTGGAACGAGTGTGCTGGGACTGACGCTCCGCTGCGCGCGGTGCCACGATCATAAACACGAACCGATTCCGCAACGTGACTACTATCAACTGCTCTCGCTCATCACGCCTGCGTTTAACGTGGACAACTGGAAAGATCCCAAGCAGCGGGCCACACCCTCCGTCTCGGCGGTGAAGAAGGCCCGGATCGACACGGCCAATGCTTCCACCGAGGAGCGTCTTACGGACCTGAAAAAACAGCGCGCCGCCGTGACCGACGGCCGGGAAGAACAACTACTGGATCTCAAGCTGGTGCTGGTTCCCGAGTCGCTGCGGGCTGATACCAAGGCCGCCCTGGCCGAGGCGGTCGAAAAGCGGACGGCGGTGCAGCGTGAACTGGTGCTGGAATACGCGGACGAGTTGGTTATCAGTGGCAAGGAAATTCAGGACGGGCTGACCGAGCAGGAGCAGGCGAAACTTGCTGAAATCAATGACGACATCGCGGCCCACGAGCAGCAGCTGGAAACGCATGGCTGGATTCAGGCCGCCTACGACGTCGGGCCGCCTCCGGCCACGCACCTGTTGGAACGGGGCGAATTTAAAAATCCGGGTCCGGAGGTGCAGCCTGGATTCGTGAGTGTGCTCTCCAGCAGGCAGACGACCTTCGGGCAGCTTGTGAAACCCCTGCCCGCCAGCAGCGGAAGGCGGACGGCCCTGGCCCGTTGGTTGACCGTCCGCGACACGCCGGCCGCCGCCTTGACGGCGCGGGTGGTCGCCAATCGCGTTTGGCAACATCTTACCGGGGTCGGCATTGTGCCGACTTCAGAGAACCTGGGGATGTCCGGAGAGAAGCCGACGTTTCCGGGCCTGCTCGACTGGCTGGCTGCCGGGTTAGTCGAGCGAGACTGGCGGGTCAAGCCGCTGGTCAGGAACATTGTGCGCAGCAGTGTGTATCGTCAGGCCTCGCGCAGGGAGGTCCCGCGGGCGGGCGGCCGCCAGGCGCAAGAGGTCGACCCGGGCAACCAGTGGCTATGGAAGTCGCGCTTGCGGCGACTCGAATCGGAGGTGATTCGCGACTCGATGCTTGTCGCTTCCGGCAGGTTCGACCGGAGCCTGGGTGGTAAACCGGTGCCGTTAAAATACGCTCGTGACGGGGTGGCGAGTTTCAACATGGACAGGTTGCCCACCCCCAGCGCGAAGTGGCGGCGCAGTGTCTACCTGTTCCAGCGGCGGGTCTACCACCTGACCATGCTGGGAGTGTTTGATCAGCCGGTACTTGGCGGCAGTGTGTGCCGTCGGAACGTCTCGGCCGTGACACTGCAATCACTCAGCATGTTGAATGACGAGTTAGTGTTGGAGCAAGCCGACCTGTTTTCCGACCGTGTCGCCGGGGAGGCGGGCGCGTCGCCTGCCCGGCGGATCGACCTTGTCTTTCGTATCGCGCTGGCCCGCCCTCCGTCGGCAGAAGAACTTCAGTGGAGCGGTGAGCTGTTAGAACAACAAACCGGGCGGTATCGTGGCCAGGGAATGTCGCAGGACGACGCGGCTGGCAGGGCCCTGATGCACTTGTGCCGCGCGGTCTTGAATTCGAGTGAATTTTTATATGTCGAGTGAGTGGAAGGGCCCGGGCTGGACCTGGCATGACGCAGTTGAAGTAACGATCGGATGAGGCAGACGATGGACACCAACTGGAACTCGCTTTCACGTCGCCGGTTCCTGCAGCGCTCCGGGTTGGGGTTGGGTTCGGTGGCCCTGGCATCACTGCTGGAGCAGGACGGTCTGTTGGCCGCGCCCCGGATGCCAGGCGATGCGGGCGGGCGGATTGATCTGTTGCCGCGCCGGGGGCATTTTCCGGCCCAGGCCAAAAGTGTCATCATGCTGTTTCAGTCGGGCGGCCCCAGCCAGATGGACCTGTTCGATCCCAAGCCGGAACTGGCGCGCAGGCATGGCACCGATGTGGGGATCGACAGCCTGCAGGGACGGCCGCGCGAGCCGCTGATGGCCAGCCCGTTCAGGTTTCGCCCATACGGTGAGGCGGGGATTGAGTTTTCCGAACTGGTTCCGCACCTGGCTGCGCTGGCTGACGACCTGTGTGTCGTCCGCTCGATGTACACGTTCGATCCGTGTCATGCCGGTGCGCCCCTGATTTTCTTGACCGGCAAACTGGCCTTCGGCCGCCCGACGCTGGGTAGCTGGGTCAGCTACGCGCTGGGAACCGAGAATCAAAACCTGCCCTCCTACGTGGTCCTGCCCGACATCGAGGGACACAACACTGCGGGGGCTGCCCTGTGGGACAACGGTTGGCTACCCGCGCTGTATGGCGGCACCGAGTTTCGCCCGCAGGGGTCGCCCGTGTTAAACCTGCACCCGGCCCGGGAACTGCCCGCCGGAGCCGACCGGGATGATTTGCAGCTCATTGCCCGGCTGAACCGGCAGTATGCCGATCGTTACCCGCACAGGTCGGATCTGGAAACCCGGATTCGCAACTACGAGCTGGCCGCACGCATGCAACTTGCGGCGGAAAAGGAACTGGACCTGTCACAGGAAACGGCCGAAACCAAACGTCTTTATGGTCTGGACCAGCCGGCCACGGCCGAGTACGGAACGCAGTGCCTGATGGCCCGGCGACTCGTGGAAGCCGGGGTGCGCTTTGTTCAAATCATGAACAAGCCGCACAATCCCTGGGATCACCATACGAATCTGCGCAAACGCCTGCGCGCCGATTGCACCGCAACCGACCAATCGTCCGGGGCGCTGATCGCCGATCTGAAACGCCGTGGCCTACTGGACCAGACCCTGGTCGTGTGGGTGGGAGAATTCGGACGCCTGCCAACGTCGCAGGAAGGAACGGGTCGTGATCACAACATGCACGCCTTCACAGCGCTGCTGGCCGGCGGCGGGTTCAAGGCGGGTCATGTGCATGGCGCGACCGACGAATTCGGTCACCGGGCCACGATTGACCGGGTGAGCGTGCTGGACCTGCTGGCCACCATGCTGCACCAGGTCGGATTGAACCACACCCGGCTGACCTACAGGCACAACAACCTGGCCGAATCGCTGACCGACGCCCGCACCACCGACGCTGCCATTGTGGGCGAACTGTTGCAAGGACCTGTCCGGACCTGATGGCCACCGGGAGGCCGAATCCGACGCGTGCACCAGGCCGCCAGTAGGATGCTTAACGGAACCAGTCGTAGTTGAGACGCCCGGAGCGGTCTTCGAGCGGCAGATCCACGCGGGCCCCGTCCTGCCGGGAAGATTCTTTCAACGCGATCTCCACTTCCAGCGCCATGGCCACACGACGGCCCGAGTTTTTGGGTTCGTCCAGGTCCCCTTCCAGGCAGCGGATGATGTCGTCCAGGCAGTAGACGGCTCCGTAGGGTGGTAAGAACTGCGGGAAGGGCCAGGGCTTCTCCACGATCACGGGTCGCTGGTCCCCGTCCGGGGTGTCCATCGTTCCGATGTTCTGCCACATCCGCCAGCCCGTGTTGTGATCGAAGGTGATTTCACCTCGACTGCCGCTGACGCGCAGTTTCGGCGCCCCCTTGCGGAAGTGAACTATTTGTCCGTCGCGGGTGCTGAGCATTCCCTGGCCGTTGAACTCGTCGCTAAGGCCGTCTTTCCGCACGGTCTGTCCGGACCCGACCACCCAGGCCGGTTCACTGTTCAGGAAATAACACCAACCCTGGTGTTGGGCCGAGGGCCCCGCGGTTTCCAGCGAATACACTTCGCCGATCTCTCCGTCGCGGACCAGGTTCCTGGCCCGTTCGAAGGACGGATGGGTGGTGGTGATGGCGCCGCAGCAGAGCGGGATGCCGCGATCCTTGCAGATTCCGACCATCCGGTCCGCTTCTTCCAGGGTGTGCGCCATGGGCTTCTCGGTGAAGATGCCCTTGGCACCCGCCTCCGCCGCCTTGACAGTCAGGAAGGCCCGGCCCCTGGTGTTGGTCGCGATGGCGACGATGTCCAGATTCTCTTTCCGTAACATCTCCAGGCCGTCCGTGTAAATCGCTTGCAGCCCGTAACGCTCGCCGAATGCCTGGAGCCGGTTTTTGTCCCGGTCGGCACCGGCCACCAGTTCGACTTCCGGGCGGTTAAACAGCGCCTCGGCGTAGCTGGTGGGGAGCCCTTCGTTGCCCGGGTGCTGGTGGGGAGCCCTTCGTTGCCCGGGTGCTGGTGATGGTAGAACTTGCGGTGAATGTCCAATTCCGGCGTGGGGCGGTTGACGTCTTCGATTTTGAAACGATCCGGGATGCGGTCGGCCAGGTCGTACAACAGACCCATCCAGCCCAGACCGATGATGCCCCCGCGGTACTTCGCCCGGCTGGTTTCCTGCGGGCTGGCAGTCGGGCTGGACGTCGTGGTTGCCGCAACACCCGCTGTTACACCGGTTGCCACCGCGGACTTGATAAAATTTCTTCTTTCCATCGCCAACCTCCCACGAGCAAAAGTAAAGTCTTCGACAAAATGACCAGGAAAGGCGGCGCCTTCTCCAGCGGGTCACCCGAATCAGGTTTGACAATTATCATAAGCGTTCTTCAGCATTCGTTAAATCAGAAGGTCACTGAAATTTCCCGCCCCAAAAAAGCACCGCCGTTCAGAGCAAGCGGCACCAGGTGGCTGAGGACGCGGCCGGGACATTCGGTCGACCGTTGGTCGGGCGGCTCGGTGAACCATGGTGTGGGCGTCAGGCAATCACCTCGTGAAGGACCCGGCCCGAGACATCAGTCAGGCGAAAATCGCGTCCCGAGTGGCGGAAGGTGAGCCGTTCGTGATCAAGCCCCATCAGGTGGAGGATGGTCGCGTGCAGGTCATGCACGTGGACAGGATCTTCGACAGCCCGCATGCCAAACTCGTCGGTGGCGCCGTAGGTCACGCCACCCCTGACACCACCACCGGCCAGCCAGGTGGTGAAGCCGTAATGGTTGTGATCGCGGCCGGGTACGTCGCCGGAGGGGTCGCTCGTGGGCGTGCGACCGAACTCGCCGCCCCACACGACCAGCGTGTCCTCCAGCAGTCCGCGCGCCTTGAGGTCCTTGAGCAGCGCGGCAATGGCCTGGTCGCAATCCCTGGCTTTGGGCTCATGCGCCATGATGTTGACGTGGTCGTCCCAGGCGACATCGGGCGCGAAGCCCAGTTGCACGACACGCACGCCCCGTTCGGAGAGTCGTCGTGCCAGCAGGCAGCCCTCGGCGAATCCACCAAACAATCTGCCACCGAAGCGGCTGGAGGTCGGTTGGTCCCGGATACCATACAGGTCCAGCATCGCCTGGGACTCCTGCCCCAGGTCGAACGCCTCGGGAGCCTCGAACTGCATGCGGTAGGCCAGCTCCAGGGATTCAATGCGGCCCTCGAGGGCCGTGTCCCGTTCGATTCTTTCGATATCCAGTCGGTTCATTCGTGCCAGCAGGTCCAGCTGTCGGCGCTGTTGTTTCCGTGACAGGTAGGGATTCGCAAGGTGCGGAATGACTTTTGCCGGATCAAGACTGTGCGTGTCGACGAAGGTACCCGAGTAGATGCTGGGCAGGAAACTGCTGTCCCAGTTGGGCTCCCCGGGACGATGTTTTCCGCGGTGACAGATGGAGACGAAAGCCGGTAGGTTCTGGTTCTCCGTTCCCAGTCCGTAGGCCAGCCAGGCTCCCATGCTGGGCCGGTTGGGTTGCAGGGCGCCGGTTGTCAACATCAGCAGCCCGGCCATGTGTTCCGGAACGTTGGTGTGCATGGAGTGGATGATGCAGAGATCATCAACACACCCTGCGACGTGGGGAAACAGTTCGCTCACCCACCGGCCCGACCGCCCGTGCTGCCGGAACTTCCAGGGTGACGGCATCAGGCCTTCTGTTTTTCGATCGGTCTGCAGGTCCACCGCGGCGGGCCGCTGGCCCGCGTACTGCTTGAGAAGCGGTTTGTAGTCGAACGTGTCGACGTGAGAGACGCCACCGTTCATGAGCAAGTGGATCACGCGCTTGGCCCGCGGCACCAGGTGCGATCGTTTGGGTGCCAGGGCGCCGACGGGCCGGTGAGTCGACGAGCCTAGCGGGGCGCTGCCACCCGCCGCGGGGCCGGCCAGCAAACCTGCCTGCTCCATGACGGCCGCCAGTCCCAGCGCGCCCACGCCCGTTCCGGCGCGCTCCAGCAGTTCGCGCCGCGAGAGGGTTGCCCGGCCTGAAGTCGTGATGGAGGGTAGAGCGCGTGGCATCGGTTTACCGGAGGTACAGGAACTCGTTCGAGCTGAGCAGCACCTGCGCGTACTGCTGCCAGCGTGTCAGTTCGACGGGGTCTTTTTCTGCGGTGGGTGATTGCAGGAACTCCAGCGCGAGAGCGACTTCGGATGGCGACGCGCGGCGCGAGAAGAGGCGGCTGAAGACTTGTTCGATTCGGTCCTCGTCCGACTCCAGGTGGGCCAGTCCTCGCACGAGGGCCCGGGCGCGCTCGATCATGAATTCACCATTGAGCATGAACAGCTGTTGCAGTGGAACGGTCGTCACGGTCCGCTGGCCGCGCGAGTGCCAGGGGCTGGGGAAATCAAAAAGACGCAGGAACCGGTCGGACCGAAAGCGGCTGTCGCGGCGGATCGGTGCGTAGAGGGTCCTCCGGGAACTGGTTAGGATGTTCTCGACGGGTGGGCCGCCGATCTGGAAATCGAGTTCTCCGGTCACCATCAGCAGCGCGTCACGCCATGCTTCGATGTCGAGTCGCCGGGGCTGAAATCTCCACAGGAATTGGTTGTCACCATCTTTCGCAAAATTGCCCGCGTGAAACCGGCCGCCGAGGCGATAGGTTTGAGAGAGGACCATGTCGCGATGGAGGTGTTTGACGGACCAGCCGTTGTGCACCAACCGTGTCGCGAGCCAGTCGAGCAGATCGGGATGCGTGGGCCGTTCGCCCAGTGCACCGAAGTTGCTCGGTGTGCGCACCAGGCCCTGGCCGAAATGATGCTGCCAGATCCGGTTGGCCATGACGCGCGCGGTGAGCGGATTCTGCCGGTCGGCGATCGCCCGGGCCAGTTCCAGGCGGCCGCTGCCCCGGGTGAAGGGGGGCGGCTGATTGCCGCTGGGGGTGGCTCTGGTGAGCACTTGCAGGAATCGCCGCGGTACCAGCGCGCCCTGCAGCGCGGGATTGCCACGTCGTGCCACCGGCACATCTTTACTGCCCGCATCGATGAGCGTGTTCACCTGGTAGGACGCCGGCATGGGGGGCGCCGCCTGTTTCAGTCGCTCCAACTCGGCCGAGAGCTTCTCGATCTGGCCGCTTAGGTCGGGCTCCTGGGCCGTCTTGTTTTGCCTGGCCTCGGCCAGCAGGGTTTCCTGCCGGTCGATGCGTTGCCGGGCCTGTTGGTAGGGCTCCACCACGTCCGGCGGTACCAGCCAGCGATGGGTGACATAGCGGGAGTTGTAGAACACACCCGCCAGACCGTAGTAGTCTTCGATCGAGATCGGATCGAACTTGTGGTCGTGACAGCGGGCACAGGCGGTCGTCAAACCGAGAAAACCGCTGGAAATGGTGTCGATCTTGTCGTCGATCGTGTCGTAACGGACGCGAAGTTGGTCGTCCTCCTCACCACCATCGGTTTTGTAAATTGGGCCGAGCGCCAGGAAGCCGACAGCTTCCCAGCCCGGTCTGCCCAGACCGTCAACGAGGTCCCCGGCAATCTGCTGCACGATGAACTGGTCGTAGGGCAGGTCGCGGTTGAACGCACTGACGACCCAGTCCCGGTACTTGTAAGCATGGGGCAGGGTTTCGTAGCTGTTTTCTGCGCCGTGGTGTTGTTCTTCGGCGTAGCGGGCCACGTCCAGCCAGTAGCGTGCCCAGCGTTCGCCATAGTAGGGTGAGGCGAGCAGGCGATCGACCACTTTCTCGTGCGCGCTGCCCGAGTCGTCGCGCTCAAACTCCCGGACTGCGCTCGCGGTTGCGGGCAGGCCGGTGAGGTCCATGGTCACGCGTCGCAGCCACGTCCGGCGATCCGCAGAAGCGATCGGTACCAGATCCTGATGTTCCAGTCGTGACAGCACGAAGTGATCGATTGGCGATGTTGGCCAGGAACGGGTTGCTGTTGTCGGCACCGCGGGGTCCGTGACCGGTTGCAGCGACCAGAACCCGGCCGCGTCGTGTTGCTGGGCCGGCAGAGGCACCGTCGTGGCCGCCAGAAAAAGACCCACAGCACAAGTCGGTATCCACCTGGTCATCGTTGTCGCAGTCTGACCGGTCATCGAGAAAGCTCCTTGGCACGGCGAACTTTTATTTTAGCGTTGCCGACGTGGGGGATCAATCAACAGCAGCTTCCAGTTGGTACGTGTGCGACCGGGGGGCCGTCGGGACCAACGGAAACCGTTGCAGCATGGGACAGGTAGCCGTGGAAAAGGTGGATTGAAATCCTGAGAGACGGTATGCGATTCCAGGGTGGATCGTTTATCATAAGAAAGATAACGACCTGTTTTCGAGAGTTGCGGCGTGAAACGACAAGAGAATTCGATATCGAACCGGGTGACCCGGCCGTCGCGGCGGCGCATGCTTCAGGGCTGTCTCGCTTCGGCCGGCAGCGGTCTGTTGGGAGCGGTCGCAGCGGGTCGTCCGGCGCAGGCCAAAGCGCCTGCCGCGGTCGCTGTGTCCGGACGACTGGACATGACCGTGCGGAAGGTCGAACACATCTATCTTCACGTGCCCTTTCGCGAACGGCCGGGGCGGCACATGCGCCGCAACCACACGAGCAACTGGGCTTACGTTGAAATCATCAAGCTGACGCTGGGCTGTGGTGTCGTCGGCATCGGCGAAAATATTCAGTATTTCAAAGATGATTACCTGCCCGACCGCGCCGTGCTCGGCCGTAACGCGGCCGAGTTGATGTGGAACGACGCACTGGGATTTGGTTTTCAGCAGGCGCTGCTGGACGCGGTGGCCAAGGCCAATGATGTGCCCGTCTATCGCCTGCTGGGAGAGAAGATTCGGGAGCGGGCCTTCATCAGCTGGTGGGCCGTTGACATGCCCGGTGAACAGTGGGCGCAAGAGTGCCAACTGGCGATCAAGCAGGGCTACACGGCGTTCAAGACCAAGGCGCGACCCTGGTTCGACCTGGAGGAACAATGCGAGATTCTCAGTAGGAACCTGCCCGCTCATTTTAAGGTGGGCGTGGACTTCAACGGGATGCTGCTCGATTCGGCCAGGGCCGTCCGTTACTGCCAGAAGCTGGAGAAGTACGATTTTTTGAGCAACTTCGAGACGCCCATTCCGCAAAACGATATCCGGGGTAACAAGACGCTGCGCCGCAGCACGCGGATTCCGATTGCGATGCACTACGGGAACCCGCCGATCATGACGGCCCTGCGCGAAGAGATCTGCGACATACTCATTCTCAACCAGGGAGCGGCAGAGACGATACGCCAGGCTTCGGTCGCCGCAGCCGCCAAAAAGCCTTTCTGGCTGCAGCACTCGGGCACGCAGGTCACGGCGTTTTTCGATCTTCACCTGGCGGCTGTACTCAGCCATGCCCGTCTCCCGGCGGTCAACGTGCACCAGATTTATGCCCATCCGCTGGTCAAGTCACCGCTGCAGGTGGAAAACGGATTGGCACGGATTCCTGACTCCCCCGGGATGGGCACGGAACTCGATGAAGACGCCATCGAGCGTTTGCGCACGCAACGCATCAGGCAGGCGCCGGACTGGCCGAAGATGCTGCTGGCGATCCGCTGGCCGGCGGGCGGAAGCAGCTACTACCGCTCGGAGATGCAGTACCGTCACGAGTTTTCGGCGGGACGACTGCCTCTCTTTCCGGCAGGAATTTACCTGGAGGACATCCCCGACGATGGCAGTTCGGACTGGGAGGACCTGCACCGCCGCACGCAAACGGGGGGCGTTCACACGGCCGGGCGTCCGATGTAGCGGATCAGGGTCAGCAGCTTGTCCTGACGGATCGGAGTGTTCTTGTTGCGGGGACCGGCCACGGTGGTGTTTTATCTGTTCCGGCGGCTGGAAACGGTGTGAAGTTACTTGCTTGTCGCCAAGATGTGTGAATAAGAAGTCGACTGCGTCGGCCCGCGGCAATTCTGTCACCGAGGAACTCGCGGTGCAAACACGTTCTGTGGTCCGGTCGATCCGGGTTAGCGGAAACTCGAATTGATTTTTGGCCTGTTTTTCTTTAAATTCAACTGTGCGCCATAGCGCCAGGCTACAATTTCAAGCGACGCAAATTGAGACGATGCGATCGTTGTGCCGAGCCGATATACTATACTGGCTGAGAACCTGTTCTGGTCCATTTGATTGGCAATACCTGAGGCCTGTTCTCCTGGAGTCGTCGTGTCCAAGGTGCGTGTTAGAAATTACTTTCTTTGGTTGCTCGCCTTTTCCATTGCATTGCCAATGGCCGTTGGAGATGACGCGAACAACTCCGGGAACGGCGACTTCGTGGAGCTGAAGATCGACCCGGAATCCGTGACGCTTGATGGCGTCGATGACCGTTACCAACTGCTGGTTGATGGGAAAGACCGCCATGGTCAACTGAAGGATCTCACGGTACACGCGACGTTCCATTCGCGCGACCCGGAAGTGATCGCAGTCACCAAAGGGGGGGTGATCAGCGCCTTGTCTGACGGTAGCACTGTGGTCACGGTCAGCGCAGCCGGACTCCGGGGGCAGATCAAGGTTTCCAGCAGCGGATGTTCGCAAACCCGCGCACTGCACTTCCGGAATGACATCCTTCCCCTGCTGGGAAAACTGGGATGCAATTCATCGGCTTGTCATGCCAAAGCGGAGGGACAGGGAGGATTCAAACTGTCGGTGTTCGCCTTCGACCCGGTCTTCGACCACGCTGCACTGACGGTTGAGAATCGGGGTCGGCGCGTGTTTTTGGCGGCACCTGAGCACAGCCTGTTTCTACGGAAGGCGACGGCGACCATTCCTCACGGTGGCGGAAAGCGATTGTCGAAGGATTCCAGGGAATATGAATTGTTACGCCAGTGGGTGGCCGCTGGCGCGGACTATGGGCCACCTGACGCACCCCGACTAGTCGGGGTCGAGCTTCAGCCGAAGGAGCGACCACTTGAGATGGGACGACACCAGCGTCTGCGGTTGCTGGCACATTACAGTGACGGTCGAGTGGTGGACGTCACTCGCTTCGGACGATTTCAAACCAACAATGAAATGATTGCGAATGTCGACAAAGAAGGACGAGTGACAGCCGGTGAGGTTCCCGGGCAAGTTGCCGTCATGGCCAGCTACATGGGTGAGATCGACACCTTTCTCGGCTTGGTGCCCAACTCTCGCGAACTTCCCGAGAGTGCGCCGTGGCCGGAAACTAATTTTGTTGACCACCACGTGAACCATCAGCTTCGCAAACTGAGAATTGAACCATCCCGGCGTTGTGACGACTCGGAATTCCTGCGTCGTGTCTATTTGGACCTGATCGGGACACTTCCTGATGCCAGTGAGGCACGCACATTCCTTCAAGATGATCGGTCCGACAAACGTGCATTGTTGGTCGAGGAACTTTTTCGTCGACCGGAATATGCCGACTACTGGACGATGCGATGGGCTGACATGTTGCGAGTTGATCGCGGCAAAATCGGAACCGAAGGTGCCTATGCCTTTTCCCAGTGGGTTCACCAGTCGATCTCGCGAAACGAGTCACTCGCCCACGTTGCCTGGAATCTGCTGACAGCAGAAGGAGCCCTTGTCGATGTTCCGCAGGCGAATTTTTACAAGGTGGCCAACACGCCAGAGGAGGCGGCACGCACGGTATCGCAGGTGATGCTTGGTGTTCGCATCGCGTGTGCGCAGTGCCACCACCATCCCTACGACCGTTGGAGTCAGACGGACTATTATGGCATGGTTGATTTTTTTGCGTCGGTGACAACCCACCAGACGACACGGGGGGAGGCGGTTCTTGATATAGGAAACAAC
>Ga0310123_10001601_pt1 | contig 18630 bp, 21 predicted proteins | sample CB6_AW_1057_MG_FD_203505 | JGI IMG/M metagenome (GOLD analysis project Ga0310123, IMG submission 203505) | Marine microbial communities from Western Arctic Ocean, Canada - CB6_AW_1057 | ecosystem: Environmental > Aquatic > Marine > Oceanic | place: Canada: Western Arctic Ocean | collected... | reverse complement strand
CGCTCCGGCCCCTGAACGACTAGACCAGTTGCCGCCAGCACCTGCTCGGCCTCGTCGGAGAGCGTGTGGGGCTCTTGCCGGAGCGTGTTCCGCAGGTTGAACGCGTGTTTCTCCAATCGGGCGTCGACGGTGATGTATCGCTCGATTGTGTCGGAGCCGACCCTGAGTAGTTCGGGCGACACGAAGCTCGTGGCCTCGCCAAACTCCGACAGCAGGGAGGCGGCCACGCTTCGACGCTCTTGGTGCCCAGCAATCCGGCGATCTTCATCCGACTTGAGGAACGCGAACACGTAGAGCCTCGACAGCTCCTTCTCGGTCTCGCTGATTGCGTCAAGCGCTTCGCGGAGTGTTGCGGCGTCGTCACCAAGCCGTCCGCGATACGTCGAGAGCTTCTGGACCTCGGCCTCTAGGCGGTCCTTTTCGATGTCCCAGGCGCCGGCCGTGGAATAGATCTCGCTGAGGTTCCAGGCAATCTGATCGCGGCCGTCGCGAGTGACCTGTGTTTCGGCAGTTGTGGTTGTCATCATCGTGGTCGTCAGCGTGAGAGATATCGCCAGCCCGGCCAGGGCCACCTGACTATCCCTTCGCGAGCGTTCGAAGCACATACGGCAAGATCCCGCCATGGTGGTAGTAGGTGAGCTCTTCCGGTGTGTCGATACGCACGGTCGTCTGAAACGTGGTGGTCTCGCCATCGGGAGCCGTGGCTCTCACCTGAAGTTCGGTGCGCGGCGCCAGTCCGTCGCTGATTCCGATCAGCTCGAACGATTCCTGCCCGGTCAGCCCGAGCGCGGCGGCGCCTTCGCCCTCCCGGAACTGCAACGGGAGTACCCCCATGAAGACCAGGTTGCTCCGATGGATCCGCTCGAAGCTCTGGGCGATCACGGCTCTCACACCAAGGAGCATGGTGCCCTTCGCCGCCCAGTCCCGCGACGAACCCGACCCGTACTCCGTGCCAGCCAGCACGAGGAGCGGGGTCCCCTCCGCCTTGTACCGCATGCCGGCGTCGTAGATGCTCATCTGTTCGCCGTCGGGCTGGTGACAGGTCCAGCCACCCTCGGTCCCCGGAGCCAGCCGGTTGCGTAGGCGGATGTTGGCGAAGGTGCCTCGCATCATGACCTCGTGATTCCCGCGTCGACTTCCGAACGAGTTGAAATCGCGCGGGTCGACGCCACGACCGATGAGATACTGACCGGCCGGTCCGTCGGCCGGAATGGTACCGGCCGGCGAGATATGGTCGGTTGTGACGCTGTCGCCGAGCACCGCGAGCACGCGCCCCCCGCTGATGTCGCCAGGTGGCGACGGCTCGGGTTCGAGATCCTCGAAGAAGGGCGGATGTCGGACGTAGGTCGAATCGGCGTCCCACTCGAAACGCTGACCGTGCGGGGCCGGAAGCGCCTGCCAGCGCGCGTCACCGTCGAACACGGTGGCGTACTTCGAGGTGAACTGATCCCTTTGCACCGAGTTCATCGCGCGGCGCACTTCCTCACCGGTTGGCCAGACATCCTTTAAGAACACATCCTGTCCGTCGCGGTCCTGGCCCAGCGGTTCGGTCGTAAGGTCGGTCGTCATGTGGCCAGCCAAGGCGTAGGCCACAACCAGCGGCGGAGACGCTAGATAGTTCGCCCGGACGAGCGGCTGCACGCGGCCCTCGAAATTTCGATTCCCGCTCAGAACCGACGTGACCACGAGGTCCTGACTCTTGACCGCGGACGCAACGTCCTCGGGGAGCGGCCCGCTGTTGCCTATGCAGGTTGTACAGCCGTAGCCGACGAGACCAAACCCTATCTGTTCCAGAGGCTCGAGCAGGCCGGCCGTCTTAAGGTATTCGGTGACGACCCTCGAGCCTGGAGCGAGACTGGTCTTGACCCATGGCTTGGGTCGCAGCCCGCGCTCGACCGCCTTCTTGGCCACCAGCCCGGCCGCCAGCATGACACTGGGATTCGACGTGTTCGTGCAGCTGGTAATCGCGGCGACGACCACCGCACCGTGCCCAAGGCCGCCGTTCGCCGACGGTGCTCCCTTTCCGTTGCCGGACGTGGACACCATATCGTTCAGGACCGTCGAAAACGCCTGCTTGGCGCTCTTGAGCAACACGCGGTCCTGCGGACGCTTGGGACCGGCGATGCAGGGTTCCACACTGCCGAGGTCGAGCTCGACCACAGCCGAGTAGACTGGGTCGTCAGCGTGACTGGCAAAGAGCCCCTGGGCCTTTGCGTAGGCCTCGACGAGGTCGATCTGCGCGGGCGTTCGGCCCGTCAGCCGTAGATAGTCGAGCGTCACCCCGTCGATTGGACAGATAGCCACAGTCGACCCGTACTCGGGCGACATGTTGCCAAGCGTGGCGCGGTCGGCCAGAGTCAACGATGCCAGACCCGGCCCGAAGAACTCCACGAACTTCCCGACCACCCCAACCTGTCGGAGCCGCTCGGTGATCGTCAATACAAGATCGGTGGCCGTCATCCCTTCCAACAGCTCTCCGTGAAGCTTGAAGCCGATGACCTCCGGTATGAGCATCGAAATCGGTTGACCGAGCATGGCCGCCTCGGCCTCGATCCCACCGACGCCCCAGCCCACGACGCCGAGCCCATTGACCATCGTGGTGTGGGAATCGGTGCCCACCAGCGTGTCCGGGTACGCCACCATTTCGCCGTCGACCGTTTCCTGACAGACGACCCGAGCCAGATACTCGATATTGATCTGGTGCACGATCCCCGTTCCGGGCGGAACGACCTTGAAGTTGCGAAACGCCTCCTGTCCCCACTTGAGGAATGCGTAGCGTTCCTTGTTCCGGGAGAACTCGAGCCCCACGTTCAACTCAAACGCATCGGGCGTACCGAAGTGATCGACCTGGACCGAATGGTCGATGACGAGCTCGGCCGCCTGGAGCGGGTTGACCGCGTCCGGGTTGCCGCCAAGGCGGGCAATCCCGTCGCGCATGGCTGCCAAGTCAACGACCGCCGGTACGCCGGTAAAATCCTGCAGCAGGACCCGAGCCGGCATGAACGCAATCTCGCGTTCCTGTCCAGGCGTCCATCGGGCGAGCGCTTCTATGTCCTCGGGGTTGACGAAGCGCCCATCCTCCCGACGCAGCATGTTCTCGAGGAGGATCTTGAGCGAGTAGGGGAGGCGCGTCACACCGGGGAAACCGGCGTCCGCCAGGGCCGGCAGGCTGTAGAGCGAGATCGAAGAGGCTCCTGCCGGGAAAGATTGACGGGTTCCGAACGAGTCTTTACTCATGGTGAGCCTGTAATGTTCCCCCGACAGACGGGGGCGACGCAAGCGCTCCACCGGGAGCAAAGTGAAGAATGACAGAGCGAAGACCACCCCTGGGCGCGCACATGTCCATCGCTGGCGGACTGCCTCTCGCCATTGACCGGGCCGTCGCGACGGGCTGCGAGGCGATTCAGATTTTCAGTAAGTCGTCTAGCCAGTGGCGGTCGCGTCCGCTGTCAGCCGACGAGGTGGGTCGGTTTCGTCAACGGGTTGACGACACCGGCATCGGACCCAACATCGCCCATGCCAGTTATCTCATCAACCTGGCATCACCGGACCCAGTGCTGTGGCGCCGTTCAAAGAGCGCGCTCAAAGACGAGCTTGAGCGGGCGGACGCACTCGGCCTCGCAGGCGTCGTGCTCCACCCGGGCGCCTACACGACAAGCACGGAGGCCGAGGGACTCGAGCGGATCGCCGAAGGCATCGCGCAAGTCTTGGACGAGCACCCCCCTGGCAGCGCCCTCCTTCTCCTGGAGCACACGGCCGGTCAGGGGACCGTATTGGGACATCGCTTTGAGCACCTCTGCACAATCATCGACCTGCTGAAGGGGTCGGCGCGACTCGGGGTGTGTCTGGATACCTGCCATCTCGTCGCGGCCGGTTACGATCTCATGAGCGACGAAGGGTACACGAGTGTATTTACGTCATTCGAGGGCATCGTCGGACTGGATCGGCTCAGGGCCTTCCATCTCAACGACTCGAAGCACCCGCTCGGGAGTCGGCGCGACCGCCACGAACACATAGGTCGTGGCTACCTCGGCATGGCGCCTTTCGAACGATTGCTCAGAGACGATCGGTTCGCCGAAATACCGATGGTGCTGGAAACGGCAAAGACCGGCGGAGCATCAGCTTCGTCGGTCGAGGCCGACGCTATGGACGTGGAGAATCTGGAAGCCCTTCGTCGTCTTCGCTGAAGACTTCGGCCTCGAAGCGAAAGAGGGTGGCGCTCTTTTCCCACGCGTCCGACGGCAGGCCGGCCTTCGCGCACGCGTTGGCCACGAATACGTGTCGGTCCCATCCCCACTCGACGGCGACCTGCGGGAGCAACAACCCGCACCAAGCGTCCGCCTCGGCCACCAGCCCGTGCCGGCCCACCTCGACGTCGTTAGGGCCCGAACAGGCTTCGAGCGGTCCCAAGACAGACACCTCAACCACGATCGCCGCCAGCTCATCGAGCCCCACCGGCGAGAATCTTGGATCCTCAGTGGCCGCGGCCGCCGCTACATGGCACACGGTGTCGACCAGCGAGTCGGTGGCCTCGACCTGACCGACGCAACCCCGGAGCACCTGGTCAATCCGAAGCGTCACGAAGACTCCGCTCGCGCGCGCCTCCTTCTGCCCCACGAATTGCGGAGGCCGTGTGCCGCGCACCTTGACTTCTACCGCTTCTCGAGCCGCTCGAAGCAGACGGCGCCGTTGGTCCCCTGACAGCCGGGTCACTTGGTCCGTGTTCCGATCACCGCGGCGAGATACCCCACCACTGCCGACGTGTCACCGGAGACGTCCCCCGAGTCGGCCCGGCAGACGACCCTCGACCTCGTTGCACCAAGAGAACGCGCCGCAAACATCACCGCGGCCGCCGGACCGCCGCCGCACGCCACACATCGTCCACGGTCGTGCTCAGGGTAGCGCTCGAGCTCGTCGAGAAGACCATTCGGGTCAAAGCGGTCGACGTGTTCGACGACGACGGCATCGAGCTGAGCGGCGCGGGTGGCGTCGAAGTAATGCGACAGGTCGGTACTCGCGACCAGGAGGACCCGATGCCCGGCCAGTGCCTCGGCGAGAGTCGCGGCCAGTGCGAGCACGGTCTCTCTCGTCTGGTTCCCCATCACCAGCGGCACGATGGGCGTATCCGGCAGCACACGTCTCAGAAAGGGCAACTGCATCTCGACCGAGTGCTCCCGCTCGTGGGCACGCGGATACTCGACGACGACCGGGTCCTGGAGAAGTCGACCTGCCGTCTCCTCCTCGATCGGCACCGGACCCATCGGGGTAGCGAACGCCCCTTGTGGATAGATTGACACGCCGTCGAATAGGGAGAAATGCGACGGCCCGACCACGACCACCACCTCATAGGTCCGCCCAGCCACGGCCCGATACGCATGGGCGGCAACAGACCCGGAGTAGACCAGCCCAGCGTGCGGGGCTATCAGCGCCGAGACGTCCATCCCTCCCGCGTCCAGATCTGGGGGAACACCCGCGGCCGCCAGATGTGCGTCCACCTCGTCAACGAGGGTCTCACGGTCAGCGGGATACCACGTGCCCGCGATCGTCGAACGGCGGATGGGGTCGAATTGACGCATATATGGCGGTCAACTATTGTGCCCCCATCGACTGATGGGACCGGCACATTCAGACGCGAAGATACGCCCGCGGCTCCGCTCACCGTCTTCGGTCGGGTGGGCCGCCGTCCTGACGCTCGCCCTCAGTGGTGCCACCGCCGGCCAGCCCAGTGAATACCATGCAACCCAGGACGCGTGGCGCGCCGACCGAGAAGCACGTCTGGTCGCGGACGACGGGTGGTTGACGGTGGCTGCGCTCTATTTTTTGCGCCCGGGAGAAAACAGTTTTGGCGCGAGCCCGCTGGCCGACATGGTGCTGCCGGAGGGCCCGGCGTCGGCGGGCGTGTTTGAGTTCCGCGGCGGCGAGGTCTACCTAAAGGCGACGGCCGGCCAGCCGCTGGTCGTCGACGGCCAACCTGTGATGGCCGCTCAGCTCTACCCACAAGAGGGGGACCGCAAGGACGTCACAATTGGCGACCTGACCATGTGGGTACACAACAGCGGGGAACGTCTGGCGATCCGGATCCGCGACAGGAACAGTCAGATTCGGAAGGATTTCACGGGACTGAAGTGGTTTCCAGTCGACGAACGCTACCGGGTGCGAGGACGCTTCATCCGACACGACGAACCGATCACCGTCAGCCTGCCCAACATCCTGGGCGACATCGAGCAGTTCACCAGCCACGGTTCGGTCGTCCTCACGCTCAACGGTGAGGAATCAAAGATGTTGCCCGTGGCCTCGGAATCCGGTGAACGCCTGTGGTTCATCTTTCGAGACCTGACGAGCGGGTCAGAAACCTATCCGGCAGCGCGATTCCTCTACGCGGACCTCCCCGACGACGATGGCTGGACGACCGTCGACTTCAACCAGGCCTACAACCCTCCCTGCGCGTTCAATCCGCACACGACCTGCCCTCTCCCACCCGAGCCGAACCGACTCGGCGTCAGGGTCGAGGCCGGAGAAAAAAACTATCACTAGTGGAGTGTCCTCGTTAGTCGGGGCACTTCGTGGTCGGGAGTCGGGCGTCGTGGTAGGGTGTTGCGCATGCCGTCGCCACTCACTCTGGAAGACGTCGAGCGTATCGCCGCACTTGCCCACCTCGAACTTACCGCAGACGAAAAGCAGCTCTTTGCCCGTCAGCTCGCGCAGATCCTCGGCTATGCCGAGCGTCTCCAGGAGGTCGAGACGACCAACGTCTCGGCGGACTGGCGCCCCGTGTCTGAAACCGCTGCGCTTCGCCCAGATGAACGTCGCGAGTCGCTCTCGAACGAAGCGGCGCTGGACAATGCCCCGGCGCCCGGACCCGGTGGTCTCTTTCGAGTGCCGCGAGTGATCGGGTGATGGCAGGGCACGACTGGACGATCAACACACTGCGTACGTCGGTGTTGTCGGGTGAGACCACCGCGGCTGACGTGTGTGAGGACTATCTCGCGCGGATCGACTCGGTTGACGGCGACCTGAACGCGTTCACGGCAGTTCTCGGGGAGTCGGCTCGACAGCAAGCGGAGGAAGTCGACCAGCACCGCGACGCGTGGCGCGACCGTCCACTGCTCGGGGTGCCGGTAACGATAAAGGACGTCATCTGCAGCAAGGGCGAGCCCACCACTGGAGCATCGCGAATCCTCAAGGGTTTTTGTTCGCCGTACGATGCCACCGTCGTCCGCAAGCTGCGCGACGCAGGTGCGGTCATCATCGGTAAGACCAACTGCGACGAGTTCGCGATGGGTTCGTCTACCGAACACTCGGCCTACGGTGTCACCCGAAACCCCTGGGACCGCACCCGCATCCCCGGTGGATCGAGTGGGGGCGCCGCGGCTGCTGTGTCAGCTCGTCTGGCCCCGGCCTCCCTTGCGTCAGACACTGGAGGCTCGATACGTCAGCCGGCGGCCTTCTGCGGAGTGGTGGGACTCAAGCCAACCTACGGCAGAGTCTCGCGATACGGATTGCTCGCCTTCGCGTCGTCACTGGACCAGATTGGCCCCATGACGTTGACCGTCCGGGATGCCGCCACGGTGTTCCACACGATCGCTGGCGCGGACGAGTGTGATGCGACGACCTCGTCGCAACCGGTTGAGGATGTCGCCCAACTCGGGCCTGGTGACGCGAAGGGAGCCCGGATCGGCGTCCCAAGGAACATCCTTGAGGGCATCGACGACGATGTGAGTCGCTCGTTCCAGGCCACCCTCGGGGTACTGACCGAGCAAGGAGCCACACTCATCGACATCGACCTCCCTCACATGGCGTACGCCATTCCGGTGTACTACCTGGTTGCCCCGGCAGAAGCGAGCTCGAATCTCGCTCGATATGACGGTGTTCGCTACGGTCACAGAGCGGCGATCGATGCCCACTCGGACAACCTGGAGACGATGTATGACCGGACGAGGGACGAGGGTTTTGGTCCGGAGGTAAAGCGTCGCATCATGCTCGGCACCTACGCCCTCAGCGCGGGTTACTACGACGCGTACTACGTCAAAGCGCAGCAGGTAAGGAGCCTCATCAAGAGCGACTACGACCAGGCCTTCAATGAGGTCGATGCCGTTGCCATGCCGACCACGCCGGGCCCGGCGTTCCGCATCGGGGAGCACGTTGATGACCCGCTCGCCATGTATCTTGGCGACATCTTCACCGTCAGTGCCAACCTGACGGGCCTCCCCGCCATCAGCGTCCCAGCGGGTTTCTCGGAAGACGGGCTACCTATTGGGTTCCAGTTGATGGGGAGGCCGTTCGACGAGGCGACCCTGCTTCGGCTCGCCGCTGCCTATGAGCAGGAGGCGCCCTGGTGGAAGACTCGTCCAGGCGACGAGAAGCGATAGTCGAACCTGACGCTACACCGGCTGGACAGGAGTCGGGCGCCGGGCCAGCGCCATGAGCGCCCACACGATCAGCCCGAGGAACAGCAGCGGTATGAACGGAACGGCGAGAACAGCGGCCAACGCGACCAGCCCCGCCAACGACAACGCCACCCCAAGCAGCGTCGCCAAGGCGACGAGGGCGCCCTTGACCAGCAGCAGCGGAAGCACGATGGCCCACGCCAACAACTTCAGAGGAAGAAGCAGGGACCACACCAGGAACCGCAACACGAGCATGACCACCGAGAACACCGCGGTAAGCGCGATCACGGCTGTCAATCCGGCAGCCACGGCCATGAACACGGCAAGCTCGAGCATCGAGTCCTTTTCTCCTGAAACAACCGCCGCGACACGCTGCGACTGGGGCGAGTGCCCCCCTCTCGCTACTGATTACGACCGGACTGTTCCAGAAGTTCCGGTGTGCGCAGCTGGTCGGCGGGACCACAGGGTGCGTCGGGAGAAAGATACTTGGCCTGCCCGTCCATTCGCTCGGCCAGGCTGCGGACCACCGTCGAGCTGCCGTCACGCCCACGAAACTTGGCCAGGCCGGCAAAGAAACAGAACCCGACGAAAAGACTCAACAGGAAACCTGTCGACGACAGTAGCCCAGTCAGGGTCGCGATGACGAGCTGCTGAATCTCGGCTGGAGTCACGAGCCCTTCTTGGCCTCCGGGTTGTCCAGATCCCCCACCTTCCAATCTGCGCCTGGAAGGTCATACACGATGAGCCCTTCGTCGATCTCGGCCACGGCGACCCGCTCAAGTTTGCGTGACGTGGTGCCAGGCTCGGTGCCAGGGAGCGACCCCGAGACGCGCGGCGATGCACCCCGACGCAGCTGCTTGGTGCGTAGCGCAGCAAGGTCGACGAGCATGAAGCGACTCTCGATCGCTGGCATTGGCTCGCGCGGTTCCGGAGGATCTGCCGGCTCCGCCACTTCTTGCTCAATTTCGCCGGCGTCACCAAGGACCGGGTCGGTCCCGGGTTGCCCTTTTTCGTCGGTCATATCTAATGAGAATACGCGAAAGGTCGTCTAAAAGTCGAACGGCCCATCGTCGACACTCGGGACACTCATATCTGTGACAGACCAACGGTCGCGAGAGCGCGTTTGGCGGCCGTGGAGTCCACAAGCGACTCACACATCTGGCGTACCGACCCGATCCCGATAGGTCCGACGTCGGTGACGAGCATCGACACGGCGTCCAGGGGGACCCTCTCGAAGTACGGATTGACCACCTCGACGCGGGCAGGCGGGGTAGCCCACACCTCGGCTTCGGGGCCGGTCCTGCCGTGCACCGCAACGGACAAAATGGGGTTGAGGAAAGTGGCGCGGCTGGCCACGACATAGACGGGGACTCCAGCGGACGCCGCCGCCGTCGCCAGCAGATGGGTGCCGCACTTGTTCAGAAACCAGTCTGGAGTCACGGCATCTGCACCGAGCACCACCGCGTCGACGGCCGGCTCGACGTCGCGCATGACCTCGCCGACTGCCGCGTCAGTGCAGAGCGTCACCGCGATCCCTGCTCGGGCCAGCGACGCCGCCAGCAGCCGACCTTCATACACCGGTCGGCCTTCCGCACAAATGACCCGTAGCTCCGCGATATCGGCGAGCGCTGTGAGGCACGCCCTGACCGACCCACTCTGGGACACAGTCGCCAGCGAAAGAGGCGGACGGTTACCGGCCGACCGCTCTGGGAGCAGCAGTCGACTCAGGACCTTGCTCATACTCTCCGGCGCTCGGGTTATCCGCGCGCGCAGTAGCCGTAGCGATTCTTCGCCGTCCGACCCGACAGCCAGGGCCGCGGCGTTCCAGATCGCGGCCATCGCCGGTTGAGCGTGACACAGCGCGCGACCGATTCGCACCACAACCGAGGGACCAAGGTTGAGTGCGTCGCACAGAATATCCACCGCCTGCCCCGCCAACGCAGAGGCACCCGACGCATGGTCTGATTCGATGACGTCGACCCGGTGGGCAAGCTCCTCCTCGGGTGTCATAACCGACCCCCTCCAGTCGAGCCGCTGTTCCCGATCTGGAAATGTGAACGGACCATCGTGTCCTGTGCGATCATAGATTCGATGAACATTTTCTTCGTGGGCGACATCGTCGGCAAACCGGGTCGCGAGATACTCCGCCGGGCGCTGCCCCAGCTGGTGGAGCGACATGCGATTGACCTCGTGGTCGCGAACGTGGAGAACGCGGCAGGTGGCATGGGCGTGACCCGTGACGTGGCCGAGTCAATCCGTCGTGCGGGCGTCGATGTCATGACCTCTGGGAATCACATCTGGGACAAGAAGGAGGCGCTCGACTACATCGAACTCGAACCGAGATTGCTCCGCCCCGCAAACTATCCGGCCGCCCCAGGTCGCGGCCACTACGTCACGCGGACAGCCGCTGGCGTCTCTGTGGGCGTCGTCAACATCATGGGGCGAGTCTTCATGAACCCCCTGGACAATCCCTTTCATGTCGTAGAACGAGAAATCGAGGCAGTCCGCGAGGCCGCTGTCATCCTGGTGGACTTCCACGCCGAGGCCACCTCCGAGAAGATTGCCATGGGCTGGCACCTCGATGGGAAGGTCACGGCGGTGGTGGGCACGCACACGCATGTCCAGACGGCCGATGAGCGGGTCCTCCCGGGGGGCACCGCCTACATCACCGATGTAGGAATGACCGGTCCGCATGAATCGATCATCGGCGTCCAGGCAAAGGCGGCGCTCAGCCGTTTCATCGATGGCATGCCCTCTCGTTTCGAGACGGCCTCCGGTGACCCTCGTCTCAACGCAGTCGTCATCACCGCGGACGCCGCCACTGGTACCGCCACTGCCATCGAGCGCGTCAGTCTTTGTCCAGCCGATCTCGAACGCTTCGAGGCTCCCTCGACAGCACTCTCGTGACGGACCCGTTCTCGCTCCCATTCGGCGACACCCCCTCGGCCGGACCCGAGTCGAGGCGGCGCGTGTTGACCATCACCGAGTTGACTGGGGCGATTCGGACCATGCTGGAGTCGAGTTATCCGCAGATTTGGGTGGAGGGCGAAATCTCCAACGCGCGGCTGTGGAAGACCGGTCACCTCTACTTCACGCTCAAGGATGCTCGGGCGCAGATCAGGGCGGTGATGTTCCGGTCGGCGGTGAAGCTTCTGCGCTTCAAACCGGAGAACGGCCAGCATGTGGTCGCGCGTGGGCGGGTCAGCGTATACGACCCGAAGGGCGAGTATCAGATCGTCTGCGAACACCTGGATCCCCACGGCTTGGGCGCGCTGCAGCTCGCGTTCGAACAGCTACGCGAACGACTGGCTCAAGAGGGTCTATTTGACGATGCGCGGAAGCGGGCGCTGCCAACCCTGCCACGCAAGATCGGCGTGGTGACCTCGCCAGACGGCGCGGCTATCCGCGACATCCTCAACATCCTCGATCGCCGATATCCCAACGCGCATATCGTGATTGCCCCGACACGGGTGCAGGGAGCGTCAACCGAAATCGTCCGAGCCCTGAAGAACCTCGAGCGCGTCAGCGGGATAGACGTCATGATCGTGGCCCGCGGCGGCGGTTCTATTGAAGACCTGTGGGCGTTCAACGAGGAGGCCGTCGCCCGCGCCGTCGCCGACGCGACCGTCCCGGTGGTCTCGGCGGTCGGGCACGAGACGGACGTGACGATTTGCGACTTCGTGGCCGATGTCAGGGCGCCGACACCATCCGCGGCAGCTGAGCTGGTCGTCACGCAGCTCGAAGAATTCACGGCGAGGATCAATCGCCAGGAAGAACGCTTGATGGCGGCAGCCAGGGTCGGTCTTCAGCAGCGTCGAGAGAAGGTCCATCGCCTGGAGCGACGCCCGAGTTTTGCCGGTTGGCCGGCTCGACTTGCCGGCCGAGGTCGGCATGCGGCCGAACTCACCCAACGACTCTCCGGTCTGACCGCAACAATCGTGGGTACGCGAGTGCGGCGGGCTCACGTGGCACGACTCCGACTCGAGGCGTTGAACCTCGACCGCAGACTCGGCCGAATCCAGACTCGTCTCGTCGAGGCCCGAGCACGGATGATTCGTGGCTTGAGTGACGTGCTGGGCGTTCGGCGAGTGCGACTCCGCGCGGCGGCCGCCAGACTCGAGGCGTTGAGTCCGGTGGGGGTCTTGTCGCGGGGCTATGCCGTCTGCTGGGATGCCCAACGGTCGTCTGCCTTGCGTCGGGCGACCGAAGTGCAAGTCGGAGACTCCGTGCTCGTCACGCTGCACAGCGGCGAGCTCGACTGCGAGGTGAAGGGTAAAAGGTGACGACACCAGAAGAACCATCCATCAAGGACTTCGAGTCAGCGCTCTCAGAGCTCGAGGCGCTGGTCGGCAAGCTAGAGGACGGCAGCCTTTCGCTCGAGCAGTCACTGGAATTGTTCGAGCGCGGCGTCAAGCTCTCCCGCTACTGCCACACCAGACTCGAGGAAGCCGAACAGCGTCTGGAGGTGCTCACCGAACGAGGCGAGCCCAAACCTGCGCCTGACTCCCTGCGGGAGCGAGGCAACGGTGACACATAGATCGCTCCGTACGCCCTGAAGTATAAAGTTTGGTGGAGGACTCGAAGCTGACGCCGACAGCGAACGAAGACCTCGAAGGCTATCTGCGCGCCTGCCGAGCAGAGGTTGAGAGCGCGCTCGACGCCTGGCTCCCTACCGCACCGGACAGCCCGGCCCTCGCGGTCGAGGCCATGCGATACAGCCTGTTCGCCGGGGGAAAGCGTCTACGGCCCACGCTCACCCTCGCGGCAGCAGACACGATCGCTGGTCCGGCGACGGCCGACAGCCGGTCGCTGGTACTCCCGGCCGCCTGCGCGATGGAGATGATCCACACCTATTCGCTGATACACGACGACCTGCCGGCAATGGATGACGACACGCTGCGACGAGGGCGCCCGACGGCACACGTCGTCTATGGTGAGGGGATGGCAATCCTCGCCGGAGATGCACTCCTGACCGAGGCTTTTCAAGTTCTGACCCGGTGGCCGCGGACCGACGACCCAGGCGTGGTCGGTAGGAAGCTCAGGGTGGCCGAGCGCATGGCGCTGGCTGCAGGCGCGGCAGGGATGGTTGGTGGACAGGTACTCGACCTGCACGCCGCGGGACAGATCTCGACACCAGGCACCTCGACCGTGGCCGATGCACAGCAGCTGACCGCGGAGGAACTTCGCCGCATGCACGAACGGAAGACCGGTGCCTTGATGAGAGCGGCGGCGGTCGCAGGCGCCATCATGGTTGGCGCGTCCGACACCGAGGCGGATGCGGTCGATGCATATGCGCGCGAGTTGGGTCTCGGTTTCCAGATCATCGACGACATCCTCGACGTCGAAGGGGCTGCCGACCAACTCGGCAAAACAGCCGGGAAGGACGCGGCTGCGGGGAAACCGACCTATCCCTCCATGTTTGGTCTGGAGGAGTCGCGTCACATGGCCGCCGCGTCAATCCGGCAGGCCCAGGCGCACCTCGAGACCGCGTCGCTGGCAGGTCCGCTCATCCCCCTCGCCGAGTGGGTGCTCGCGCGCACCCACTAGTAGAGTGTCCTCGCGATGCCTCTCCGGATGAGACTCGACGCGCTGCTGGTTGAGCGCGGGCTCGCTGATACCCGGGCCCGCGCGCGGGCCCTCGTCTTAGGGGGTCATGTGACCGTCGATGGGGCTTTGGTCTCGAAGGCGGGTTCACCCACTGCACCCGACGCCGATGTCACCCTGTCTACGCCAGACCATCCCTACGTGGGTCGGGGTGGCATCAAACTCGCGCATGCGATCGAAGTGTTCGGCCTCGACGTGACCGGGCAGGTGGTACTGGACATCGGCGCCTCGACCGGGGGCTTCACCGACGTGATGCTCCAGCGTGGCGCGCAGCACGTCGTGGCGCTCGACGTGGGTCACGCCCAGCTCGCCTGGAAGCTTCGACAGGACCCACGCGTCACCGTACTCGAGGGCATCAATGCGCGATCACTCGACGGCCACATGCTTCCTCCCCTCACCAAGACATTCGACCTGATCACGGTGGACGTGTCGTTCATCTCACTCAGGATGATCGTGAGCCGCCTTCCTCCGCTGCTCCGGGAGGGTGGCCACATCGTCGTGCTGGTCAAGCCCCAGTTCGAGGCCGAGCGTTCAGAAATCGGAAAGAAGGGCGTGGTTCGAGATCCGGCGGTGCGCCAGCGTGTTGTCGATGACGTGGCGGCCGTCGCGAATGCGTTAGGATTGGAGCCGGCTGGAACGACACCGTCACCGATCACCGGCGCAGAAGGCAATCAGGAAGTCTTTCTGCACCTAGTCCCGAGTATGAACCACCGAGCCAGTCCATGACCGCACCGCCACGATCTCGGGTCCAGCCCCGCTCCATACGAACGATCGGGATCATTGCGAAGGCTCGACTCCCGGAAGCGGCCTCCGTGGTGGGTGACATCGTCCGGTGGCTCCGAACCCGGGGTCTCGAGACGGTGGTCGAGACACGCACCGCAGACAGAATCGGGCATTCCGACACCCTGGTATGTTCTGCCTCCGAACTCCCGACCCGATCCGACCTCCTTCTCGTGCTCGGCGGCGATGGTACGGTGCTGGGGGTGGCACGTGATGTGTCGGACAGCGATGCCGATGTCCCGATCCTCGCCATTAACTTCGGGAGCCTGGGCTTCCTGACCGAGGTCACACTGCCCGAGCTGTATGACTCGTTGCAGTCAGTGATCGACGGCACCGCCCGAATCGACCAGCGCCAGATGCTTCACGCGACAGTCCGGCGCGAGGACAAGTCCCTCGCCGACCGCGTGGTCTTGAACGATGTCGTGATCGGGAAGGCAGCTCTGTCAAATATCCTGGAGCTCGCGGTCACGGTGGGCAACCAGTTCATGACGAACTTTCAGGCAGATGGCCTCATCATCGCGAGCCCCACTGGCTCGACTGCATACAGCATGGCGGCCGGCGGTCCCATCGTGCATCCTCTCGTCGAGGCCCTCGTCCTCACGCCGATCGCTCCCCACACGCTGACGAACCGCCCGATCGTCCTTCCATGCACGGCTGAAGTGCATGTCAGACCGGTGCTCAATGTCTCACATCGATCGGCCTACGTCAGCTTAGACGGTCAATCCGGATTCGAACTGCTGGACGGCGATCTGGTCACCGTCACGCGGTCGCCCCGGCCTCTCCAGGTCGTCCGCGCGGAGGCCCGAAACTACTTCTCGGTTCTTCGTGAGAAGCTCAAATGGGGCGAGCGATGAGCCGCCCCGACCCGAAACGTGCTTGGGGCACGGTCTTCTTTACGTTCCGCTGATCGGCGGGTGGTGCATGATCTGGACGCGGTTTCCGTCCGGGTCGCTCAGATAGAACGACCGAGCCCCATCTCGATGCGTCCGTGGGCGCGTTGCCAGCGTCACGCCGCGCTCTTCGAGATACGCGGCCCAGGCGTCCACGTCATCAGCCGTCCGCACGATCAGACCCAAATGGTCCAGCGTCCTACCCCGCTCTGCGTAATCGGCGGGTGCCCGGTGCAGGGCCAGGTTGTCGGTGCCGGAGGTAAGGTAGGTGTTGTCTGGGTCCGGCTCCCACTCGAGCCGAAACCCAAGAAGCTCCATGTAAAAACGCCTCGTCTCGTCGAACGCACGGACGAACAACGCGAGGTGACGAAGGCCCAAATGAGGGGGGGGGCGGTCGGGCATGCCCAATGGTAACGCGGGGCAGGGTTGAGCGTGACTGTCGCCTCTACTAGAATCTCCGGCATGACACCCAGGTCGGCGGCACAGGTGCGGTGTACGCTCTGTGGCGCGAAGGACGCATCCGAACCCCGCGGCCAGGAGAAGTACTGCCGCGACTGCTGGGACAAAAAGATCGCGGTCGAGGATATCGTCGCGCGCGAGTTCGCGCTCAAGCGTTACATCCGCGCCCACAGCGCCGAGAAGTACCTGGTGTATCACTCGACCCAGAAGCGGCCCTGCGGGCAGCTGATCGTGGTCGACGATGGATACGACCTTTTCTTGAGCCTGATCTTGTATCCGAATTTCGCCTGGGACGAACCTGCGTATCATCTCGAGGGTGACCCCGACGGCCGATCGTTCGCTGAGCTTCTCGTCGACGTCCTGGTCGCGGAGGTCATCGAGCCCTGGGGGGGTGGCAAGTGGCATCTGGAGATTTTCCGGTCGGTCAGCCCCGATCCAGAGGATTGGAACGGGGAGCTGTAGAATCAGCGCCCTGAAAACGACTGTGGTTGAGCTTTTCGGCCTTCCAGACCTATAATCTTGGTTCGTCGACAACAGTCCGGAGGAGATGTGGTGAAACAACTCAGCAACACGGTGTTCGTTGGCTCGCTCGCCTGGGTCCTGGCCCTTGCCGCGTGCGGAGGCTCGGAGGTCGCGGAGATCGAGGGTGGCGAAGGCGCCGCGCCGATGGCCGAGGAGGCGCCACCGAGCCCAGAGGCGGTTGCCGCCGCCAACGCTCTGACCTCGAGACTCGCCGACAATGACATCACGCTGATACCCACGATGCGCGGTCCGGCCAACATTGAGTACACACAACCAACCACCCGACGCCAATCTAACTTCCTGGTCACGACCTTCCGGATCAGAAACCAAGCGGTGAACGCCCTCGCCGGCTTCCAGGTTGACGAGTTCTGGTTCGATGACGACGGCAACACCGTCACCGGTGACCGCGTGCGGTTTCGCGAGCCGATCTTGGCCGGGCAAGTAGTGGACATCGAGCTTCGCGTGCCTAGGCACGCGGCGATGGCCCGCAGCAACTACAGGTTCACCCACCAGAATGGTGACATCGATATCGCCCTCGTAGAAGAGTTGCCAGAACCAGAAGTTGAGGAAGAGGAAGAGGAAGAAGAAGCGGAAACGCCAGACCCATAGGACAGGTCGCCTCTTCGCAGCACATGTCTCTCGACATCGCGTCGATTCAGGCCGCCCTCCTCGAGGACGGCCTGGACGGCTGGCTACTTTACGACTTCCACGGCTCCAATCCGATCGCTCGTGGTGTGGCCCGGCTGGACTCAACCGAAAAACTGACCACCCGGCGCTGGTTTTACCTCATCCCATCAGCGGGTGAGCCCCGTTCACTTGTCCATGTGATCGAGCCTTCGAGTCTCGCCCACCTGCCGGGTTCTCGAACCCTGTATGCAGACCGCGAAGCCCTCTCCGCGGGCCTCGCAAATATTGTCGCGGGATGCCACCGCGTGGCCATGGAGTTCTCTCCACTCGCCGCGATTCCGTATATCTCCCGAGTGGACGCGGGAACGGTCGATGCGGTGCGCGCGCTGGGGATCGACGTCGTCTCCTCGGGAGACCTGGTCCAGCGGTTCGAAGCGGTCTGGGATGATGCCGCGCTTGAGACTCACCGCGACGCGTCGACTCGTCTGTATCGGATCAAGGACCGCACGTTCGCATTGATCGGGGAACGGCTGCGATCGGGTACACCGAGCCACGAGTTCGAGATTCAACAGGCCATGGTCGGTTGGTTCGAGGAGGAAGGGCTGGTCACCGACTGTCCGCCTGTCGTGGCCGCTGGCGAGAGCGGCGGTAACCCGCACTACTTGCCTACAGCGTCGCAATCTCGACCGATCCGCCCCGGGGATCCTGTTCTCATCGATCTCTGGGGCAAGCTGGAGACACGAGGTTCCGTCTTCGCCGATATCACGTGGATGGCGTACGCCGGAGCAGACGTACCAGACGAGTACGCCAGGGCTTTCGGCGTTGCGGCATTAGCTCGTGATGCGGCGGTGACGCTCGTCAGGAACGCGGCCTCGACCGGTCTGGACCTAAGGGGCTGGGAGGTAGACCGAGCGGCCCGCGACGTCATCGAGCAGGCCGGGCTCGGACAATACTTCGTCCATAGGACAGGACACAGCCTTGGCGAGGCGGTCCACGGGAACGGCGTACATATGGACGACTACGAAACCCACGACGACCGCCGACTGTTGCCTGGCACTGGATTCACGGTTGAGCCTGGCTTGTACTTCAAGACCTTCGGGATTCGGACGGAGATCAACGTGTTCTTCGGCCCCGACGATGCCACCGTGACGGGGCCGGTTCAGACCCAGATCGCACCGCTCGGGTAATCTATTTAAGGAAGGGGCCCGCGCCCAGGATGCGAGCCGGGCTGGAGGAAGCAAGGATGTCGACACCAAGGAGCACTCTGTATTACGCCGCGCTGATCGCCGTGGCATCGATGGCCATCGGCATGGTGATCGCGTCGCGGTTCGACATGGCACCCAGTTCGTCCGCACAGACGT
>Ga0310123_10001600_pt1 | contig 18632 bp, 19 predicted proteins | sample CB6_AW_1057_MG_FD_203505 | JGI IMG/M metagenome (GOLD analysis project Ga0310123, IMG submission 203505) | Marine microbial communities from Western Arctic Ocean, Canada - CB6_AW_1057 | ecosystem: Environmental > Aquatic > Marine > Oceanic | place: Canada: Western Arctic Ocean | collected... | reverse complement strand
GCGGTCGAGCTCGACGAAGGAATCGGGATCGAGCAGGAGGTCGAGCCGCTCGCGGGCCGAGAGCTTGCCGCGCGCGTGCTGCGCCTCGAGGCGTTCCTGGCCGCCCCCAAGCTCGGCCTGGCGCCGTAACTGCTCCAGCCGCGCGAGCTTCTCCTCGATGCTCACCAGAGGCCCTCGAAGCCGCGGCTTCCGCAGCTCACTGGTATCCGCTCGGAGCGGCGACCCCCGGGCACAGCACCATTACCGGCGTTCCCTCGAGAGCGAACTCCGGGCGCATTCCGGTCGCGTCGGGAGGCGGGCGGCGGTCGATCAGCGCCGGCCGCTCGCGCGGCCCGAGGGGCAACAACCGGTTGTCCTGGATGCAGACCACCTTGTGCTCGCGCACGACCCGGCCTTGCTCGACCCCCAGCCGGCCGGTCGCGCCCGCGAAGTCGTCCACCCGCTCGAGCGCCCCGGCCAGCGCGGTGGGGCTCCGCGCGCCGGTGCGGAGCGCCTCGAGCAGGAGCGACGCTGCGTCGAAGCCGACCGCGGGGACCGGGCTTCGTAGGGTGCGCCGGAAGAGCGACTCGTAGGCGGCCGTCAGCGTGGCCATCCCACCAGAACCATCCCCCACCCCTTCCCGGGTTACCGCCACCACGCCGTTCGTATGTCGCGGAGCGACGGCGCCCAGCACCTCTGGGCGCAACCATCCCTCGGTGCCGAGCACCCGAATGTCGAGGGTGTCGAGGCCGAAGAACGTGATCTGGGGTGCGACCGTAGGGACGTCCTCGGGGGGGAGGGGGAGCACCACCGCATCCGGGCGCAGACTCTCCACCCCCCGCATCTGGCTCTCGAAGTACGTGGTGCCGCGCTCGTACAGGAAGCGCGCCAGCACGAGGCCGCCCGACGCCCGGAACGCCTCCTCGAACGCGAGCGCCGCGGCCTCTGACTCGCCACCCCGCGGATGAATCAGCACGACCCGTCCGATCCCGGCGCCCCACGCCCAGCGCGCCAGCGCGCGCGCGGGCGCCGGATCGAAGCCGCCGAGCGTGTACACGTTCTGCTCGCCGCCCCCGTCCGGAGCGGTGGGCGAGATGAGCGGGAGCGGCCGCGTCCGCGCCATCGCGGCCGCGACGAGCCCCGGACCCTCCAGCGGACCGACGACCGCGACGGCCCCAGCCTGCTCGAGCGCGCGCATCCCGGCGGCCGCGCCCTCGATCGTTCCCCGGTCATCCTGGACCACGATCTGGAGGCGACCCGTGACCGGCAGCGCCTGTACGGCGGCTCGAACTCCCTCCTCCACCAGCTCGGCGAAGCGCGTGAGAGAGGGCGCGCCGGTGCGCGTGAGCAGCACCCCCAGCACGGTGACGGGTCCGGTGATCCCGAGCGCCTCGTCCACTCGGTCCTCGAGCACCACCCGGCTCACCTGGGCGTCGCTCTCCATGGCACCCGCGGCGAGCGCAGCCTCGGCGCTCGCCTGCGCCAGCTCCCGCTCGCCATCGTTGTAGAGCGCGCGCGCCTCGGCGGCGAGCAGCGGCGGGACGAAGGGATGGCCGGGGGGCAGGGCCCGCAGCCGCTGCGTGATCGCCGCCGATTCCGACTCGCGCGCCGCGGCACGCACGAGCGCGAGCGCCGAGTCCGCAACCTCGGATCCGACTCCGATCGGCAGAGCGGTCAGGCGGTCCAGCGCGCCGCCGCCGTCGCCCGCCCTGATCCGAGCCGCTCCCTGGAGCAGACGCAGCGGGGGGACGCGCGGGTCGTCCTCGGGGACGAGCCGGATCCAGCGCTGCGCGTGGAGGTCGGCCTCCTGCCAGCTCTCCTGTGCGTACGCGATGTCAACGAGCAGGCGGAGCGCGCGCCCGGACACCGGCGCCCCCGGGATGCGCTCGACGATCTCTTCGGCGGCGGCGCGCGCGGCGGCGAGGTCGCCCGCCGCCTGCGCCTGCTGGGCCTGCCGGAACAGCCCCGTCGCGCGCGCCTCCGCCGCGCGCGACGGCCGCTCCGGCGAGAGCACGGGATCGGGGAGTGCTCCCCCGCCGCCGACGCCCGTCCCGATCACAGCGCACCCGGTGAACGCGAGCGCCGTGAGCAGGCCGAAAAGCGCACGCCCGGACGCAGCGTGCGTCCGGGCGCGTGAGCGAAGGGCTCGTGTCCCCATGCTCGATCCTGGGCTCGGTCCCGGGCTCCATCCTGGACGCGGAGCGCGGTCTCCGGCGCGCGCGGTCAGCGCTCGGGAGATTCTTCCTCCTCGGCCGCGGGCGCCTCCTCCGGTTCGGCCGCGGGGGCTGCCTCGGCGTCGGCCACAGGGGGCGCTTCGCCCTCGGTCGCGGGGGGCGCCTCGGGGGGCACCTCAGCGTCACCCTCCCCTTCGCTCGGCGCCTCGCTCGGCGCGACCTCCGTGCGCTCCGGCTTGCCGGGCTTGCGCTCCGGCTTGGTCAGCACCTCGAGCATGATGCGCCGGTTGGTCGCATCGGATTCGACGACGCGGAGATCAAGCGGATCGCCGGCGTCGTAGTACTCCTCCAGCCGGTTCGCGTCCTCGACGCCCGAGTGCGAGGCAGGCACGAAGCCCTCGATCTCGTCGCCTAGGTCGACGACCACTCCCGTATCTTGGAGGCGCACGACGTTGCCCTGGGCCTCCACGCCCGGCGCGAACCGCTCCGAAATCTGCGGCCACGGATCGTCGTGGAGCTGCTTCAAGCCCAGACTGATCCGCTTGTTCTTTGCGTCCACGTCGAGCACTATCACGCGCACCTCATCCCCCTTGTTCACCACCTCGGAGGGGTGTTCCACGCGGCGCGTCCAGCTCATGTCGGAGACGTGCACGAGCCCGTCGATGCCCGGCTCGATCTCGACGAACGCGCCGAACGAGGTGAGGTTCCGGACGATGCCGGTGAGCTCCGTGCCGGTCGGATATTTGACCGGCAGCGCGAGCCACGGATCCTCCTCGATCTGCTTCATTCCGAGCGAGATCTTCTCCTCGTTCGGATCGACCTTGAGCACGACCGCCTCGATCTCGTCGTCGATCGAGACCAGCTTGGACGGGTGGCGGATGTTGCGAGTCCAGCTCATCTCGGAGATGTGCACCAGCCCCTCGACGCCCTTCTCGAGCTCGACGAAGGCGCCGTAGTTCGTGATCGACACGACCTTGCCGCGGACGCGCGACCCGACCGGGTACTTCTTGTCGATGTCCGTCCACGGATACGGGAGCAGCTGCTTGAAGCCGAGGCTGATGCGCTCCCGGTCCCAGTCGATGTCCAGCACCTTGACGTCGATCGCGGCACCAATCGTGACGACCTCGGAGGGGTGGCCCACCCGACCCCACGACATGTCCGTGATGTGGAGGAGGCCGTCGAGCCCGCCCAGGTCGATGAAGGCGCCGAAGTCCGTGATGTTCTTCACCACGCCCTCGCGCACCTGCCCGACCAGCAGCTCCTTCACCAGCGTCTCGCGCTTCTTCTCGCGCTCCAACTCGAGGATGACGCGGCGCGACACCACGATGTTGCGGCGCCGCTTGTTGAGCTTGATGATCTTGAACTTGTAGGTCTCCCCGAGCAGGTCCTCGATGTTCGGCACCCGGCGCAGCGCGATCTGCGAACCCGGCAGGAAGGCGTCCACCCCCATCAGGTCGACCGTAACGCCGCCCTTGATCTTGTGGACGAGCGTGCCCTTGACCGGTTGATCGGCCTCGTACGCGTCCTTGATCTTCTCCCAGACGCGCAGGAAGGCGGCCTTCTTTTTGGACAGGACGACCACGCCCTCGTCGTCCTCCAGGCTCTCCAGCAGGACCTCGACCTCATCGCCCGCCTCGGGCGGCTCCTTGAACTCGTCCAGCGGGACCGACCCCTCGCTCTTGAAGCCGAACTCGAGGATGACCGAGTTGTCCGTGACGCTGAGCACCCTAGCCTGCACGATCTCGCCCTCGCGGATGTCCTGGAGGTCCGCAGCGTACTCTCCGAGCAGGGCGGCGAACTCGTCGCGCGACATGGCGAGCGGCTCCTCCCCGTAGGGATCCATGAGCAGCTCGGGGGAGATGCGCTTCCTGGTGGCAACGCCCACCGCGGAGTCGTCCTCGTCGCTCACGCCGGTAAGCACCTCACCGGTGAGAGCATCGACGGCCACGCCGGCCTCGTCGTCGGAATCGATCCTGGATTCAGCACCCGATTCAGGGATGTAGAGGGGGGTCTCGTCGTCTTGGGTCATGTGCCTGGGTTCGTCCCCGGCCCGGGATCCGGGGGGAGGTGGCCGGACCGCGGAGGCCCGGATTGGGGTGATCGCAGGTGAACTCCCCAAGAACGGCGGCGACTGGCGCGCGCGCAGGCCTGTGGAGAGAGGCCCCAAGTCTGGGGCTGAACACGCAAAACCTAGACCAGCCTCCCGGGGTGGTCAACCTGTCGCACGCGGCGGACGATCGCCTCCACTTGCGCGTCGAAGTCGAAGCCGGTGGTGTCGAGGTCGAAGGCGTCCGCGGGCCTGCGCAGGGGCGCGAGCTCGCGCTCGGAATCGGTGCGGTCCCGCTCCGTGATCCGCTGGGCCTCCTGCTCGAGCTGGGCGGCGGTGGGCCGCTCCACGCCGTGATCGCGCAGCCGCCGGCGCGCGCGCTCCCACAGGTCGGCCGTGAGAAAGACCTTCACCTCCGCGTCCGGGAAGACGACCGTGCCCATGTCGCGGCCGTCGGCGACCAGCCGTCCGCGGCGCCCCGCCTCGCGCTGGATCCCGAGCAGCCAGCCTCGCACCGCGCGGAGCGATGCGAGGCTGGAGACCTCCGCGGTCACACGCGGGGTGCGCAGCTCCTCCTCGAGGGGGTGCTCCCCCAACCGCACCCGGAAGCCGTTCGGCATGGGCTCGACCCGGAGCGGGATGCGATCGAAATCCTCGGGGACGAGCCCCGCCCAGCGCTCGGGCGCAATCCCGCGCTCGAGCAGGGCGACGGTGAGGGCACGGTAGAACGCGCCCGAGTCGAGGTGGCGAAAGCCGAGCCGGCGGGCGACCTCCCGGGCGGTGGTGGACTTCCCGGAGCCGGCGGGCCCGTCGAGGGTCACGATCGGGCCTTCGCGTTCCCGGGGCTGCTCCGGCGCGCCCGGCGCGGGCGGCGTCATCGCGGAGACAGCTCGGCCAACCGCGTCCAGAACTCGGGAAAGCTGACGTCCACCACCTCGCGCCCGCGCACGCGAATGTCGTTCCCGGACAGTGCGCTCAGAACGCCAAAGGCCATCGCGATGCGATGGTCACCGAGCGCGTCCACCTCACCGCGCAGCGGACGCTCGCTCCCCTCGATCTCCAGCCCGTCGGGGAGCTCCTCCGCGCGCACGCCAACTCCGCGCAGGTTCTCGGCGAGCGCACGGATGCGGTCGGTCTCCTTGACGCGCAGCTCCTGGGCCCCGGTGATGCGTGTCGTGCCCTCCGCGCGTGCCGCCGCGGCAGCGAGAATCGGGATCTCGTCGATCGCGGCGACCACGTCCGCGGCGCCGATCTCGGTGGCGGACAAGGCCGCCGGGCCGGCGGTGATCGAGCCGACTGGCTCTCCCGCCTGCTCGGGCTCGGGGTCGATGCGCAGCCGGGCGCCCATGCGCTCGAGCACGGGAAGCACGCCGGTCCGCGTGGGGTTGAGTCCCACCCCGCGCACGGTGAGCTCGCCGTCCGCCCCGCCCAGCAGCGCGAGCACGATCAGGAACGCCGCCGAGGAGAGGTCTCCTGGCACGTCGACGTCCAGGGGCACGAGCCGCTCGGGGGGCTCGCGCAGCTCCACCCGCCACCGGTCGTCGCTCCCGTCCGTGTGCACCCGGGACCCGAGCGCCGCCAGCATGCGCTCGGTGTGGTCGCGCGAGCGGCCGGGCTCCGTGAGCAGCACCGGCACGCCGCCCGCGACTCCGGCGAGCAGCAGCGCGCTCTTGATCTGCGCGCTCGCGACCGGCAGCTCGTAGCTGAGGGGGGAAAGCCGCCCCCCCTCGATCTCGAGGGGAAGCCGGTCCTCCGTGCTCAGGTACCGGAAGCGCGCGCCCATCTGCGAGAGCGGCCGGGTGACCCGACCCATCGGACGCGAGGAGAGCGACGCGTCGCCCGTCATCACCGCCCTGAAGGGCTGCCCGGCGAGCATCCCCATTAGCAACCGCGTTCCGGTGCCGCTGTTCCCCAGATCGAGCGCGCCGCCCGGAGCCGCGAGCCCATGGAGCCCCCGTCCACGGACGACGATCTCGGCTCCGGTGGGGAGGAGAGCGGGCACCGCCACCCCGAGCGCCCGCACCGCCCCGGCGGTCGAGACCGGATCGGCGCCCGACAACAGACCGCGAAGACGACTGGCTCCGTCGGCGATCGCGGACAGGATCAGCGCGCGCTGGGTGATAGACTTGTCGCCCGGGACGGTGACGATCACCGCGCGCTCCCCGCGCGTCCGGTGCGCCAGCGCCGGGTGCGGGCCATCAGCTCGGCGACTGCGTCGGCGTCGCCCGCGTCGAGGTACGCGGCTAGCTCCTCGCTCCGGCGCCCCAGCTCGCGGAGCAGCTCGGCCACCTCGGGCCCGGTGTGGGTCAACAGATCGCGCCACATCTCGGGCGAGCTCTCCGCGAGCCGGGTCATGTCGTGTCCGCCGGGACCGAGGTCCACCGGACTAACCCGCGCGCCCTCGAGGACCAGCGCGAGCGCGTTCGCTGCGAGCTGCGGAAGCTGGCTCACTTTCTCCATGAGCTGGTCGTGCGACTCCGGATCGGTCCACCGCGGGCGGCCTCCCACGTCCGCCCAGAAGCGCTCGATCCTCAGCGCCGCGCGCCGCTCCACGCCGCCGTCCCCGCACAACCACACCGGGGCGTCCCGGAACAGATCGTCGCGGCTGCTCTCGAACCCGGACGCCTCCCCTCCCGTCATCGGGTGCGCGCCCACGAACCGTCCGGAGAGCCCGGCTCGCCGGGCGCGCTCGACCACGGGCCGCTTGAGCCCGGCGATGTCGGTGACGACGGCGTCCGATCGCAGGAGCGGAGCGTGCTCGGGAAGCATCGCCAGGATCAGAGCGAGCGGCGCCGCGTACACGACCAGGTCCGCCTCGGCGACCACCTCGCGCGCGTCCGCGGCGGCCCGGACGCCGTCGATCCGCTCCGCCCCCGCGCGGTCGCGCGCGTCCGGGCTCGCGCCCAGCACGCGCGGTCCGTCCGGAAGGCGGGCCAGCGCGCGCACTAGCGAGCCCCCCATGAGCCCGAGCCCGATCACCGCCACGGTGGCGCGAGTCACGGCGCCCCGGTCGCGGCGGACCCACGGGCGAAGTCCGGGGAGAGGGTGGTTCCGGCTCCGAAGACGTACACGAACGGAATGCGTGCGAGCACCTGATCGCGCCCCGCCAACGCAAGGAACGCGGCCTCGGCGGCACGGTGGCGGTTCAGGTCCGTGAAAGGGACGCGCAGCTGGAGCAGCCCCCGGAATCCTCCCCCGCCAAGGCCGGAGAGTTTCGCCTCCACGTCGCCCCCGAACACAGCCTCCGCGAGCGCCCGCGCCCGCCACTGCGCGGCGCGTGCCTCCCACCGCTCGCGCTCGTGCACGCGCGTGATCGTCGGGTCGACCAGCACGGTCCACAGCTCCTGGCCGTCGCCCACCGGCATGAACCCTTCAACCGGATCGAAGAACAGCTGGCTCATCGGCTCTCAATCGCCCTGTTCAGCAAAGGGGATCTCGAGCACGAACCCGTCGTGCGCCACGCGCGACCCCGGAAATTCGGCTCGCGCCTCCTCCTCCAGAATGCGAGGGTTGTCGGCATAGCGGGCCGAGACATGCGTGAGGATGAGCCGACGCACTCCGGCGTCTCGGGCCATGCGCGCGGCACCGGCCGCGGTCGCGTGGTAGGTCTCTCTCGCGCGCGCAGCCTCTTCCTCTCCGAACGTACAGTCGTGCACCAGCAGATCCGCATCACGCGCGATCTCACGCGTGGTCGGGCAGGGGCGCGAATCGCCCGTGTAGACGACGCGTCGCCCCGGCCGCGGCGGCCCCACGACCTCGGACGGCTGGACCACGCGCCCATCCACCTCTACCTGCTGTCCCCGATGCAGGCGACCGTACAGCGGGCCCTCCGGAACGCCGAGCGCGCGAGCGCGCTCCACGTCGAAGCACCCGAGCCGGTCATCCTCGATCAATGCGTAGCCCACCGCGCGCACCCCGTGGTCCACGCAGAAGGCGGCCACGCGGTAGCCGTCGCGGCAGACCATCTCGCCTGGCTCCAGCTCGCGGATCGGAACGGCGAACGGAATCCGCTCCGCACCCAGGCGCACCATCACCTCGAGCGTCGAGCGGCTGCCGGGGGGACCGTACAGCTCGAGCGGCTCCTCCCGCCCCTGGAGCCCGAGCGTGCGCAGGAGCCCCGTGATCCCGAGAAAGTGGTCGGCGTGCATGTGCGTCACGAAGATCGCGTCCACGGCGAAGCCGGTGGCGTAGTGCATCATCTGCCGCTGCGTGCCCTCGCCGCAGTCGAACAGCATGAGATCGCCGTCGCGCTGGACGGTGAGCGCGGCCACGTTACGGCCGACGGTGGGACGTGACGCGGCGGTGCCGAGAAAGGTCATGCGGATCACGGGGCTGAATGTAGCGCCTCGTGCGGGGTTTGTTCCTGGCCGCCGCCGCGCTGCGCCCTGTAGACTGTTGCGCTGCGGTGCCGGAGAGCGCGTCGGCCCAGTTCGTGCCGGGTGCGGCGACCGCGGTGCCCGCGTTGACCCCCGAGGCCGCCTGCTGAGCGTGGCCCCCGCGTAGGAGACTAAGTCCCGATGAAGACCGTGGAGCTGAACGTGCCGGATATGTCCTGCGGCCACTGCGTGGCGACCGTGAAATCGGCGCTCGCCGTGGTCCGGGGGGTGGACGAGGTGGACGTCTCGTTGGAACGGAAGCGAGCGACGGTACGCGCCGAGGACACGGTCGCGGACGGTGTCCTCGTGGAGGCGGTCCGGAAGGCCAGTTACTCGGCGGCCGTGCGCTGAGGGCCCAGCCCAGCGGCTGGAGCGGGCGCGCGGCGTAGCCCGCAGGCACCTCGAGCAGCGTCCTCCGCCGACGGCGCGCTCAGCCGCGGTCCCAGGCGTGCCCGGAGCATCGGGGTCGGCGCCGCGGTCGATCGGGAAAGGCTGCGCCACGTCGGGGCCGGATGGGACGGGTCTGGTGGCTCACGGGCTCAGGGCCGGTCGGCTCGTAGCACGCGGCCAATCCTGCCGCGAGCACGGGCGGCAGCGCCCTGTAGCGCAGCGCTAAACGGGGAGCGGGTCGTCGCTCACGGGCTCGCGCTCCCGAGATTGACCGCAGCGACCCTCCGCAATAGCCTTCTGCCGCCTCGGAACCCGTCTGCCGCGGGGCCGATCGCACCATTCGAGCGATCACCGCGCGACCCGCCGCCGGCGGGCCGCGCGCGCCATTTTGCCGAACCGAATCCTGAATCGGAGGGGTTGTGACGGAATTGACCGTGCTCGCCCAGTGGTCGCCGATCGTCGGCGTTATTGGACTGCTCGGCGCCCTCATGCTCTACCTCTACGTCAGCAAGCAGAGCAGCGGCACCGAGTTGATGGGTGAGGTGGCCGCCCGCATCCAGGAAGGTGCGGTGGCGTTCCTGCGTCGCGAGTATTCCGTGCTCGCCGTCTTCGTGATGGTGGTCGCCGTGCTGCTGTTCTTCGCGCTCGGCGGCGCGACCGCAGTCGCGTACGTGTCGGGGGCTCTCAGCTCCGTGCTCGCCGGCTTCTTCGGGATGTCTGCCGCCACGCGCGCCAACGTCCGCACCGCGGCGGCCGCGAAAGAGTCCGGCTCGGGCAAGGCGCTGCGCATCGCATTCTTCGGCGGCGCGGTCATGGGTCTGTCGGTCGCCGCGCTTGGCCTGCTCGGGATCGGCATCTGGTACCTCGTCTGTGGGGCGGGTGCGGCCGTGGACGCCGAGTTCGTCCGCTTCGGCGAGATCGTGAGCGGCTACGCGATGGGCGCCAGCTCGATCGCCCTCTTCGCACGCGTCGGTGGCGGGATCTACACAAAGGCGGCCGATGTCGGCGCCGACCTGGTGGGCAAGGTCGAGGCCGGCATTCCGGAAGACGACCCGCGCAATCCCGCGACCATCGCCGACCTCGTGGGTGACAACGTGGGCGACGTGGCCGGCATGGGCGCGGACATCTTCGAGAGCTACGTCGGCGCTGTGATCGCCAGCATCGCGATCGCCGCGACCAGTCCGCTGTACGCGGCGAACCGGGTCGAGGCGACCGCGCTCCCGATCATCACGATCGTGGTGGGCCTGCTGTCCTCGCTGGTCGGCATCGCCCTCATGAAGGTCCTCGAGAAGTACAGCCCCGCGTCCGCGCTGCGGAACGTCACATTCATCGCCGCGGGCCTCTTCCTCGGCGTCATGTACTTCGTGGTCAGGGGTCTGGGCTTCCGGATCTTCGATGCGACGACCGCGCAAGCCCTGCCCGCAACCGGACCCTTCTGGGCCCTGCTCGTCGGATCGATCGTCGGGATCGCCATCGGTCTCGTGACCGAGTACTACACGGCTGGCAAGCCCGTCCGCCGTATCGCGGAGGCAAGCAATACCGGCTCCGCAACCAACATCATCCACGGCCTCGCCGTCGGCATGGAGTCGTGCGCCATCCCCGTGCTCCTGATCGCGCTCGCCATCGGGATCTCCTACTTCTTCGCCGGCCTGTACGGAATCGGCATCGCCGCCGTCGGCATGCTGGCCACCGTCGGCGTCACGATGTCTGTCGACGCGTACGGTCCGATCGCCGACAACGCGGGCGGCATCGCGGAGATGAGCCATCTCGGCAAGGAGGTGCGCGCGGTCACGGACGAGCTCGACTCGCTCGGTAACACGACCGCCGCGATCGGCAAGGGCTTCGCTATCGGCTCCGCGGCACTCACGGCGCTCGCGCTCTTCAGCGCCTACGTCTCTGCGGTCGGCCTGCGCGAGGTCGGAATCAACATCGTCGATCCCGCCGTCGTCATCGGCCTGCTGATCGGCGGGGTCGTCCCGCTCTTCGTCGCGGCGCTGACGATGACGGCCGTCGGTCGCGCCGCGGGCGGCATGGTCGACGAGGTGCGCCGTCAGTTCCGCGAGATCCCGGGGCTCATGGAAGGGACCGCGCGGCCGGACAGCGCCCGCTGCGTCGACATCTCTACGCGGGCCGCGCTGCGCGAGATGATCGCGCCGGGACTGGTCGCCGTCACGGTGCCGGTGGTCGTTGGCTACGTGAGCATCGAGGCGCTGGGCGGGCTGCTCGCCGGTGTCACCTTGGTCGGCGTCCTCATGGCGCTCTTCATGGCCAACTCCGGCGGGGCCTGGGACAACGCCAAGAAGTACATCGAGAAGGGCGCCCACGGGGGCAAGGGCTCCGACGCCCACAAGGCCGCGGTCGTCGGGGACACGGTCGGCGACCCCTTCAAGGACACCGCCGGCCCGTCCATGAACATCCTGATCAAGCTGATGAGCGTCGTCTCGCTCGTGCTCGCGCCCTGGTTAGTACGCGTGCACGCCACGCCGACCGCGGTGAGCCGGGAGGGGGTTCTCGATGCCCTTAGAACCGTGATCGGCCTGGGATAACGTCTTGCGGACAATGTCGTTCCGGATGAAACGGGCGGCCCGTTGGGCCGCCCGTTTTTCATCGGCCGCATGCGAGACCGCTGTAGCCTCCTCTAGCCCGGTGACCGACGACGCTCCAATCGGTGTATGAGCTGTCGATGATCGAGACGCTCCCAGAGATCCAGGATGAGCGGCCCGCGTGAGGCAGTTCCCGACCGTCACATGGCGCGGGGAGCGACGGGCCTGGGCGTTGACGCTGGGCGCGTCGGCGGCACTGCACGCCCTGGGGCTCGCGCTGCTCGTGCGAATCGAGCCGTCGCCCCCTCGGGCGGGAGCGACGGGGTGGGTCTTCACCGTACTCGCGGAGGAAGCCGGAGGCGGGGGCGGGCCCGCACCCATCCAGCTCGCGTTGCGATCGCTCGGCTCCGAGGCCGACCCCGACCTCCCAGCCCCACCCGCGCCCCTGGAGATCGAGGAGCCCGACATCCCCACGGTCGATCTCGCGCTCGAGGCGCCCGTCTCGCCGGAGCCGCTCCCAGTCGCCCCTCCCGCCCCCGCTCCTCCCCCGGGCGGGGTCCGTCAGGAGGGTGCTCCGGCCGTAGGGGGTGGGACCGGGGGCGGCGCCGGCGCGGGGAGCGGCCCCGGCACGGGCGCGGGAGTCGGACAGGGCTCCTGGGGAGGTGGAGCCGGCGACGGCATCCGCCCCCCAGCTCCTCTCACGATTCTCGTCCCGCCCACAGCCACCGCGTCGGTGCGCGGCAAGGCCGCCCGCGTTCTCCTCCAGGTGGACAGCGCGGGGAGGGTACGCTCGGCGGACGTGGTGGTCTCGAGCGGCGACCGGAGCTACGACGAACAGCTCCGGCGGATCGCGCTGGGCTGGCGCTTCCGCCCCGCCCGGGACGCCGCCAACCGCCCGGTCCCCTACCCCTTCGAGGTGTCGGTCACGTTCTGAGCACGGCGCCTTCTCACCGCGCGTAGAACCACAGCAGCACCATCCCGAATACGATCCGGTACCACGCGAACGCCACGAAGGTGTGGCGCTTCACGAACCTGAGGAAGGCCTTCACCACGAGCAGCGCGGACGCGAACGATACCAAGAATCCGATCGCGAAAACCGGGACCAGCTCGGGCGAGAACAGGTCGAGGTTGCCGAGCAGCTCGTAGCCGGTCGCCGCGAACATGATCGGGATCGCGAGGAAGAAGGAGAACTCGGTCGCCGCCACCCGCGACACTCCGAGGCCGAGCGCACCCATGATCGTGGCTCCCGAGCGGGACACGCCCGGGATGAGGGAGAGCGTCTGCGCGAGCCCGACTCCCAGCGCCTGGCACGGCGTGAGGTCGTCCACCGTGGAGCTCGTGGCCGGTCCGTGCCAGCGCTCGATCGCGAGGATCGCGACTCCACCGGCGACCAGCGAGACCGCGACCACGACGGGATCGAAGAGCCGCTCGGTGATGAAGTCGTGGATGAAGAACCCGAGTGTGGCGGCTGGAACGAACGCGATCGCCAGGTTCAGCAGGAAGCGGCGCGCCACGGGATCGTCGCGCCAGCCCGCGAGCGAGCGGATCACCTTGAGGCGCTCGAGCCAGAGCACCGCCAGGATCGCCCCGAGCTGGATGACGATGCTGAAGGTGACGGCCGCGTCGCCTTCGAAGGCGAGCCACTCGCCCACCAGGATCAGGTGTCCGGTGGAGGAGACCGGGATGAACTCGGTCGCGCCCTCCACGACCCCGAGCACGAACGCCTTGAGCCAGGTCAGCAGATCCATGGGGCGGTCGCGCTCCGCGGTCGGGTGCTGGTCATCCAGTGGCCGGCGAAAGGCGCACACCATACGGGCGCGCACCGGTGCAAGCCACCTGCGGGCGCCGCGCCCGCGCAAGGGTCACAGCGTGCCCCGGGCGAGCACCCCCGCGCGGCAGGCCGGGTCGCCGGGCACCCCCACGTACGCGAGCCCCTCCCCCCTGGCGAGCGCGCGGCCGAGCTGGAGGTAGACCCCGTCGTCGTGCCAGAGCCCGGGCGGGAGGGGGATCAGGAGGAGGAGGCCCACGGCCAGGGCGGCGCCTCCGAGCAGCAGGTAGGGGGCGCGCGGCTCGCGGTGCACGTCCCAAGGTCAGCGCTGCAAGGCGCGCTCGGCAAGACGCCGGGCTCCGGGGTCTGGCTCGACCCCGGAAGCCGCGAGCCCTCACCCGGTGTGTCGTGCCCGGTGCGCGCCGGCGCCAAGACTTGTGCCCCGGATGGCCACGTCTGAGGTTCCGTGCGCCGCGCGCTTCGCGGTCCCGTTCCCCGAGCCTGGGGCCGACCGTTCATGGACTACCTGGTGGAGATCGCCGATTTCTTTCTCCACATCGATCGGCACCTGGCGACGATCACGACGGAGTACGGGGGTTGGACCTACGCGATCCTGGTCCTGATCATCTTCTGCGAGACGGGGCTCGTGATTACCCCTTTCCTGCCCGGCGACTCCCTGCTCTTCGCGGCGGGCGCGCTAGCGGCCGGCTCGGGCGGCCTCAATCCCACCGTTCTGCTGCTCCTGCTGACCGCCGCGGCGATCGTGGGAGACAGCATCAACTACGCGATCGGATCGGCCGTGGGGATGCGCGTCTTCGACGGCCGTTACCGCGTGCTGAAGCCCGAGTATCTGGAGCGCACCCACCGATTCTACGAGCGCTACGGAGGGAAGACCATCGTGCTAGCCCGCTTCGTCCCGATCGTGCGCACGTACGCGCCCTTCGTCGCGGGAGCGGCCAGCATGTCCTACCCACGCTTTCTGTTCTTCAACGTGACCGGGGGTTTGGCCTGGGTCGGGATCTTCGTCCTGGGAGGCTACTACTTCGGGAACATCCCGGTCGTGCAGGAGAACTTCGGGCTGGTCGTGATCGCCATCATCCTGATCTCGGTGGGTCCGCTCGGCTGGGAATGGCTCAAGTACCGGCGCGCGGTACGGGGTGGGCACGCCGCTACATAACACCCTGCCGGGGACAAGGACGCAGACCGAGGGTAATGCAGTGCGGGAGGGAGGGGGCTGCTAGATTTACCGACGAAATCTAGGAGGCGGGGATTGCCATGCGACGCAGGCTCTGCAAGTCCAAGATCCACCGGGCGACCGTGACCGGCGCCGTTCTCGACTACGAGGGCTCGATCACCCTGGACCCCCTGCTCATGGAGGCGGCGGACATCGTTCCCTTCGAGCAGGTGCACGTCCTGAACGTCGGCAGCGGTGCGCGCTTCGAGACGTATGCGATCCGGGGCGTGTCGGGGTCGGGGCAGGTGGTCCTGAACGGACCGGCGGCCCGCCTGGTCCAGCCGGGTGACACGGTGATCATCCTGTCGTACGCGGACCTCGAAGAGGCCGAGCTCACGGAACACGAGCCGCGCCTCTTGTTCGTTGACGAGCGGAACCGCATCCGCCCTGATGAAAACCCGGCGCTCCGGGTGGAGAAAGCGTGAGCCGGTGGGCTGCTCCTCAGCTGCGCCGAATGCGCACGGGGTGCTCGCTCGCACCCCGGCCTCCCAGGGTGGTAAGGGGGGGTCCTCGCCCACCTCACCCCGGAGTAGCCACCTCCAGCGTGACCCCGCTGAATTCAGATAATCCTTCCAGCAAGATCGTCCAGGTACCGGAAGGTGCGGCCGGGACTTCGACGACATCCTCGGACCCTAGGACGCATTCGTTGAAATCGATATCGGCCCTGAACACGCAGAGACTGAACTGACCGCTTCCTCCGGACGTCGTGAAGCTGAGGTCGGTCGCTACGCCCTCCAGAATGAACATGAAGTACCGACGGCTGCTTGCTAGTCCGGAAAGCCCCTCCAGGGGGGTGTTCGCCTCCACCACGGTCTCGGCAGACGTTCCATTGAATACGAGGTTCACAGTCTGATCGGCTTCAACGGAAATGGTTACACTGGTGGCTTCAAGACTGACGAAAGGTGGAGCCGCCCCAACTAGATACTCGGCCGGGTTCAGGTCTTCGAATACCGCCAGCCCGGCCGCGACGCGGGCGGCGGCCGAGGAGCTGGAGACACTCAAACCAATCGGTCTCCGGTAAACCCGGGGTGATCCAGTTTTGGCCCCGGTTAGTTGAGCGCGTGGCAGACCGTGCCCGGCACTCCCCCGGACTGCCACCACACCACGTGCACGCGATCCTGATCGTCGACGGCGACGTCGGTCTGCTGCTTGAATTCCGTGCCGGCGGCAGTCCGGAAGTCCGCGAGCGTCTCCGTGGAACCGTCCAGCACGCGCAGGACGAGCAGCTGAGATCGGCTCTGGATTGCCACGATCGACCTTCCACTCGAATCCAGATCTACCGTCGCCAGATTCCGCGCGCCGTCGAAGCCGATGGAGAAGTCGGACACGTCGACCAGGTCGGTGATCTGGAAGCTACCCGGCACACCCTTAGCGTACCGGATTACACCCCGCGTTTCCTCGCTCCGCGCGAGGTATACCGCGTGCAGAGTCTCGCCGTCGGGCGAGATCGGGAAAGCGGCCTGTCTCGAGCTCGCCGCCTATAGCCTCGATCGTCGTCACATCCCAGGCACCGGCGGGAGGTCGTGTGGTGATGCGCGCCTGCCGCGCCACGTCATCGAAGAAAGCGATGTGGATGCCGCCGCTAGCGGTCAGCACGATCGCCATGCCACCCGCGTAGTCGAAGCTTCCGGGCGCGGCGACGTCGATTGCCCACGTAACGCCGTCCCACGCGCCGTACATGACGCCTTGGCCGGAGAACCCACTGGGGTCGTAGGTGGCCGTATGGAGTGTCCCGGTGGCGTCGACGGCGCCTGCGTTGTACCAGCCATCGTGCCCGGTATTCAACATCGGGTGGAGCGACCAGGACGCGGCCGCGTCCCGGAGCGCGAGCACCTGATCTTCTAACGTGTGATCGTGGTAAAGCACCATCGGCTGATCGTTCGAGTCGAGAACGATGTCAATGGGGCCGTAGAAGTAGCCCGCGTCGATGGCTTCCAGCGTGCCGGCCCGCATGTCACCGACCCGAAGGCGAGCGTACCGGATCCACCCGCTTTGCGCCTCGTACATGAAGGCCGCGTGAACCGTCCCATCCGTACCGAGGGCGAGCGCCGGTTTGGCTCCCGAACCGAGCGCTGCGAAGCTCCACTCGGAGGCGGCGTTCTCCGGCATGCAAGCCGTTGGCCCTTCTCCGGTCAGGGGCGCGGCGTCGATCGGGCCCGCCGGATCACCCGCCGCAGCGTCCCCGCTGCAGGATGCGAGCAGGAGTGCCGCCGCCAAGAGCGGCGTCCACGTTCCTCGTGCCCCTTCCTATGGTCCCCCTTCCGCTCGTCCACGCTATTCCCGATCCACGCAACCCGCCACGATTACGCCACAATTCGGGCTCCGGAGACCCGAAGGGCAACGACCTCGTAAACCTCGGCAGTCGTTGCCCCTGTTGAAGATGCCGGGGGTGGGACTCGAACCCACATGGGCCGAAGCCCCGGGGGTTTTAAGCCCCCTGCGTATACCGTTCCGCCACCCCGGCGGCGCTTGACCGCCGGTTCCATCCTACGCCGCTTCCCCGCCGCGAAGGAAGTGACCCGAGAGTCGGCTCAATGGCTGAAACGTGGAGGCGATCACCGAGGCGGTCGAGGGACGCCCTCAGAACACCGCGGTCGGGCTCGGCCCGCTCGGCGCCGAAAGCCCACCACGCATGAAGACCGCGTGCATGTCGTCCACGTAGTAGGTGCGCGAGAACTCCGAGGTGCCCCAGATCCCGACGTACACGAACATCTCGCCGTCCTCGTCGGACTTGGTCAGCACCGTGACAGTCTTCTCCACCGTCTGGAAGCCGACGTCACGAGGCTCGCCGTTGCCGGTGTCCAGGCTGGAGATCAGATCGGCGGCCGTCATCGGAGCGTCCGGCGCCGCGCCAGCGAGCCGCCGCCACAGGTGCACCGTCCCGAAGTCCGGGGTCACGAGATCGAAGGTGATCGTGACCCCGGACTCCTGATCCGGCGCCACCTCGTATCTGCGCTCGATCCAGATCTTCCCCTGGTCGTTCAGGTTGTCGAGCCGAAACCGGACGGCGTGCACCCCCTCGGTCGCCTGCTCGGTCGAGCGCGCGATCTCCCAGGTGATCGGTGGGTCGTCCAGGTCGAGCCCGCGCGCGTCCCACTCCTCCATGTCCGCGTCGGTCTCGAAGGAGAAGCGGTCGTCGAACTTGGGCACGATCTCCAGACCGCTCCCGTCGAAGTCGCACGCGGACAGAATGGCACAGGCGAACGCGCCCGCGGAGGCAAGAGCTAAGAGACGCATCGGGGATTTCCGTAACGCTGCGGTAGGCTCGATCTTGAAGGGTACTGAAAGATAACACCCTCGCGGGGGAGGTAACCCTGACGCCTGAGCGCTATCGCCGCCTGCGCGCGGTTCTGGACCGTCGCCAGCCGGACCTGACCGTCCTCATGGACCGGGTCCATAAGCCGCATAACCTGTCGGCGATTCTGCGCAATTGCGACGCCGTCGGAGTGCTCGAGGCGCACGCGGTCCCGGCGCAGAGCGGGCTCGAGATCCCGGAGGCCAGCTCGGCGGGCTCGTCGCGATGGGTCTCGGTGCGGCTTCACGCGAGCGCGGCTGCCGCGGTGGCGGTGCTCCGGAAGCGAGGGTTCCGGATCGTAGCGGCACACCCGATCGCGGGAGCCCGCGATTACCGCACGGTCGACTTCACCCGCCCCGCGGCCCTCCTCGTCGGAGCCGAGCTGCACGGGCTCTCGGACGAGGGCCTCCGGCTGGCCGACGAGTACGTGGTGATCCCAACGGTGGGGATGGTACGCTCCCTCAACGTCTCGGTCGCCACCTCGCTCCTGCTCTTCGAGGCGTTCCGGCAGCGCCAGGCCGCCGGGCTCTACGAGCGGGGCCGGCTGGAGCCGGAGCGCTACCGGACACTGCTCTTCGAGTGGAGCTATCCGCGCCTCGCGCGCCGGCTACGCGAGGAAGGCCTGCCCTACCCTCCCCTGCGCGACGACGGCTCGGTCGATCCCGCGCTCCTGCCCCGGTAGCACGCGCCGCGCGCCGTCTGCGCCCGCGGCCGCAGCCCGCGTCAAGGCGCGAGCCGCTCGATCGTCCAGCGCTCACCTTGCCGGAGACGGCGGTACAGGAACCGGTCATGAAGCCGGTCGGGCATCCCCTGCCAGAACTCGATG
>Ga0310123_10001597_pt1 | contig 18649 bp, 10 predicted proteins | sample CB6_AW_1057_MG_FD_203505 | JGI IMG/M metagenome (GOLD analysis project Ga0310123, IMG submission 203505) | Marine microbial communities from Western Arctic Ocean, Canada - CB6_AW_1057 | ecosystem: Environmental > Aquatic > Marine > Oceanic | place: Canada: Western Arctic Ocean | collected... | reverse complement strand
CGACGAATGGAAATCCGGCCTGCATTCTCAAGCCGACTCGTGCGAAGCCCGGCATGCCCTGTCGCTGTTCTTCGGTCTCGGAAAACACCGGCTCCCAGGAACCCGGGGATTCGGACCAGGTGTGTACCTGTCCCATCATGTTGACCGCCAGCGGTCCCTCGTCGGTGGCGATGATCGAGTAGACCGTCGAGGGTCGCACCTCGAGCCCCTCGATCAGGTCCTTGGCCGTCCCGACGACAAAGCAGAGGAACCAGAAGACGAAGACCATCACCACCGAGATGATCGGTCCCCGGTACAGGACCCCGGTGGCTGCCGAGACCGAGTAGTACAGCACGAACAGGAACAGGTAGATCGGGATACTCAGCAGCAGCCCGTTGCTCCAGATACCCAGCCGCAGCCCGATGATCAGCCACATGCCCACGATCAGGACGGCGGCATTGACCAGTGTGAAGGCACAGCCGCCGAAGAACTTCGAGAGGAACAGCAGGGACCGGGAGACCGGCTTGGAGAGCAGCAGGTCGATCGCTCCTCCTTCGAACATCCTCGGTACGATCGGTGCGGTGACCACGATTGCGATCAGGGTTCCGATCACCGAGACGAACAGGAAGATGAACGCCTGCAGCAGCCCGTTGATGCCAAGTTCCAGCTCGTCGTGGCTGAAGTTCTCGTTGGCGAACAGCGCAAATCCCATGTAGCTCAGCGAAACCACTTCGCTGGGACTCGGGCGAATGTCATCGGGCAGTGCGGCTTCGAGAACCAGGCGGTTGAGTCGCAGTTGTGCTTTTCCCTGGAGTCGGTCCCCTTGACCGGCCAGGCCGCGGGCTTCTTCGGTGAGCTGATCGTCGGCCACGTTGATCTCGGAAGCGAAATCCGGCTCCTCGAGTTCGTCGTCGAGCTCGTCTCGGATCTTGCCGAACAATTCGAACTTGGAACGCCGATCGGCCGTCTCGGGCTGAAATCCGCTCAGTTCTACCTTGAGCTCGCTGCCCAGGCGTTCGCGAATCCGACCTGAGGGGCTGTCGGCATCGGCGTCGCGAAGCCTGGTTGCCAGGGCTTCCATGTCGATGACGTCTCGATTCTCGAAGCTGGTCCTCAGGGCCGGGTTGACCGAGAACCCTGCCAGCAGCAGCAGGAACAGTGTGATCAGGATGATCAGCACCCAGAGAATCTTGGATGCGAAGGCTTCGCGGAACGAGTCCTTGATCACCGCCAGGTAGGCTCTCATGAGTTGTCTCCCGCCGCCCGCACCAGCCTCAGGAAGGCCTCTTCCAGAGTCAGTCTCTCTCGCGAGATCGACACGAGGCTGAGTCCATGACCGCGGACGGCGTCGACCAGGCTGTCGATGCCCTGCTGGCTGAGACTCGGCACGGTCACTCTCCAGCGCGTCTCACCGGTCTGCAGCGGAGTCCCGGCCTCCTCGGGCAGCACCCCGGCAACCGTCTCGGCGTCGCCTTCGACCTCGAGCGTCACCTCCAGGGTCTCGGTGTCCCCGGCCAGGTTGGTCACTTCGGCAACCGGCCCCACCTTCAGCACTTCGCCCTCGTAGAGGATCGCCACCCGGTCGCAGACCAGCTCGATTTCCTGCAGCAGGTGGCTGTTGAGGAAGATGGTCTTGCCTTCGCTCTTGAGCCGGTTGAGCACTTCGCGGATCTCGGAGCGGCCCACCGGGTCGACTCCGTCGGTGGGTTCATCGAGCACCAGCACATCGGGTTTGTGGAGCATGGCCTGGGCGAGTCCGAGCCGTTGCAGCATGCCCTTGGAGTACTTGGTGACGTTGGTACGGCCCCAGTCGGCCAGGCCGACGGTTTCGAGCAGTTCGCCGCGTCGGCGACGGGTTTCGGCGACGGAGAGTCCGCTGAGGCTGCCGTAGAACTCGAGCGTGGAGTTGCCGTTGAGGTGCCTCGGGATCCGGTGTCCTTCGGGAAGGTAGCCGACTCGCTGCCGACCCGCCCTGCGTCCGGCCGGTTGGCCCAGCAGGGTGGCTTCGCCGGAGGTCTTGTGGACGATCCCCAGCAGGACCTTGATCAGAGTCGTCTTGCCGGCTCCGTTGGGACCGAGTAACCCGAAGATCTCGCCCTGGCCGACCTCCAGTGTCACCCCCTTGAGAGCCTCGATCTTACGCCTGCGGAACAGGCCGTCGTGGTAGGTCTTGGAGAGATTGGTGACGCTGATCACCGTTTCGTGTGTCGCGTCGGGTTTGTCAGGCGAGATCATGTCGAGCAGGCCTCGTGGGACGTTCCACAGACCGGACAGTCGTCGCGGATGAGCAGTTGCCGACGCTGGAAAGTCATGTCGCGGAGGTCACAGGTCAGGAGTGTGCCGCAGAGCGGCTCCCCCAAGCCAGAGAGTACCTTGATCGCTTCCATGGCTCCGAGGCAAGCCACCGAGCCGGAGACGGCTCCGAAAACCGGAAACTCGCGACGCCACGCCGGAGGATCCTCGGGATACAGACACGCCAGGCAGGGCGTCTGCCCGGGCAGGATCGTGGTGATCTGGAATTCGCAGTCGTACATCGCACAATCCACCAGCGGCTTGCCCTGCTCGACACATTGCCGGTTCATCGCAAACCGTTCGGGAAACAGAGGTGCACAATCGACCACCAGGTCGACCTCACCCACCAGCCTCGCGGCGTTCTTGTCCGAGACGTTCTCGGGAACGGCCAGGATTTCGAGTCTCGGGTTGAGTTCCTTGAGTCTGCTGGTGGCCGAATCGACTCGGGGTGTGCCGATTCGATCGTGAGTCATCAGCAACTGGCGGTTCAGGTCGCTGGGCTTGATGTCACCGGCGTGAGCGAGCACGAGTCGACCGATGCCGGCGGCGGCCAGTTCGTAGGCGACCACGCTGCCCAGTCCGCCGATCCTGGAGACGAGGACCGAGGCGTCCTTGAGGGCCTGCTGTCCGGCTTCGCCGAACCCGGGCACCCACATCTGCCACTCGTAAACGGCCTTTTCGTGATCAGTCAGCAGAGCCATGAGTGCCTGGTGAGGCTGGGGGGTGGGTATCTAGCCGCCGGAGACTGGCGAGAGCAGGGTGATGGTCTGGCCGTCTTCGACTTCGAGGTTTGTATCGTCCCAGCGGACCTGTTCTTCACCCATGAAGACGAGGATCGAGGGTCGGGGTTGTCGGTTTTCGTCGAGCAGGATTTCGGCGAAGCTGTCGCCGTGGATGATGGCGACAGCTCGAGCGATCTCGGCCAGCTGGCACGGTCCATCCAGCTCGATCACGTCGCGCGCGACGCCGGCGGCTCGCTTGATCTGAGCGGCGTACTCGACGGTAACCTGCATGGCAACGGCTTCCTCTTCCCTCTCCGATCGTCTCGACTCGACCCTACAACGACAACCCACGCGAGCCGAGGATTCGGGCGAGCATCAACACGACCACGGCACACACGACCATCAGCAGCGAGACGGCAACGGCCCCTTCGAGGTTGCCGATGCTGAGCTCCAGGAACACGGTGGTCGAGAGCACCTCGGTCTTCATTCGCGTGGCGCCGGCAAATATCAGCAGCGGCCCGAATTCGCCGAGTGACCGGGCCCAGGCCAGCGTGCCGGCGGTGAGCATCCCGTTGCCGCACTGGGGCAGCACGACCCGCCAGAAGGCCTGGGCCTGGTTGCAGCCCAGTGTCAGGGCCACCTGTTCGGGACGCGGGTCGACCTGGTCGAACGTGGCCCGCATCACTCGCACGGCGAACGCCGCAGCAACCATGAACTGGGCCAGGACCACCGCAGGCAACTGGAACACGACCGCGTTCCGCAGGCTGTAGACGGTTCCGCCGATGGAGATGTCGGGGACGAACTGGAACAGGATCAGCAGGCTCAGGCCCACCACCAGCGGGGGCAGCACGATCGGGATATCGAGGATCGCGTCGAGCAGGTTCTTGCCGGGGAAGTTGTGGCGGCTGAGCAGGTAGGAGGTGGGGACGGCGACGAACAGCGAGAGTACCGCGGAGAACAGGCAGCTGATCATGGTCAGCTGGACCGAGTAGCGGATTTCGGGATTGCCGAGAGTGGCCAGCATCGAGAGCAGTGGTCGCAGGACCGGTCGAGCCCACTCGATCCAACCGGGCAATTCCACCGTGTCGGCCAGGTCACCGGTGGCGATGTAGGCGACGTCACCCAAGAGCAGGCTGACGAGCAGGATGACGTAGACGCTGGAGATGATCACCAACCCGGCCAGGAACGGCTTGTCCGACCCAGGTGTGTAGCTCTCGGTCACTGGTTCCGGCGAAACTTCTATCCCGGTGCTCATGGTGGCGACATCGATGGAACGGGATGCGGGTCAGCGGCCCGGCGGGCGTGGGTTCAGGAACCCGGCGAGTCGGTGTCGAGCCGCCAATGAAACCCCGCGGCTTCGAAATCCGACCGCGCCCGCGAGATTGCCTGGATCAGGCGGCGAGCCAGGTGCTTGTTGTGACTGGCCCTGGCGATACTCAGTGGCTGGATCGCCTTGGCCGCTTCCGAGGGGATCCTGACCACGTCCACCTTCTCACTCTCGGCCTTCGTATCGGTCAGGTAGGCCAGCGAAGCGTCGGCGGCTCCGGTCGAAACCGGCGCGATCAGCAGCGCCGAGGTGGCCGTCTGGGTGACCACGTTGGCCATCACCTCGTCGTAGACGCCCTCGGCCTCGAGCACCTTCCTGGTCAACACTCCGATGGTGCATTGCCTGGGTTGGCCAACGGCGACCCGGACTCCCGGGCGCGACAGGTCTGCCAGCGACGTGATCTTCTTGGGGTTCCCCTTGGGCACCGCGATCACGACCTCGGTGTCGGAGATCTCGATCGAGTCCTGGAACAGTGCATCGACGATCTCAAGGTAGTAGGTATCGCAGGCCATGTAGGTGTCGGGGAACCCGGTCAGTTGTTTCTGGTTGATCGTTTTCATTTGCGCGGTGAGGATTCCGCAGCCGTTGTAGACCGTGTTGACCTGCACACCCTCGCGGGCCTGGAAGTCCTTGATCGCCCTCTCGACGGCCCTGCGGTTGACCGATCCGCAGAAGAACGTCAGCTGGGGCACCTCGGCCCACTTGTCCCCCTGCACCGGCGTGAACCCGAACTTCTTGAACTGTTTCAGCCCGCGGTCGGACGCCGCAAGGAAGCGGGCGAACTTCAGAGCCTCGGTCGGTGCCGACGCACTCTTGAGCACGCCGACGGTGACCAGTACTTGGCCCTGGTCCAGCTCGGGCACCTCGATCGCCTCGATCCCATCGACGATCGTGGTGGTCGTATTCCAGATGATCGCCGCGTCGGCTCCACCGATCTTGACCGTATTGGCTACCTCGGGCACCGTCGGCTGAAACGTCCCGGTCTTGCGGACCAGTGCCTCGAGCCTGCTCCAGTGTCCGGATGCCTTGAGCAGCTTGCGGGTCTTCTTGCCGACGGCCGCCTGATCGGGGTTGCCCAGCACGGTGCGGACGTCGTCCCGCAGCAGGTCCTCGATCGATTTGATCCCCTTGGGGTTCCCCTCGGCCACCGCGATCACCGGCTTCATTTTCGCCAGCGGGATCGATTCGGCCACCAGCCCCTTCTTGCGGGCTGTCTCGATGTAGCTCTCGTCGGCCGCCAGGTACAGGTCTCCGGTCCGAGCCGTCTCGATCCGGCTCAACAGCGTATTCGAGCCTCCGTAGTCGAGATTGACCTGGACTCCGAATTCTTCGAAGTACTGCTTGGCGATGGCTTCGACGGGCTTACGAATTCCCGCGGCGCAGAAAAACGTCAGAGATGCCGGCGGTGAGCCGTCGTGGCTCGAGGCTCCTTGGCGGACCGGAGGCCGTCCCATCTGGCTCAGGAGGTACGACAGGCTCAGCAGCACCAGCAGGCCGGCGATGGCCAGCAGGGCGTGCCGGCTGATCGCACCGCGAGGGTGATCAAGCGGGGAGGAACGGGGACGCATCGGGAGTCTCGAATCGAGCCGGTTGCTTCGGGATATCAGCATAGACGATCAGGTGATCAGGTGACCATCGTGGCACGGTGCTGCTGCTGCCTCTACTGGACGTGGACTTCCAGTCCCGAGAGCACCGGCGGCAGCGAGCCGTCGGCCGGAGTCAACTCGATCCGCAGCGTCCCGTCCACGACCACCCCGGGCACCTCGACCATCATCGTCTTGCCGATTCCGACCGTGGCGGCCAGGTCGAGATCCCGGCGGATCAGCTTGCCTGCGACTCGGATCGAAAAGCGTCTGGCTCCCGGCTTGACCGCATCGGGCTCGGCAAAATGCAGCTTCACCCGGTAGGTCGCCTTGCCGGGCAACCCGACCTCGAGAGTCCGAATGCCGCGGGCTCCATAGGCTCCGATCCACGTGGGTCCGCCGTCGGGTCCGGCCTGCATTCGATCCGAGTGACTCGAGAACCACTCGATCGATGCGGGAGCCGCGGTGACGGAGATCTTCGGCGACGGTCCACCCACCACGGGAAACTCGAGCCACAGCGTGCCCCGGTCATCGCGCCGGTCGCCGGGGGCACCGAGGTTCAGGCCCAGGTGTTTCAGCGGCGAGGAGCCGACGTCGAGCTTGTTGAACGTCCACATCTCAACTCGCGGGTCGTGCACCAGTGCCAACGAGGCCTGGTTCTGGTACGAGCAGCTGCAGGTGCGGGTGTAGTCGGGTGCGTTGAGCACTCCGTCGGCACAGATCAGGTTGGAACTGCAACTGGACCGGAAGCCTCCGAGGTTGCCGGTGCCGCCGTCGCGGGCGAGGTCGAAGTAGCCGGCCGCGGCCGATCGAAATGTCATCAGGTGCCGGCTGGCCACCGCCGAGTTGCAGCCGTAGTTGCGGGTGTAGCCCCAGGGTTGAGTCACCCCGGTCAGGGGGTTGGTCCGAGTGACCCGCTCGCCGTCCAGCAGTGACACCGCCGCGCCCTGGGTGATGATCGTATCACCCCGCAGCAGGCAGGGTCCCTGGTACTTCAGTTTCTTGTCCCAGCGGATCGCCCCGTCGTTTCCTCGGTAGACGATCATGCGGTCGGCGGGTTCATCCTTGAGCATGTCTCGGGCCGGGCGACCGCATTGCAGCAGCAGCTTGTGGTGTTTCGAGTACCCCAGCCACGTCCCAAAGACCCCCTCGGTCGTACTCCAGGCCTCCTTCCCGGTCCGGGCCTCATAGGCCACCAGCCTCGGTTTCCCGGTCGGCTTGCGGCCTCGGCGGAGCATCAGCGTGACGATGGTGTCGGGCAAGCGGTCGATGGCGTACAGCATCCCGTCTGCGGCGACGATCGCGTTGTGACGGAACCCATAGTGAGCTTCTCGGGTCCAGAGCACCTTGCCGTTGTGCCGATCCATCACGACGAGATGTCGGCTGGTGGTGCCGTCCTGCGTGTAGCCTCCGACTCGCTTCTTCTCATACACGAGCGGTTCGGCTCCGGCGATCAGCAGGTCTCCGGCCACGGCGATGTAGCCCCACTTGGGCTTGCCGGCGTTTCCGAGAGTCGGCAGAGGAAACTCGGCGATGACCTCACCGGTGGCCGGGTCGAGCTTGACGCAACGGGACTGGTAGGCGACGTAGACGGCGTCCTGGACACTGACGTAGTTGCTGCCGGTGGCGTTGGCTCCGGGCTGATGGCCGGTGAAGTTGAACGCCTGTCCGACCTGCGGCAGCGAGGCTTCCCAGAGCACTCGGCCGCTGTAGACATCAACGGCCCTCAGGATGTCGGGCCCCTCGATGAACAGTCGGCCTCCCACGACCTGTTCGGTCGGCCCGTGTCCGTGTCGCGGCAGGATGCTCTTGTTCGAACTGCCGCCGAACCACAACAGGCCCAGCGGAGCCTTGACGAGGTCATCGTCGGAGACCGAGGTATTGGCGGCGTCGGCGTACTGGTGGGTCCAGGGTGCCGAGCCCGGCAGCGGTCCGGGCCGCGACAGGACGCTCTGGCCTCGGGCAGCAGTCAACTTGTGATTGGGGCAGCGCTGGGTGTTGACCGAGCCGGCCAATCGAGCGTGCTGGGTCTTTGTGAGTGGCAGCAGCAACTGGCCTCCGTAGGGCCTCAGCACGGAAAAGACCTGTGCGACGAATGCGTCGGTCGAGTCGAAACCGGATGACTCGAGGCGTTCGGTGGTGACCAGGTGCGCCAGGTAGGGAGGCAGCCCGATCTCGAGTGGATCGGCGTGGTGTACCGCGATCCGGTTCCGCGGGATTCCTGCGGCATCGAGCATGCGGCGGATGCGCTGGACGCGTCCGGCGTCACTGTCGATGCCGATCACCTGCCAGTTGCGGTGGTGAGCCAATCCTCGCAGTAGTCTGCCTTCGTCCAGGCCCATCACCACGGCGATGCCACCGGTCGGACTCGAGACGGCACTGATCAGTTTCGTGGCGGCCAGCACCGAGGGGTTGTCATCGGGCAGTGCGGCCGGGGTTGTCAGAGCGAACTCGACGGGGGCTTCGACCGGAGTGGGTCCGTAGCACGAGATGGCTCCGTCGGTGGTGACCACGACCAGTCTCGAGTCGGCGGCCAGCATGCTGGCGATCGAGCCTTCGGCCGAGGCTCCTTCGAGGGGTTGCGTCCAGGCGAGTTTGGCGGGTTGGTTCCCGGCCGGCAGATCGACGGCGATCAGGTCTCGGCCCCGGCTGCCGTAGAGCCTGGGCCCGGCTTTCAGGAACAGCTGGCACTTGATCGCGGCGGTCCATTTCTCTGGGAACGTGAACTTGGTCTGGTCGACGCCCTTCTTGTCCTTGGTCGTGGTGAGCAGTGGACGGGCGACGTCGACGGCGCGCAGCCGGTCACCCCCGCTGATGGCCAGCCCGTCGGCGAGCACCGGGCAGCGGCTGCCTCCCAGGCCCACGCTGTGCAGTCCGGTCTTGAGGTCGAATCCGGTGCTGCCGCTGAAGAAGGCCTGCGAGGCGGCGGCCACCTGGTCGCCCCCGCTGCGGCGGTACTTGGCCAGGTGGAAGTAATCGAGCTTGCCGGTTCGGCGATCCAGCAGAGCCGGTACGCTGCGGCCGTTGGGGACGATCAGTGCATTGCCCGAGGCGGCGAGATAGCCCTGGGGGGCCAGGCCGGCAAACGCGGGGCTGTTGTGTGGCTGCCGGATGTAGATCGAGCCGGTGCTGTCGTTGCGCCAGGTGACATCGCCGGTGCGGGCATCGACGGCCTGGATGAAGACACCCATGAAGGGCCAGATGCTGGCGGCGTAGTAGACCTGGCCGTCGAGCAGCACCGGTCCGCCTCGGGCCGGCCAAGCCGAGATCAGCCGGCTGTTGCCCATCACTCGCTGGTCACGGGGTGCGGCGTTGTGGCGGAAGACCTGCTTGCCGGTGGCCAATTCGAGTCCGTACAGACAGCCGTCGTCGGCCACCAGGTAGACCCGGTCGCCGGAAGCCACCGGGGCGTAGCGAACCGGACCCTCGGCATGGAATTTCCAGCGAGGCACTCCGGTGGCCAGGTCCCAGGCGGTGAGACTGTCGTCAAACGACGAGCCGATCAGCAGCAGGCCTCCAGCTACGATCGGCTGGTGCACGGCATCGACACGCAGGGTGTCCTGGTCGAGCCATGCGCCCTTCAGCTTGGGCAGGTGCCTGGTCCACTGGCGGTGGAGTGTATTGGCAAGAGTTTCTGAGGTGGCGGCCGAGCGTCCCGCGTCGTGACGCCACATCGGCCAATCGCCGGCAGTGGCCGATTGTCCCGAAAAGACGAGCAGTGTTGGCAGGGTCAGCAGCAGCAGCAAGCCGCGGATGGTAGATCGCATCGGAATCCCCCGGGGACTGGCTGCGTAGCCCCGCCTCTGGCGGGGCGGAGGTGCCTGTCCCGACCTCTCAATGTGTCAATGTACCACAGTCAAAACGCGTCACGGTCTGGGGTTGGTGCTGGGGACAGGCACCGCCGCTCCGCCAGAGGCGGGGCTCTGGAGCCAGTCCCTGGGATCTCACACACTCTCAGCCAACCGTCCTCCCGCCAGCACCACTTTCCGTCCCGCGAACGCGACGGCGTCGGGGTCGTGAGTCACCAGCAGTACGGCTCCGCCCTGGTCGGCAAATGCCTGCAGGGCCTTCAGCACCTCGTCGCTGTTCTCACCGTCGAGGTTCCCGGTCGGTTCATCGGCCAGGATCACCTGGGGCTCGTTGAGCAGTGCGCGGGCCAGCGCCACCCGTTGCCGCTCGCCGGTACTCAGCTGTCCCGGTCGATGTCCGACCCGGTCACCCAGCCCAAACCGTTGCACCAGTTCCTCGGCCCGCTTTCCGGCTGCCGGGTCGCCGGTGACCAGTGCCGGGGCCAGTACGTTGTCGAGCACATTGAGGTAGGGCACGAGGTGAAACTGCTGGAAGACGAACCCGATCCGTTCGGCTCGAAACCGGGCACGTTGTTCCTGGGACAGCGAATAGGGATCGGTGCCGTCGAGGGTGACTTCGCCCGAGTCGGGACTCAGCAGCCCGCCGGCGACCAGTAGCAGGGTGGTCTTTCCGCAGCCGCTGGGTCCGACCACCGCGACGAATTCCCCCGAGTCGACCGACACGCTGACATCGGCCACGGCGACAACGTCTTCGACATCGCCGGTGTAGGACTTGGTGATGTGGTCGAGTGAGATCAGCATGAGTCGTGCCTGCTGGGCGAGTGGGCTACTGTTCCTGCAGGATGACGGCGGGGTCCTGTCTGGCGGCGACCAGTGCGGGCAGCCAGGTGGCCGCGGCCGAGAGAGCCGGGGCCAGTAAGAGGGCGATCAGCAGCCAGCCGACGTCGAAGAGGCTCTGTCCGATGGGCCCGCTGAAGCCGGTGCCGATCAGGTAACCGGCCGCGTAGCCGATGGTTCCTCCGGCGAGCCCGACCAGCAGAGCCTTGCCCAGGAACAGCACCAGCACGTCGCGGCTGCCCAGCCCGATGGCCCGCAGGATACCGATCTCGTTTCGTCGCTGGCGGGCGTTGCCCACGGCCAGCAGCACGATCCAGGCGAAACTGCCCACGACCGCCAGGGGCACCAGTACGTTGGCCTGGGCCTTGCGGCTGTTGATCATCTGCTGACCCGATTCCTCGGCCGCCACCAGAGACGCCTCGGCCGTCTTCTTTGCCTTGTTGCGTGCTTCGGCCCGGGCCAACGCCTTGCGACCTCGCTCGAGGACCTGTGTCCCGGGCAGCACCTTGGCGATTTCGCCGCGGATCTCGGCCAGCCGGTCGGCGGTGGCACAGTTGCACTCCAACGCCAGGATCGCGTTGACCAGGTTCTGCATCCCCAGCATCTGCTGGGCTTCTTCGAGATTGACCCAGGCGGTGACGTCGTCGACGGTGCCCCGCTCGGCATGACACTTGGCCACTTCAAGTTCCCGGCCGTTGATCACGATCTTGCTGCCGGGCTTGAGCTTGCGGGGTTCGTGCAAGCGGAACCCCAGCACGACCTTGCCCTCGGGTACGAGTTTCAGCAGAGGCTTCTTCGGGTCGCGGTGGGCCTGGGGCACCTCGCCCCGGGTCCCCGTCAGCACGATCTTCTGCTTCTCTTCGGCCCACTCGATCTTCTTGGTCACGATCGGCAGCAGGTGATTGATGACAACGATCGGCGAATTGGCCAGGCGGGTGACGTACTCCTGGGGCATGGTCCTCGTCGGAGTCCCCTCGGCATGAAACGCCGCAATGTCCTCGTCCTCGGACAACACGACGATGTTGAAGCCGAGCCCCTTGGTGATCTTCCGCATCTCGTCATTGAGTTTCTTGCCGGCGTCCTTGACCTCCTGTTGCCGTTTAACCACCAGCTCTTTCGACTGGATTTCTCCGGCATCGATCATCGTGACCGAGGCGACCAGGCAGGCGACGGCGATCGAGACGCCGACTACGGCGAGCACGAAGTTGAGGAAGCGGTGAGCGATTTCCTGGACGACCAGTCGCGAGATTTTCATCGGCGGGTGTTCCGGGTGAATCGTCCGGCGGGAGGAGGAGAGGTGACCGATCCGGTCACCCGATCGGACACTAGTCTCAGCCTCGACGTCCGATGACGCACCAGGTCCCGAAGAGCACGACGCCTGCAATCAGGATCACCGGCACCACCAGGAAGCTGTTGCTCGAGGCGGTGGGAGTGGTTCCGGCTGCGACGTTGGTGGCATCGGTCGCCGAGGGGTTGGCAGTCGGCGCGACGACCGAGCCGGTTTCCGGCTCGGTGGCCGTTTCCGTGGCAGGTTCCTCGGTGGTCCCCGGTTCCGCGGCGCCGCTCCCCGGCTCGGGCTCTGTCTTTTCGGATTCTTCGCCGAACCCGGTCAGTCCGACCAGTGGCGGCAGCGGCTTGTCGGCTTCGGGCAGCTTCTCGACCAGCTCGTCCCAGGCCACCGGCATCAGCATGTCGATGCCGGGGTTCTGTTCCTTGACGGTGCAGGTGCACGGTCCGGTCAGGTCAGCGCCGGCGGCGTCGATCGTGTCGTTGTTGATCCCCTTGCCGACCAGGGCGTACAGGGCCCGGCCACGGCCGAAGATCGGGAACGCCATCGTCTGAGGCTTCTCCTCACGAAGATCCTCCTCGCTGGAAAGCAGCATCTCGATAAACATGCTCTCGGCAGCGTTCTTGCGTGAAAGACGCAACAGCGAGAACTTGACCTTGAGGTCCTCGGGATCGATCAGCACCAGGCCCTGTGCGATGTCTTCCTCGGAGATCTCCGGCAGCTTGAGGTTCTTTTCAAGGTGAGTCAGCCGGGCTCTCAGCAGGGTCGCCGCCTTGTCGTCGGCCGCCTGGTCACCGCTCTCCAGCAGCACAAAGACCGAGGTGTGTCCCTTGATCAGCCGATCGGCGATCGTCTTTCTCATCGGGGACTTCAAGAGTGCGGTGACGTCCGAATCGGCCAGGGGTCCCTTCCAGACGGGGGTGGGGTTCCGCGAGGCGACCGGGTAGTGCACGGCCATGAACGGAGTCGTCTCGGTGTTCTGGGCCTTCCAGAGTTCGAGCAGGTCGGGATCGGGATTGTTGTCGAGGTCGCAGGTGGTCACCCGCACGTTGGCAAACGTCTTGCCCGCTTCGCCGTCGCGGGTCAAGCGGTCGACAGAGGCCTGCTGATCGGCGGTCAACTTGCCGCGGTGGAAGACGAAGACCTCGTACGGATCCGACTGCCAACGCTCAAGCGCGTAGCGGAACACCGGCACCGAACAGGCCTCGGCCACCACGGCCAACAGGCAGAGCACAATGGCGGCTTTCAGCCAACCAGCGACGGAGCAACGACGAGCGTGACGCATCGGGATTCTCCACTGCGAGACAACCCACAGACTAGGCCCTCGAGGCAGGCGCTGCAACAAGAACCGCCCCAGCCACGCGACTCGTTGTCCGGATCATGGCTAGAATCAACCTCTCTCACACCTGACTCAAACCCGGTGCCGCATGTTTCGCCACGTCATCCTGCTGTTGAGCGTCGCTTTTGCGGCGTCGGTCTCCGCTGCCGAAGTCCAGCCGGTCCCCGCTCAGTCGGCCCCGAAGACCTCTCGGGCCATGGCTCTGAAGGCCGGCGACCGCCTGGTGGTACTCGGCGGCACGTTTGCCGAGCGGCTGGTGGCTTCGGGGTATTTCGAGACGCTGCTTGTTTCTCGGCAGCCCAAGCTCAGGCTGTCGTTGCGGAGCCTGGCGTGGCCGGCCGACGAGGTGACTCGCAAGGAATTCCAGTTCGAGCTGATCCGTTACATGAATGGTCGCAAGGGCTGGGCCGATGGAGGCAAAGTGCTGCTGCAGCCTCGGCCTCGAGACTTCGGCGACGTGTTCACTCACCTGGGCCGTCAGCGACCCACGGTGCTGCTGCTGTGCTTTGGGTTCAACGAGTCCTTCCGCGGCCAGGCGGGGCTGAAGGACTTCCGCCGCGACCTGGCCCGCTTCGTTAAGGAGCTGAAGCAGGGCGGCCAGCCGGCCGCCGACAAGAAACTCTCGCGACGCCTGGTGCTGGTCTCACCGATCGCCCACGAGTCGATCTCGCCGTTGGCCGTCGAGCCAGCGCAGCGAAACTTGCAGTTGAAACTCTACAGCGACGCGATCGGCGAGGTGGCCGCTGAGGCGGGCGTCCACTTTGTCGACCTCTTCAGCGCCACCCGTCCTCTTGCACAATCCGGGTCGTCGCGGCTGACCTTCAACGGGGTGCATCTGACCGAGTACGGCAACTGGCTGGTGGCTCGGTTTCTGGCCAGTTCCATCGGGGTCAGCGAACCCGCCTGGGAGGTGAAGCTCGATCGCGACTCGGGGCGGATCACCGCCCGGGGCACTCGCGTGGTTGATGTCCGGGGCGACGGCAAGCGGTTGAGCTTCGCCACCAGCGACAACCGATTGCCTCTGCCACCTCCACCCGCCGACGGTGCTCCGAAACGGCTGGGCGTGTTTGGCACCGATCTGCCGACGTTGACGGTCACGGGCCTTGAGCCGGGACGCTGGATGCTGAAACTCAACGGCCAGGAATCGGTGACCGCCACCGAGAAGGAATGGGCTGCCGGGGTCCGCCTGATCCGCGGCGGAGCCGTGGCGGCGGTCGAGGAATTGCGGGGGACGATCATCGACAAGAACCAGCAGTTCTATTACCGGTTTCGAGCCGTCAACGGCGAGTACATCTATGGGCGACGGAAGAACCCGTTCGGAACCAAGTCGTTCCCGCCCGAGATGAAGAGACTCGACGCGATGGTCCGCATGAGGGACGAGAAGATCTGGTACCTCTCGCAGCCGAAACCGGCCGTGCAGTTTCAGCTGACGCGGATCGAGAATCAGGAGTGCGATGCTGAGGAGTTTTTGCAGGCGGATGCTGGAACGAGAAAGGCACAGCAGAAGCCGGGGAACCAGAAGAGGAACCAGAAAGGCAACAGGAAGAAAAGCAAGAAGGTCAAGAAGAGGAAGGCCGCGGGCAGGAAGCAGGCTGGTCTCAAGAAGAAGGTCTCGGGCAAGGAGATCAACCGGGGCGGGGCGATCGACCTGAAGTCGGTCGATCCCACGGTGGCGATCAAGCACCTGCATGTGACCGAGGGGTTTCGGATCGAGTTGTTTGCTTCGGAGAAGGATTTCCCATTGCACAATCCGGTCTCGATGACTTTCGACGGTCGGGGCCGGCTGTGGGTGTCGACGATGCCGACGTATCCTCACGTCCTGCCCGGTGAAAAGCCCAACGACAAGTTGATCGTCCTGGAGGACACCGACGGCGACGGCCGGGCCGACAAGCACAGCGTCTTCGCCGAGAATCTCTACCTGGCGACCGGTTTCGAGTTGGGTGACGGGGGAGTCTACGTTGCCCAGCAGCCCAACCTGGTCTTTCTGAAGGACACCGACGGTGATGGCCGTGCCGATTTTCGGCGTGTGTTGTTGCACGGGTTCGGCACCGAGGACTCTCACCACGCGATCAGCGCCTTCACCTGGGGTCCCGGCGGCGGGTTGTACCTTCACGAGGGGACGTTTCATCACAGCCAGGTCGAGACCCCTTATGGCCCGGTCCGCCTGCAGTATGCCGGGATCTTCCGTTACGAGCCCAAGACATTTCGGCTCGAGGTATTCGTGTCCTACCCGTTTGCCAACCCGTGGGGTCACGTGTTTGACCGATGGGGCCAGAACTTTGTCGCCGACGCGTCGGGAGGATCCAATTACTTCGGCACCGCCTTTTCCGGCCGCATCGATTTCCCTCACAAGCACCCACGCATGAAGGAGTTCACCTCGACCAAGGTCCGCCCGACGTGCGGGTGCGAGCTCATCAGCAGCCGCCATTTTCCTGACGACTTCCAGGGCGACTTCCTGCTGAACAACTGCATCGGGTTCCAGGGCGTCAAGCGGCACAAGGTGATCCCTTCGGGCAGCGGGTTCACCACTCGCGAGTTGGACCCGTTGGTCTTTTCGACCGACATCAACTTCCGCCCCGTCGACATCCAGCTCGGCCCCGACGGCGCGTTGTACCTCTGCGACTGGTTCAATCCCCTGGTGGGCCACATGCAGTATTCGCTGCGGGACCAGCGGCGGGACCACTCGCACGGCCGCATCTGGAGGGTCCGTCACAAGACCCGCCCGCTGCTGAAGCCGGTGCATGCCGAGGGTCGCACGATCAGCCAGTTGGCCAAGCAGCTGCTCTCTGCTGAGGATCGCACCCGGTACCGGGCCCGTCGCGAGTTGTGGCAGCGGGATCGGGACGAGGTGCTTGAAGAAATGGAGGCGTGGGCCCAGGGCCTGTTGAAGGCCGAGCATCCCGAGGCGGAGCACGAGTTGCTCGAGGCGCTCTGGGTGATGCAGGGCTTCCACGCGGTTCGCCCCAGGTATCTTCTGCGGGCGCTCCGCAGTCCCAACCAGCACGCTCGGGCCGCCGCGACCCGGATCCTGTGTTTCCAGCGACGCGAGATTCCCAACGCCCTGGAGTTGATGAAGGCCCAGGTCAACGACGAGTTTTCTCGAGTGCGTCTCGAGGCGATCCGTGCCTGCAGTTGGTTCGACGGCATCGATCCGCTCGAGGTGGCTCTCGAAGCACTCGGTCATCCTCGCGACTACTACATCGATTACACGCTGGGCGAGACGGTCCGTCAGCTCGAGAAGTTCTGGAAGCCGGCGTTGGCGGCCGGTCGGCCGGTGGCCGCCAGGAACCCTGCCGGGTTGGCCTACCTGCTGGCCCGGATGTCGACCCGGGAACTGGTCACGTTGAAGCCCAGTCGCGTGGTACTGGACGAGCTGGTCTCTCGTCCCGGGGTCCCGATGTCCGATCGGCACAAGGCTCTGGATGGCCTGGCCGGGCTCAACGGGACCGATCGGCTGACCGAGCTGGTTTCGGCGATCGGCGTCTCGGATGTCGGCGATTCGGCCGAGGCCGACCTGGTGCTGTTTGACCTGGCTCACATGCTGACCGGCCAGTCACCCCGTCAGCTGGCCACGGTGCGAGGGCAACTCGAGAAGATGGCCAGCGGGTCTCGTCGCGCGGTGACTCGCCAGATCGGTTTTGCGGCTCTGCTGGCTGCCGACGGCAAGTCGGGTGCGGCCTGGCAGTTGGCGGTTCGGTCAAAGGGCGGTCGCCGCGACCTGTTGGACGGTCTGCCGCTGGTGCCTGATCCTGCCTTGCGTGATTCGCTGTTCCCCCGCATCAAGCCGTTGCTGGCCCCACCCGGCAAGCCGGTGACGGCCGAGGCGAGGTCATTGAGGCGATCGTCGTTCAACGCGGCGGCGGCGCTGCCGGGTCACCAGGCCGAGGTGTTTGGGATCCTGGCCGGTTTCGCTCGCAGCGGCGACCAGAGGCGTGCGGCCGTGCAGGCCATCTCGAAGATCCCCAAGTACCGCTGGGCCAAGACCGCGGCCGCCCCGTTGATCGCCAGCCTGCTCGAGTTCGCTCGAAGCGTGCCCGCCAAGCAGAGGACCCGGTCCGACGTCCGCGACGCGCTGGGACTGGCCGGCGAATTGACCACGCTGCTGCCCCCCGCCGCCGCCGCCGGGTTGCGGAACCAGATCGACCAACTGGGAGTGCGACGGATCGTGATCCGGACGGTGCCGCACCGGATGAAGTACGACCGGACGGTGATCGCCGTCCAGGCCGGGAAGCCGATCGAGATCGTCTTTGAAAACGTCGACATCATGCCGCACAACCTGCTGTTCACACGGCCCGGCCAGATGCTCGGTGTCGCCGCCGCGGCCGAGCGGATGGCGACCTCACCGGATGCCTTCGCCAGGCACTTCGTCCCCGAATCGAAGCAGATCGTGGCTGCCTCACGCCTGTTGCAGGCGCGTCAGAACCAGAGACTGGTGTTCGAAGTGCCGACCGAGACCGGGGAATACCCCTTCGTCTGCACGTTTCCCAATCACTGGCGGACGATGAACGGAGTGATGCACGTTGTCGAGGACCTGCAGAGTTTTTTGGCGGAGAACCCGATTGCCGAACCGGTTCCGGTCGAATCGCGACCGTTTGTCCGCAACTGGAGCACCGCGGACCTGGTGGGTGATCTCGAGACCCTGGGCCGCGGCCGCAGCTATGTCCGGGGCAAGTCCTTGTTCGCCGCGGCGGCCTGCCGGCAGTGTCACCGGGTGAACGAGGTGGGAGGCAACGTCGGCCCGGACCTCGGAAAGCTCGACCCCAAGGTCACCCTGAAACAGATCCTGCAGTCGATCATCGAGCCGTCCAAGGAGGTCAAGGACAAGTTCCGCAGTTACCTGGTGGTGACCGATGCCGGCCGCCAGTACACCGGCATGATTCTCGAGAAAACACCCACTCACATTCGCCTGGCGAGCAATCCGCTGGGCAAGGCGGCTCACAAGCCGATCGAGATCCCGGTGGGGTCGATCGAGTTGACCAAGCCGCTGGCGATTTCGCTGATGCCTGAGAATCTGGTGAACACGCTGAGCCGCGAGGAGATCCTGGACCTGGTTGCCTACATCGAGGCTCGCGGTCGGTCCGATCACCGGGTGTATGGTCCCTCCACCCCCCCGAAGTCTCCCCGCTAGACCTCTGGCGCTATTCTCATCGTCGCCCTGTGCCGACTAAGATAGAGGACTCTGGTAGAGCCGGTCGCGTGGGGGAGGCCGCCGGAAGGGAAGAGCCAGGATGCAGTGTGCGGCCGAGATTGTTGATCTTCACAAGTACTATGACCTCGGTGCGGTCATCGTGAAGGCGTTGCGTGGTGTGACGGCCGAGTTTCCCAAGGGAGACTTCGTCGCGATCATGGGCGCTTCGGGTAGCGGCAAGAGTACCCTGCTGAACATCCTGGGCGCCCTGGACCGACCCACCCACGGCCAGTACATCCTCGGAGGCGAGGACACCTCGACCCTCTCCGATGATGATCTCTCGTC
>Ga0310123_10001596_pt1 | contig 18650 bp, 21 predicted proteins | sample CB6_AW_1057_MG_FD_203505 | JGI IMG/M metagenome (GOLD analysis project Ga0310123, IMG submission 203505) | Marine microbial communities from Western Arctic Ocean, Canada - CB6_AW_1057 | ecosystem: Environmental > Aquatic > Marine > Oceanic | place: Canada: Western Arctic Ocean | collected... | reverse complement strand
TGAACCACCGTTGTAACTCCTTCCCTTTCAAGTATTGGAAAAAAAGTTCTTTCGTAGAATTGTCGTTGGAAGGCCGCAAAGGAAAGATTATCATTCTTACCTCCAAAATGAGTGTCTGTTATTAATGCTATCTTCATACAAAGGGAGGGCCCACAAACCAACAAACTACAGAATAACGAATACCCTTTGTAACTGGTGCTACTCTGTGTTCCATAATTGATGGAAATACAATAACAGAACCAGCTGTTGCTTCAATTGGTGTAATAGTACATTCTTCTTTACCATAAGAAGCAAACTCAAATGCACCACCATCAAAATTATCATTCAACATTACAGACATACTCAATTTTCTAACGTGTCCATGCATAAAAGCATTCTGCGGATTATTATATGCTGACAAATGATCTCCATTACCATCCTGATGAAAACTATAAAAACCACCTTTCTTATAACGTGTTATCTGACAAGACTCGCCTGCTTTGATTTGATATCGCCAACCAGCTTCTTCATTAGCTCGTTGCATAAACGGCCAAATTATATCATAAATCCATTGGTCATTACACCAAGCAACATCGCTTATTCTGGTTTTAGGATCTGGTTTATAATCACCCTTCTTGCCAGTTTTTCTTTCTTTATCTGTAGTTTCTTTAGACGTATCTACAGCTGAAGTTTCCCACTTTTTAGAAGCGTGTTTCTTTATTTTATTACAGGTCTTTTTATCTACAGTACCAGCATCAAAAACAAACCATTCATTTACTGTTCCCGTCATTTTTTCTTGTCGTCCTCATCATCATCATCACCAAAATTATATTTATCTAAAAATTCTATATACTGTGTTTGATAATCTGCTTCATCATCATGTGATTGAACCGTAATCATATCTTGTATATTAGACCTCTTCAATATTCTATCTTTAATTTTCTGCTGTTTCTTTTCTTTTGCTATCCGTCTAATAAACGCATAGTAAATAATCTGTGTAAAATATGCAAAAGGGTTCTTTGATTTTTCTGGATCAAAATTATCAATATACTGAAGGCAATTTTCTATACCATCAGAAATCATTTCTTCTTTATAGGTATAGTTAATAAAGTTAGGACGATAAGACAAATGATTAGCAATCTTTAGGATACATTCTCCTAAATAATTAGTAATCTGAGGTTTGGATTCACCCTCCTCTTCAGCTTCTTTTAACAATACTTTTCGTTCTACTATAGCTGCCAAAAACTTTTTATTATCCACATAATGGACTTTCTTCTTCTCTGCCATGGGGCTCTCCTTACGGAGGACTTAATGTAGAACTGGGCTAACATAATCACTAAACAAACCTATAATAACTTCTACAGCATCTTCAAGATTATCTAGACGCCATGATGCATTATGTTTAATGAGTGGATGATCCACCAAATACTTATCATCAGAAACGACTATCAATGGTTTTCTCAAACCAATAGCCCAACCAATTTCAATAGTAGTGCCATAAGATGGTCGTCTATCATTTAGTTTTTTAGGTAAATATGCTAAAACCAAATCGCAAGACTCAGTATCTAACCAGTTCTTTGTTGCAATTGCACGAGGATCAGACCACATCTTATCTGTAGCGCCTTCATCTGTATAGGTCATACCTTCCTTTACGGGTTCACATCGTAATGGGGAAATACCTATAATACTATGAGGCAACATACTGACAACATCATCACGCCAACTTGTAGCTTCTTCCTCTGTACAACCTGCAATAGGTCCTGCCAAATATATATACTTCTTCATAAATTAAATGCCTTTTTTGTTAAGACATCTATAATTATATACTAATTAAGGTAGTTTGTCAAGCCTTAATTTAATCCAACTTCATTCCAATCTATCTCATTCCACCCAGCATCTCTAGTCACATTTACAGCATGAGCTTTTACTTTAGAACCAATGTCATTTATCAATATTCTACCGCTATCTGCATGGCCCATCAAAAGCATATCAAATGGTATACCTAGTCTACGGAGTTCTGATTCAGTTCTATCTCTTACGGACTCTCGTCTACCTGTAATAAGAATGATACGGTGTCCAGCACACTCCCATTCTCTAAATCTCTCTCTTACTCCTGGTAATATCTGGTGTTCATTTTCTATTATAGCTGTATGCCCACCACCCATATATTCAATTATAGTTCCATCTATATCACAAATAATTGTTTTCATTTATTTCTCACAAAAACCCTTGACAAGTTCTTGACATAGGTGTATAATATAAGGTGTTGTTGCTTTAATGAAGTTTGGATTTATCTATAGGAAAGATAAGAGAGGATAGATTAGAATCCTCACCTTCCATATTTGTATCACCAAGAGCCTCAACTAAAGTCTCCATGTTATCCTGTAGTTTCATCATGGCTTCATCTTCATCTGTTGGTTCTTTAGATTCTTCTATTGATATTCTTTTACAGATATGTTTATAATAAAGAGTGACTTCTGGTGCTAGATCGCCCAACGAAAGTATCTTTTCTTTTAGAATTAGAAAAGACTTATCATGTGTAAAATTCATCCACCGTTGTAGGCCTGTATGTTCTACAATATGATCATTCTGTTCTACTATCTTATTTTTCACTACAGACATAGGGTACTCTACTACTAGAGCATCTTTATACTCCTCTAGTATTTTACAGAGTACATCTTCCCCATTAACCATTTTAATGACTTTAAATGGGTTGCCTGTGTTGTATGCTGTTTGTTCCATATCCATAACTATTTATTAAGATTTTAGTTTAACCGGTACTATTTCATAATCAAATTCTTGTTTAGAATAAATCTTAACTCTTTCCTCCAAATGCTTTAATGTAAAGTTCCTATTATTATTATAACTCATATCGTCAGCAATGTCAAATAAATTACATTCTTTTTTATCTTCAGCTAAACGTAACCCCCGACCTATAGATTGAAGTACTTTTATTTGTGATTTATATGGACTTGCAAAGATAATATTATGTAATCGCTTGATGTTAATTCCCATAGAGAATACACCATATGATGCAACGATTATTGCATCGTTTTCTTTCTCTACCAATCCTCTAGCCTTTTCTCTATCATCAGTAGGTGTAGCACCATAGATAAGATGTACAGTTCTATCTTCACACATCTCATTAATCATCATACATAAAGGTACTAAATGTTTCTCTATATATTGAGCGAGTATAAGTGTGTTACCCTTCAATGAAGCAGCCAATCTAGAAATGAATAAATTTCTTTGTCTATTCGTAGCTAGGTATTCCATTTCTTCTTGATATGTTCTTTTACTTCTATACTCTTTAGGGTGGTTGAGTACTAAACATTTGATGTGTAGATTAGATAGATGTTTTTCTTTAACTAATTTTGATGTGGTGGTGATTTCTTTATGTTTTGCAAATAATCCTTCAAGAACTAATTGATGAATTTCTGAACCATCTAAAGTACCTGTAGTACCGATGCGATATTTACAGTCATGAAGCTTAGTCATTATACCAGTAAGAGATTTAGCTTTCGCCAGATGACATTCATCTACAAAGACAGCACCAAATTGACTGAAATAATTTTTATCTAATTTATATATAGACTGCCAAGTAGAAATGATTACATCTTTAGATGTATTCTTATCTGAACCTGCATAGAGTTTGTGACAATATTCATCAGGGAACCATCCATAGTCTGCGAAATCACTATACATCTGCTCAACTAGATTGGTTGTAGGAACAACAATTAAAACTTTTTTATGTTCTAATTTTTTTACATAGTAACGAGTTAGAACGTATATAATAAATGACTTACCGGAACCAGTAGGAGAAAGAATAAGACCTCTATTAGATTCCAAAATGATATGTATTGCATCTATTTGGTAATCTCTTGCTTTGACCTTTCCCTTTTCAAGCGACCGTACAAATTTTGTGGTAAGTTTTTTATCCAACTTTCTTGGTGGTCGGAGTCCTTCTTCATACTTAATAGTGTGACCTTGCTCTGAGAGAAATCTTCGTACATACGGCAATAATCCCAGATAGATTTTACCAGTGCCCGAACTGTATAATCTGATTTTGCCGTCCCATAGTCTATTTCTGACTGACGGCATAAACTTAGCGTTCGGAACTTCAAAGGTGAAAAATTCCGAAAGTTCTTTTGCAACTGACGGTTCACATTTAATACGGAGATATACTTCATTAAACTTTGAAACTAAGATTTCCATTAGTCACCGTGAAGAAATTTTTTCCATTCTATAGTATTACGGATTGTCCAATTACGATTAGTAATCTCACGCAAAATCTTCTCAAGATAATTTACTGTAGTTTCTAAGTAAGCCTCCTTCTGCCCTAACTGTTGTAATTCTTCATCAGCTTCTAAATATATACCTACGTCTGCCTTGAGAATTTTTAACTCAAAAGGCTTCTCTTGATAAACTTCTGGTGCTGATTTACCAGTATAATATTCCCATTTGTGTCGGCGTAGAATTTTATAATCATCCTTCGTCTTTTTTAACTGTAAAGAATATTTGGTATAATGCTTGAGGTATTTATTATGTAACTGGGGAGTTTTTATACTTTCCAAATCCAATTCAGTGTCATCAATCTTTAAATCTCTATCTAGTTCATTTTGTAATTCAATTAAATCCATTTTCTACTCCATAATATAAAGGTGAGAAGGTAATCAGAGGATAACCAACCCTTGCCTATACTACCTAAATATACTTCCATCTATACATTGGTGGAAGATAACGTACTTAATCCGATTACCGTAACTACCTTCTCTGGTTTATTTATACGGCTTTGATAATGTAAAAAGGGTAAGCGAATGTTACATTACATTGTACATAATTAGTGTCAGTTTCTTGCTGACTATAATCTAATGAACTCAATGATACAGGAAATGCATCTCTCATAACCACAGTAGCCACAGGATTATTTTTAGAACTTAAAATAAACAATGTAATATCACAATACAATTGTCTATCAGATGTACTACCTGTAGATGTTTGTGAATCATCATTACCAGCTGGATAAAATTTAGTATTCTGACCTGTGGGTATTACATAATCACTAGTAGTTGCCATGAACTGATTTTGGTTCTGTGGGGGAGCCATGTTAATTAGCCAATTATGGAGCTCCATAAAATTCTGTAGCTTCTCATCTACTAGAAACGTCATACTAAAATTATCATAAGTAAGTTTTTCACCCACTATAGGATAATCTACCAATGGGGTAGGTACAACGCCCTGGCCCATAGTGATACCAGGAACGTTGCAGCTAACCACAAACCATTCTATTAAAGGAAAGATAGGTATATAAACTTTAAATTGATTACTTTGTGCATAATCAAATGTTGTAGGCTCTCTTGGATTAGTATTAAACTCATCTACCCCAGCAGCACCTGTCTTTTTTCTTATAGAACTAACTGATGTGGGTTCTACATCAGCATTAGGAACTATTGCCATTATGGATTAACCATTCCAACCTAAGTTTTGACCAATAGCCGGACTGACTTTATGATACTCTATTACTAAAGTAAAAGTCCCACTAGCATTGGTTACAAGTACATCACCTGTCGTACTTGCCGGCAAATCTCCAGATGGAGTGAGAGGTGGTTGTGTACCACTTGCAACTCTCGATATATTAATAGCGGGTTGCCCGGGCGAATAACCATATGTTCCACCAGTTCCACAGCATATAAATGCTACTTGATTCGTTCCCGCACCCCATAATATATTGATAGCAACAGATGCCAAGCTTGTCCAATAAATTTTTGCTAGGTTTACTACACCACCGGCCGCATTTGTTGCTGTCAATGTTTCATATCCTATCAATGTCGAAACATCTAATAGGTTTACGGTTGTATTTGCGGCGGCCGCACAGGTATATTTAGCTATAGTCTTATATCTCTGATCCATCAAAATTTGTGTTGTAACTGCCATGTTCTTTCTCCTTATGGGGCTGGAGTCTACTCTCCCCTATTATACAATGACTCCTCTTCATTACTATTTATAATATATAAACATAAAAAAACGCCCCTGCGGTGGAGGGGCGTTCCAAAATTGTATCCTTTATAATTGTATTATGGCGGATACTTTTGTTTAATTACATCTTAGGTCAGGTTATTCACCTGCGTTCGGCGATAATAAACATTCGAATTAGCAGTACCAGGACCTGTCTGTTGAGCACTTGTCTCAGCAAACGGATTCACGATAAGGCCATAACGAGTCTTAAAGCCAATCTTCGGCTGGAAGGAATTCTCACCAACCGCACGGACCATCTGCAACGGAACGTATGGGCAATAGAATAGACCAGCATCATAAGGTGAAGTACCTTTATAACCAACCACATAGTACTGTGTAGCAGAAGCACCAGATGGATCAGCAGCATAAGGTAATGCCATATTAGAATACGGATCAACGTATACTTTAAGGCGACCATTCAAGACACCAGCAAAAGTGTTGCCTGTCGAATCTACATTCAGGTTATCCTGAAGAGCAGATTGATAGTCAAGCAAACCAGCCATTGTCATAGCAGACGCAACATCAGCAGAACAAATCATAATGTTACCTTTACCACGGCGTGTGTCACGAGCGATTACATTAGAATCTCTCTCCATAGAAAACATCAAGCCTTTAAATTTTTCAACAGACCAGCGACCGCCGGAATCTGTATCAAGATCAAAGATACCTGCATTGGCTACATTAGCCTGGGCACCTTGTCGAGCATTGATGTAAATAGTACGAATAACCTCACGGTTAATTTCAGCTAGGATCTCAGCAGACAGGATGTTTGCGAGTTCGGTTTCAGCATCGAGACCGTGTATCGCTTTCAAATCCTGAGCGAGTTCCATTGTGTATTCAGCTTTCAAAGCACGGGAACGAGCCGTTACCGTTGACTTTTCAATACTGAATGCCATCTCTGCGAAAGCATTTTGTGACGGTGTATAAGCATTGCCAAGACCTTCAGCAGTACTAGTTGTCATACCATGTTGCACAGAGTAGTTTGTAGTTGTAATAGCAGCTACAACATCAGTACCTGTTTGTACAGCAGCACCACCAGCGGCCTGCATAGCAAAAGCTGTATTAGCTTCATTAAACAGAGCTTCGGTACCAGACTGTGAGGTATAACGAGCCTTCATTGCAAAGATAAGACCTGTAGGACCAGTCATTGGCTGGACGCCACAGATATCATAAGCAATAAGTGAAGGCATAGCACGACGAACTAGCGAAATTAGGATCGGATCCCAATTCGCAATCGCAGAACCGGTTGCGTTAGCAGGTGTAGCTTCACCGAGGAAATCTCGATCCTCAGACATTGCCTTTTCCTGATTTTCTAAAATTACAGTAGTTACAGCACGTCGATAAGAATCCTTAATCTCGGGAAGATCAGGATGTTCTAGGACTGGCTGCCATTTTTCCTGTAGGTGTTCAGTGTTAAACATTGTTTTCTCCCTATTTTTTATTTAAATAAAATTTTTAAATTTCAACTATTAACTCGCCCGTTTCTGAGCTCGACTAATAGTATTCATATATGCAGCCATTTTACCCGATGACATTTCTACATCTTCATAATTCGGCGCTGCTTCTACTTCTTCGTTAATTGTGGCTTTAGGAAAATAAGAGTCCTTAATTGTTTCCAATTTCAAACGATAATCTTCACCGTTCTCATACTCTACACTTTCTGCCAGCTCACCAAACTTCTCAACTTCTGTATCTGCAAGATCAGAAGCCACATCTAAAAGAATTTCATTCTTCGACAGTTCATTTACTCTCTGTGTTAGATCAACATTCTTCTCAATCTCCTCATTCAAGCGACCTTCCATGTCATCAGCTTGCGTTGCCGCAGCTTCAAGCATATCAAATCTCTCATCAGGAATTGCAATATCATGCTCTTCAAACAATGCCCGTAGGCTTGAAATAAACTGTTCAGCGAGTTCAGTTTTTAGTCTGTGCTCCACTGCCAACTCATTCTTCTTCAACCATTCTTCAACTACATACGTCAGATAACCATCAACTTTCGTTGTCAACTCATCTTTAGCCTCAGAAATAGCAGAATCATAAGCCTCAGCATACTCTTCCTCTAGACGCTCAAGTTCGGTACGAATCTTGGACTTCAATGCAGCTTCAAAAATTGTAGCAGCCTTTGTCTTAAATTCTTCTGAAAGACCTTCACCTGATGTCAACGCATCAACATCGTCGGAAAGATCAATTGCAGCAACACGTTCTTCAGCGGTAGGACGCTTTTTACTACGAGTAGCTTCCTCTTCGTCATCTTCATCTTCGTCGTCTTGTACTTTATCTCCATCTTCCTCATCTTCATCCGGCTCTACCTGCGGCCGACCTGCTGTACCACCACCCTTACCAGCCTTTTTCTTCTCGGCTTTACGAGCAGCATCTAAGTCTTTCTCCTCTGGATCGACACCTTCTAATTCTATTTCTTCCCGTGTCCCTACCTTCATCTCACCACTGCCATCACCCATAGGTGTCGCAGAAGCATCAGAAGATTTGGTTGTAGGAGGACTAGCCTTTTTCGCCTTTTTAGTGGCGGCATCACCCGGATCAGATTTAGCTTCTGGAGAAACAACAGCAGGACCCATATCTTGTGTCTCACCACCTGGAGTTCCGCCAGCAATTTTGGCTTCTTTCTGGGCAGGTGCAGCACCTTTCATAGGAGCCCGTGGATCACCTTTACTATCTAGGCTACCCTGTGCTTCCTCTAGAGGGTTGCCTAATGTTTCATCGGCAATTCTCTCTAGTTCAGTGTTAATATCCGTCATTTGGAATACTCCCTTCTTTTAATGTACATATAAGTTATTTATAATATTCAAAATTTTGACATGAAATTTTCAAAGATTTCTACAGCTTTTTCTTCTCTAGCCTGCGCTCTTTGATACTTCATGTTCAATTCTCTCTTATAAGCATCAATATCCATCTCTTTTACTGCGCCATTATCCCATACCCACTCTTTGCCTTCCATAATACCTTCTACGAAAGCATTGGGGGCAGACGGATCTGCGACTATATCTGCAGCAGTTGCCAGATAGAAATCATCTTTTACAACCTGGGCACCTCGCATAGGAACGAGAGACCCCATACCTCGGGACGAAACACCAAGCTTGGCACCTTCGTCTATGAGATTCTTTACAATTTTACCATACGGAGTATCCATGATCTTAGCTTCACCGATAAAATTATTACCATCGGGATATAAATTAGTGATCATATGTGATACACGCTCTAGATTTACAGTAGGACCATCTGGATGACCGAGTTCACCGAATGCCCTATTCTTCTGTATGTATTCTTTACTATATCTGCCTACCTCTTTTTCTAAAATGTGCATAGGATAGATGCGACCATTTCTATTTTTAATCTCGGCTTGTAAAAACGGACCCCGAATTTTATAGTTCTTCTTTCCAGTGTCATCATCTTCTATAAGATAATCGACATCTTCAATTGATTCAGATATAAGTTTCATTTATTAATCCTCTACTTCGGCTGGGTCACCTGTGATGCCCGTATCTTGTCCGGGTGAAACTGGTCCCAAATCGACTTCTTTAAAAGCTCGTTGGGCATAATCTATTTTAGCTTGGTTCCACGCATCTGACCTTCGTGCATCAGCAGCAGCATTAAATGCGTCACCAGCGGCAGCCATATCACCGTCAGCAACATTGTCAATCATCTTTTTAAGATTTTTATCCATTATAAGTTTCCTCTAATATTTATAATTTACGCAGTCTCTGGACCTGAATATTCTTGATCAGCGTCAGCTTGACCTTCTACACCACCTGGGACTGTCGCAGCTCCATTACCATTCATGGGCGGTGCCTCAGCCGGCACCTCCGGTTCAGGCATATTACTACCTATTGGTCTACCTGGATCCAAACCAGCATCAGCATCCATAACATCGTCTTTCTTTTCTTGTTCAATCTGTTTATCTATTGCTTCTATCTCTGTATCTGATTGTCGTAATACATAACGTCGGACATACTCAACTGAATAGTATGTACCAACATAATCATTGATAGCCTGCAATACAGTCATTCTTTCATTAAGAATTTCTATCTCTTTAAGCTCTTGAAAATGATTATCATCTTTAAAGTCATAAACTATAAATTCTTTAATATGGTTCCAATCGTCATCAGTTATAATACCCTTCAGTAGTAACTGGGTCTTGAGCATATCTTGGAACAGCTCAGAAAACTTCTTACGCAGACGTTGAATGAACTTGCTAAACTTAATTTCATCTCTGGTAATCTCTGTTGACTTACCCATATTGAAACCACCTTCTGACTCTAAACGAGAGATAGGAATGTTCAATGACTTATAAAGTTTCTTCTGGAAGTATTTTATATCTTCCAGTTCACCAAGATTTTGACCACCAGATAACGTAGTTACATCAGTACCACGACCACCTTCACGGCGTGGCAACCAGAAATCTTCAAGCATCGACATCTGATTTCTGTCATCCATAATCTCACCAGTATTAGAATCATAAACAACTTTATTTCTATATCGAGCCATAATATCTTTCATATATGCCTCGGCTTTAGGTTTGGGAAGATTTCCTACGTCAATATAAAAGATACGTCTTTCTGGAGCACGAGCAATACGATAGATAACTACCGCATCTTCAATCATTCTTAATTGATTAGTAGGCTTAATAGCCTTCTGCAATAAAGAATAAACTTGATTAGTTGTAGGGTTGTATAATCCAGAGGGTACATATGCAATAGCATCAGGAGAAATTCTTAATCCCTGAGCTTGACTATTTGAGGAACCACCAATTGCTGGTAATGATGGATACACACCAGCTTCATTGTATATGTACCATTCTTTAACAGCCTTAATTATTTCTACACCATCCTCACCCTTGTCCTTTTCTACTTCCCTAATTTTCTTAATAAATTTAGGGTCGATAAAACGAACTTCTGATATACCTTTTCGGGGGGATTTTTCATCAATCAACTTATGGAAGAAAATTCTTCCATCTATATACCAACGTCTGAAAATATCATGTCCTTTCTTTTTCCACTGGAGGAGTGTAAGAACTTCTTTAAATTCTTCATCTATCTTTTTCTTGATAGACATAGAAAGGGGAACCCAATCGAGATTAACCGCAACAGAGATATCAGTTTCATCAGCCGTAATGGCTTCATTAATAATATCTTCTATCGCTTGGTCGCACTCAGGGTTTTCTGAGGTTTGTCGGTACTTGCGTACCAATTCATAATCATTACGAGCAGACTTATCGTAAGATAAGTACTGCCCAAAAAAACCAGCACCACCAGCAATATCTAGTGTGCCTTCTTCGTCCGAAGGAGCGACAAAGCTTGTGGCCTTGTCGCTCTTCTTCTTCTTTACTTCCCATCCAAATAATTCTGCCATAGTATAACTATTTATACTGATTGAAAACCAGCATAATCACAATTTAATTATCGTTACTGGGCTCCTGCTCCTTCTGGCTCTGAACTTGTTGAATATTTAATACCAACCTCTAAGGACGCACCACTTCTAGAACCACCAGTACCACCGGCTCCAGCTCCACCAATTGTCATCCAATTAAATCGGAATGTTGCACCAAATTCTTCAACTGCATCATTGGCATCATAAGAAAGATCAATAGCATCCAAAGTTGTAGGCCATACACCTTCTAACTTATATGTACGAATTTTATTATTATTTCTATCCAATTGCATTACTGTTGCATTACCATAATAAGATGCAGAACTTAATGTATTAGCTTTTGTTGTACCACCAATATCAGACATATCATCCATCCAAGCTTCTAGATATGAACGAACACTATAATTGCGATCATTCATTACTGTTATTGTCCATGCATCATATGTACGATCACCCGCCAGAAAAATCTGACGACCACGATAAGGTACTGCAATTTCACCAATAGTCAAGGCTGGAACCTGAGCAGAACGACATAGGAAATGAAAGTTACCTGTAAGTCCTGAGGCACCAGCACCACCCATTGTAACCATAAATTGGTTAGCACGGGCTCCGCCACCCTGTAGGGCTTGTGTAAAACTACTTAAATTTGCCATCTTGTTTTATCTCCTTAATTTATTAAGCTCTTCCAACCACTTCACTGAAACTTACATCAGTACGTGTAGCAACAAAAGTAAGTGTTATGAAGTTAATTGAACGTGCGGGCTTCACATAAACATCTGCACGGAACTCATTGTTGTCTATGACTTGACCAGTGTTATTGGTTTCATCACAGACGACTAAAAAGTCCGTCACACCACGACGAGCCTGCACATCTCTCATGTACGGATTTACCATACCTAAGAATTGTTCTCTTGTGAACGTATCGTTAAACTCAAACAGAACTGTACGAGCAGCCTTTGCAATTGCCTCTTCGATTGTGATAAACAATCTACGAACATTGATACGACTAAATGCACTATTCTGTGATAGAGCAGTCTTGTCACCCCAAAGTACTGTACCTTCCCCTGCAAATGTAACAACAGGATTAATACGAGCACGATAAAGAATGTCACGCTCTCCTTGAGTTGGATTCAAAGCTAGTTCGATTGAACCACGCATCTGACCACGACTCAAACCAGCAGGCGACCACCATGGATCTTCAACCGCATCGGTTCTAGCACAACTACCAGCGATATCAGCATTAAGAGGTACCCAACGGAATGTATCGTTATACTTATCATACATCTTTTTATAACCACTATCAAATACTGCATATGATGAACTAGGTAATGAATCAAAGTATGTTTTAACATTAGCTGTCTGTGTATATCCATTTACCACATTAACAACAGCATTTTTATACGGCGAAATGAACACTACAGAGTCTTTACGTTTTTCAACTATATCAATATTATTGATAGGTAATGTTGTTGAAGTTGCACTATCAACAGAAGCAGGACCAGTCATCAGTAAATTAAAATCTACTGTATCAGGATCTTCAAAACGATCAAATGCATCTGAGCGTTGGCCATCTGTGGGCGCAATAGTTGTAGCAGGCGCACCACCTGTTAATGTAGCAAATTCAGGACTCACTGTAGCGGTGGCACAGGTTACAGTAGCAGTAGCTTCTGTACCCCAGTTAGTTGCACCACCTGGAAAATCCATCCAATAAATCCATTCAGATGTCAAATACAAAACATCAAGATAATAGTTATTATCACCACTATCAGTCACAGCTCCTTTCAATTTTGACACACTCTCAAACTTCTCAAGTATTGTGTTTGCCGTACCTGTCAATAAACCATCAGCATCGACTACGATAGCATGAAGTTCATCCTCGCCATTACCTGTAACTCTAGTCTTTTGAATATCACTCAACCAAGTTGTTGTGGCTGGAGCCGCATCAAACTGATCAAAATATTCCCAGTATCTATTAACCTCTACACCATTGGTTGCACCAGCAACAGCAGTTTTCAAACCTGCTGCATTAGATGCTGGATATCTTTCTATGGTAAGAACATGAGTGTTAATAGCCAGTACTTTATACATCTGACCTTTTTCAGCTACTTCCACAGCAACATTTGTTACATTACCTGTAGTATTACCAATGGTAATAATGTCATTAACATTTAAAAGAGCACCATTAACAACAGTAAATGTCTGATCTCCAGCAGCTCCATCTACCGCAGTCGTTGTTACCGCTTTACCATAATAACCAGCAGCATCCCAACAAAAGGAAACTTTAAGACTGTTTCCTCTTACTCCAGGATAGCGAGCAGCCACTATACCGCAGCCGGCTGAACCATCACTAAATGGTCCATTTGTACCATCACCTGTCAACCATGATGTAGTATTTGGAATTAAAACAAAAGTTCCTGTAACACCAGAGTTCAAAGAACCTGTCTGTTCCATTCTTACTATTCTTAGAGTGTTTGTGTAAGCCAAAAAGTTAGCAGCAGTAAACCAATACTCATAGTTAAGATCATCAGGCTTACCAAAAATATCTACTAATTGGGTTTCATCATTAATAGTAATGACTTCATTCATCGGACCCCATGTCGCAGTAATAGCAGTAGCACCAATACTAGTTGGTTCACTTCTTACAGAAGCGGTTAAATCTTTTTCCTTTACTTGTACACCCGGCGAAACTAAATCAGCCATTTTATTTCTCCCCTAAAGGTTTTTTAATGCTCCCAGGCCAGTCGCCCTTTACATTAACTTTATTCAGTATAATATAAATTTTTTCAATTCTTTCTTAGATTATTTATAAAATATTAGTTCTTCAACTAACATAGGAGTGCATTATAAATATATAAATATAGAAAAGAGATACACAATCATGTTAGTAGAACCAAAAAAAGATGGACGCAATGGTAGGAGAAATTCCCTCCTCCATAGATTTGTTAATAAGAGTTGTCAGTACTGTGGAGAGAGTGAGCAAGTAGCTTTAATGTTCTATCCCCATCATAGAAAAATTAGAAGTCTTAATTTAAGACACGGTAAGAAACATAAAGCTCAAGAAGAAATTAGCAGGCTTATAAGTAAATGTGATATCAGATGTTGGAATTGTGCTATTAAAGCCAGTTATGATTTGTCTTTAGGTGTGGAATTTTAAACCCCACCTTTCTAAGTTTATAATCATACCATACGACCAATAATTCTTAGGTAATTTCAAACTAAGGTCTGGTTGAATATACTGACAATTATGAAACTTCATATCAACAGATGAAGTCTTTAATTCAATTGGGCTTCTATTCTGATGTTTCTCCGTCCATTGATATCCATTTTCTAAGCGTTCATCTAAGTGATAATCTTTTGCCTTCGATACAATAAAAGAATTTTCCATAGCGCTTAAAAACTTTCCATTCTTACAATCAAACCCAGCGTGTATCATTTGCTGTAAAAATAATGGAACATTAAAACTATTTAAATGACCCTCTATTAAATTATGATCTTCACTAGGAGCACTGATAATCAATACACCATCATCACTGAGTACATCATAAATTCTATCTAGAAATAGACCAACATTTCTTTGGTGTTCGATGACATGAGAACAAAAGACAACATCAAAATCCATTTGTCTTGCCTTAGTGTAACTCATAAAATCCATATTGTAATGAGCCTTTTTAGAATACTTATCCACCCCTGTCACTTTAAGGCCAGCATGATTCATTATCTCACTATGCACACCATCACTACACCCAATATCCAAACAGGTTGTATACTTTGATCCTATGGTGTGTCGTTCAGATACAAGAAATTCTATAAGAGCTAGGCCACCCCAAGTTATAGAATATTCTTTAAAATCGTTCTTCGTCAAAGAAGTCTGGTGCATCAGTTGGTATCCAATAATCTCCATCTACATCTGTAAAAGCACTTGTCTCTGTATAACTTACCCCATCATCTATGAAACCAAATGGTGCCATATCATGCTCAATAGCTTTCTGTTGACTTTCAAACAAGCGATGTCGTACATCTTCATCAGTCAATTCTTTAAAGTAAGGTTGGTTGGCCAACCATGCAAAGAACACTAGACACATTACCAAATCATCTGAGGCTCCTTCATCAGCCTCATAAGACGCACCCTTTTGTACAAAATTAGAAAGTTCAACAATAATATCAAAATCTTCTACCATTAATTGGTTAGACTCTATCAATGTTTTAAGGTTAGAACAGCCCACCTTCTTAACAGCCTTGGTAGTTCTAATTCCTAAATCACTTTTACCATCACCAAATCCACTACCAATTACCTGTCCAGAACGACCACGCATTTGACTCATTATAATATTTTCATATTCTAAATCATAATGTAATGCATCAGCAATCTGACCACCTATATCGTTTATTTCTACTAAAATATAAGCCTCGTTATATGCCTTAGCTATATTATAAATGATTTCAGGAAACACCATCGGCCTAATTTCATTGTTTCTATACTTAGCTACTAATCGGTATGGTACAGTTGAAATATCAATTACTGTAAAAGCAGAATAATCATTAGACCCACCCCGAGCAACATCTACACATATACAATACATAGCATCTTTTTGAGGTTTTTCATGTACATCAAAACCAGCATTAGATTCTATGGGGTCTGCATAAGGTATCTCTTGAATTTTTGTAGGTGAAATAAGAGTATTAATTGAACCAAGAAACGAACATTCAAATTCTTGTAGAAACTGTTGTTCAGATGTGTTAGCAATAGTTTGTTCTTTCCATGCCTCATCTCTACCTGGAACTTCTTGCCAAGCTACTTCAATTGGTATAAATTCACTCTTATTATTTACAGCATCAGTCCACATCTTATAAAACATATTCATACCATGTGGTGTAGATACAATAATCACCTTCGATGTCTGACCAGCGGTAATCGTAGGATACACAGAACTAAAAAACTGTTCAGCTATGTTTGAGGGAATAAAAGCAAACTCGTCAAGAAAAATAATATTATATGAACCACCACGAACCGCAGATGCGGACGTACTCGCCGCAATAATTTTAGAACCATTTTCTAACTCCAATGAACCTTTGTTCCAATTCATTACCCCCTGTTGCATCCACTCTGGTAGATGCTCGTATGCAAGTTGAAATCTACCTAACAAGTCTCTCGCTGTTGCGGCCTTATTAGCTAGAATAGCTACATTCACCGCATCATTAAAAATAACGTAGTGAATAAGATATGATATAATCGTAGTTGATTTACCAGACTGCCTAGGCAGTTTACATATAGTAAAACGATTGCTATGAAAAGTACCTACCATTTCCTTTTGGAAATCGTAAAGTTTAAATGGGATTAACCCCTCATCAATACTAACGATGTTTACATAGTTCTCTATAAAGTATGCAGGATTTTTCTGACACCTTATAAATTCCTTTACTTCATCTTCAGTATAGGCGTGCTCAATGGCAGCCGGCTTTAGATTTGGATTACCCTTGTAATTTGTCCGTAGATCCATTACTCTTGTCTTTTAAAAGGTTTTGTAATTCTTTTGTAGAACCAATAAACAAAGCATTAGTAACACTCTTAGGAGCATGATCAGGAACTTCTTTAAGTTTCTTCATCTTCTCCTGTAGGTCAGCCAACTTCTCTGTCACTTCAGCTACGTTCTTAATCAACTGACCCACAACTTCATACGCTCTAGGATGTTCACCTTCTTTAGCCACCTCAAGTATACCATCTATTGCGTCCTGCCCTCGCTCAACGAGGCTGTAGAAGTTTTCACGACTATACTTATAGTCTGCATCAGCATGATCTAAAGTGTCGTTAGGACGTGGTACAAGAGGTTTGGGACCTAAAATTTCTTCTTTAATATTCTTCGCTAATCCAAGAGCGTCACCTATTTTTTCATCAATATTCTTTATCATTACCCCATCCACTCACTTACAGTTTCATTAAATCCAAAATTGTCATCTGCATCTGGAGCACTAGAGGTTTCTAAAGTAACCTTCGCAACTCTAGGCGGTGCCTTATCTTCCAAGTTAGCATATGCAGTAACTTCTGCCTTTGTAATCGGCTTGGCAGTAGTAACAGGACCATATACATAAGCCTTAGCTACAAAATTAAACGTATAGATAATCGCTCTACGTTCTGTAAAACTGCCTTGATAAGTATCTTCATAACCAATACTATTCAATACAATAGGAACATCCCGCACCACATCCATTTCTGGTACTTCATTAATAGTAACTGTGTATTCTGGTTGAAAAAATGGTAGTATCTGTTCAACAATCTGAATACCATCATCTGAATTCTTAGTCATAACAAACAATTCAAAATTTAAATTATATGGTACAGGCGAATACTGAGTACTCATCTGCTTTAATTTTTTGTCCGCATCAGGAGAAACTTTTTTTCGTCTAATAATCCTATTTAATTTTCTACTAGGATCGTAGTCAAGGCCTGCAATTTCAAAACCAATTCTAGGTAATGTAATAGCCACCTTTTGATCCAAATTTGGATCAGCATCTAAACGTACCATAAACTTTTGTTTTGGTCCGTATGCCAAAGGAACTTTTAGTGTTTGTACTCCTTCGCCTGCACTGTCCCGCCGTGTGATAAAAATATCATTAAACATACTACCAAATGCAATGATAGTTTTTCTCATTGATTCGTTATAAAAATATGTACCTAACATTATATACTCTCCGTAGGATCACCAAATGGGTTACTTTCTGTAAAGTCTAATACGGCATCTCCAATTGTACCTGTTGCCCTATCTTCAAACCATTCGTTCTCCGATTGTGTGTCTATTGTGGATAATCTATAATCCTCACTGATGATAAAGAATGTATAGTAAGCATCCGAATCTTCTGTAAGAACTGAAGTGCCTGCCTCTGTTGTTTCAGCGAGGAAATAATCGGTGTTGCCAACTGTTGAACTCTCAAGAATAATATCAGACTCTGTGGGTGGCCACGGTGTCGGTAATGGATTCTGATCGTATATTGTACCCCACTCTTGACCAATTCTTTCATTGAAAGCAACTTGATTCTCAAGTGAGAATTCAAAACCAAGAGCATCAGTACTTCTCTTAGTTTCAATATCATCAATTGCATAAATGCCTGTATCAAGTACTTCACTAGAGTACTCAAAAGTTCTACAATACAATTTATAAACAGGCAGATTATCTATCTGATAAAAAGGATCATCGTGATCCACAAAACTAATTTCAAACAGCTTCTTTACTGTAGGCATATAGATTAAATCGCCTTCATCTGGCCGAGTAGATACT
>Ga0310123_10001595_pt1 | contig 18652 bp, 14 predicted proteins | sample CB6_AW_1057_MG_FD_203505 | JGI IMG/M metagenome (GOLD analysis project Ga0310123, IMG submission 203505) | Marine microbial communities from Western Arctic Ocean, Canada - CB6_AW_1057 | ecosystem: Environmental > Aquatic > Marine > Oceanic | place: Canada: Western Arctic Ocean | collected... | reverse complement strand
GATGGCACCAGGACGTTCGGTATTGGTCGTTCGCCCGGCCGGAACTGATTAGCGTCTGGACCGCCCTGACTCCGGAACGTCCCGAAAACGGATGTCTGCGTCTGATACCCGGTTCTCACCGGCTCATCCCAGATCATACGCAGCTCGACGAGGACCTGTTCTTCCGCACGGACGTTGCGCAGAACCGTGAATTGATCGCCACCAGCATCGATGCCGAGCTCGATCCCGGCGACGTCCTCTTCTTTCACTGTCGCAGTCTCCACGCCGCCGACCGTAACCGTTCCCTCGCGCCGAAGTTCTCTGTCGTCTTTACGTTTCGGCCGGCCGACAACCGGCCGACTCCCGGAACCCGCAGCGCGTCGCTGCCAGAACTTCTACTGCCGCCCGCGTAGCTCGAAAGGGAGCGAATCGCTGCGGATGAATTTTCACGGGTAGGCCTCGGCGGCTATCGGGCTTCGTTCCTGACGCGGGCTGAGGGTTTCCGGATCCTCGTCTGAGCGATGCACTGAGCATCTCAGTCAGCCTTGTAAATCACAACTCCCAATCGCTGGCGGCATCCAATTCACATTTCCCGCACTGCCGAGAAGATTGGCGACAGGACAGAGAACTCATCAATCTGCTGAGCCGCCACAGGCGGTTTGTTTTGCAAACCACCCTATCTGGTTCGTCGTTGCCGTGAAGGCTGGTTTGGGCACGAACGTTCATTTCTCCGCGTTTGTCCATCGCTTTCGTCAGAATGCCCGGATATTTCCGGGTCTGGGGGCGGGATTCAAAAACCAGCGTTCCAGATGGCTGAATCGGCTACGGAATTTTTTCCAAATTGCCGAGATTGGCTCCAGGACCTCACGGGCGCAGTTTAAGCCGGCCCAACGGCAGTGCCGGTCGCCCAACTGTGAGCGCAATTTTCAACCGAATGAAGCCAATCCAGCCAATGCCCCAACTCCAACATCATCACCCAAACCATCAACTCCGCGAACTCGTGGAGCGCAAGCTTGCGCGCAATGCCTACGTCGGCAGCCGGGATCGCTCGCCGGAACCTCAAACCGGGGTGTCGAAGTGACTTTTCGCGCCTTCGACATCAAGAGCCGCTTCGGTTTCAAAGCGGTCTGGACCGTGAAAGCACATCGAGTGGATTCGTGTCGGCGATCAACGGCTCGATCTGTATTTTCGCGCACCTCAGAGCATTCAACGTTCTCTCAAACGGTCCGCAGCGGGAACTGATCAAGGTCACCCAATCGCGCAGCCGATTGGGCTACCCCGGTTCAGAAGACCATAAATTCCGGCCGCATTCCGAGACGCTCCGACGGCCGGCAATCTTCTTGCGGATGCTTGGGTTTGATAAACTATAAAACATGTTCAATCTCCGATGCAGCTTCGGCTTACTTTCTCGACGAAGTTCCGCAAAACCAGACAGAGCCGCTTGCAAAACAAATCGCTTGTGGCGGCTGGGAGGGAAATCCGCCTGGCTGATGCTGATCCCGGCCGCGATTTGCTGTTTTGCGGAGTGCGGAATGCGAAGTGCGGAATGCGGAATGAGGGATTCCAAATTCCGCACGAGAACCGTACAAGCCGTTAAGCCTAAAGGCGGCTCCGCCGACGATCGGCTGTTTGAGTCAAACTGCCAAGAACTGCTGAAAAAGAAATGCTACCGCTGCCATTCAGAAAAAACACGCAAAGGGGGACTCGACCTCAGCACGCCGGCGGGAATCCTTAGGGGCAGCGAATCTGGGCGGATCGTCGTTCCCGACAAGCCAGAGGAAAGTTTGCTCTATGAAATGGTCAGCGAGGGTCTGATGCCCCCGCAGGAGAAGGACCGGCTCTCTCAGCAACAGATCGAGACGATTCGAAAATGGATCGCGGCGGGCGCCCGTTTTCGGTCCGGGGCAGTGGCTGCCCGCCTGGTGAACCAGCACGATCTGATTCCGCTGTTAGGCCTGCGCTGTACGGTCTGTCACGGATTGCGCCGCCGCGAAGCCGAGCTCGACCTGCGGACGAAATCCGCCATGTTGAAGGGAGGCAAGTCTGGTCCGGCAATCGTTCCTGGCAAACCGGACGAAAGTCTGATCCTGAAGCGAATTCGGGCTGGGGAAATGCCCCCGCCCGACCGGCTGGTGGAGGTGGGTGTCAAGACGATGCCGCCTCAGGAAATCGAGCTGCTGACCCGCTGGATCGAACTCGGTACACCGGACCCGCAGATTGCTCCCGACGTCGCCACGACCGATCCCGATCCACTGGTTAGCGACCAGGACCGCAAGTTTTGGTCGTTTCAGCCACCGCAGATGCCGAAGGTGCCCCACCCCACGGTCGAGAACGCGGCCGACAAGGTGGGCTGGAATCGTGTCCGCAATCCAATCGATGCCTTTGTGCTGCGTCTACTCAAAGCGGCGGGTTTGTCGTTCTCGCCGCAGGCGGACCGGCTGACGCTGTTGCGGCGGGCGAGCTTCGATTTGACCGGTCTGCCCGCGGAGCCTGACGAAGTCGAGCTGTTCTTGGCCGACACTCTGCCGGGCGCCTATGAACGGTTGATCGATCGGCTGCTGGCATCGCCCCGCTACGGCGAGCGATGGGGACGGCACTGGCTCGATTTGGCCGGCTACGCCGATTCGGAGGGCAAGCGAGAGCAGGACGTGCTCCGGCCCAGTGCGTATCGCTATCGGGATTACGTCGTCCGTGCCTGGAACGCCGACAAACCATACGATCGTTTCTTGACCGAACAATTGGCCGGCGACGAATTGGTCGACTACGGACAGGCCGAAGTAATCACACAGGAAATCTACGACAACTTGGTCGCGACCGGTTTCCTGCGAATGGCTCCTGACGCCACGCTGGCCCGAATCACGAATTTTGTGCCCAATCGGCTGGAGGTGATCGCCGACGCGTTCGAGATCTTCGGCTCGACTGTTCTGGGACTGACGTTGCAGTGTGCCCGATGCCACAGCCACAAGTTCGACCCCATCCCGCAACGTGACTACTATCGGCTGCGGAGCACCTTCAAGGGCGCCTTGGACGAGCACGACTGGCTGAAACCGCAGCAGGCGGGGCTGAGGCAGGGCGTGCCGGCTGATCAGCAGCGGCAGCTTGGTTACGTCACCACGGCGGAACGTCAGCAGTGGCTGGAGCAGCAACAGCATCTGGACGTACAAATCAAGCCGCTCAAACAGAAACTGCAACAGCGCGAAAAGACGTTGAAAAAGAAATACTTGGAAAAACGGCTGAAAACGCTGCCTGCCGTCTTGTACAACGATCTGCGGGCCATGCTGGCAACCACGGCGTCTGAGCGCAGCGCGGTTCAAAAGTATCTCGCCTCGAAATTTGAAAAAACGCTTCAACTTGACAACGCTGCGCTGAAGAAGATCGATGCCGGTTTCAAGAAGCTGTCTGAAGAGACCGAGCAGCGGATCGAGAAGATCGAATCCCACCGGAAACCCGAACCCCAAATTCGGGCCTTGTGGGACCGGGGCGATCCGTCGCCGACGTACATTCTGCGTCGGGGCAACTCTCTGACGCCGGGTCGGCTGGTCGGTCCGGGGGTCCCTTCGGTGCTGACCGACGGCCAGACGCCGTTCATCGTGAAACCGCCCTGGCCGGGAGCGCGAAAAACGGGCCGCCGCTTGGCGCTGGTCCGCTGGCTCACCCGCCCCAATCATCCGTTGACGGCTCGGGTGATGGTGAACCGCATCTGGGCACGCCATTTCAACGCTGGCATTGTGGCCACGTTGGCCAACTTCGGAAAAAATGGGGCACGGCCGACACACCCCGAACTGCTCGACTGGCTGGCCCTCGAATTCGTTCGAGGGGGTTGGAGCGTCAAGGCGATGCACCGGTTGATGATGGCGTCGGCCACGTATCGGCAATCGTCGCAGTTGACGCCGGCACACGAGAACCTCGATCCCGAAAACCGTCTTTTTTCCCGCGCGCCCTTGCGAAGAATGGAGGCCGAAGTTTTGCGTGACTCGTTGTTGTTCATCTCGGCACGACTGGAAGAACGCCCGTTTGGGCCGCCCGATAAGGTCAACGTTCGGGCCGACGGCCTGGTTACTTCGGCCGGCACGGAACGAGGCTGGCGGCGAAGTCTTTACGTGCAGCATCGACGCAAACAGCTTCCCACTCTTCTCGAGACGTTCGACCTGCCGCAGATGAATCCGAACTGCATCGATCGGGCGGATTCGACCGTCGCCACGCAGGCACTGCTTTTGCTGAATAACCGCATGGTCCGCGAGTTGGCCGACACCTTTGCCGAGCGTGTGATTGCTGAAGTCGGCAGCGAACCCGACCGGCAAATCGCCCAGGTTTACCAGGTCGCACTGGGCCGGCCGCCGAACCGCACAGAACGAAGACTGTCGTCGGAAACGCTGGCCCGACTGACGGCTGAATGGACCTCACGACTTGCCTCGCAGTTACAGCAAAACAACAACAAAACAAATGCCACACAGCCACAGGCGGCCGAGCGCGGCTTGGGGAACTTCTGTCACGCCGTCATGAATTCGGCCGCGTTTTTGTACATCGACTGAGTTTGGGTCGCATGATGCTGAAGCCGATTTCAGAAGGCCGCCGAAACCAAGGCTCCAACGACGGGGTTCAAAATGTCGGTTGAGCAATCCAGTATTTCAGACGTTTCGGGTCGGTTGACCCGCCGCAGTTTTTTTGAACACATGGGTGGTGGTCTGTACGGGGCGGCGCTGGCATCGATCCTGAGCCGGGACCTCTTCGGCCGCCCGCTGGAGGCTGCCGAGAAAGAGCCGGTAACTGAAACAGCACGGCACATTGACGATCTCAAACCGCGGCAAGCCCACTTCGAGCCGAAAGCCACGTCGGTCATTCACCTGTTCATGAACGGTGGTCCGAGCCAGATGGACTTGTTTGACCCGAAAACAGAACTCGACCGCAACCACGGCAAGTCGTATTTCAAGAAAATCGCCACCGAAGTGGAGAACCCGCAGTCGGCCGGCGCACTGATGCGCAGCCCGTTCAGATTTCGTCAACACGGTGAGTCGGGCGTCACGGTTTCAAGCGTCATGCCGCACTTGGCCAAACAGGTAGATCACATCGCCTTGATCCGTTCGATGTTCACCACCAACCTGACGCACGAGCCAGCGCTTTACAAAATCCACTCTGGCCGAATGTTGACGGGCCGGCCGTCGATGGGAGCCTGGGTGGCTTATGGGCTGGGGACTGAGAATCAAAACCTACCGGCGTATGTCGTTTTGGATGACCCGTTGGGCCTGCCGGTCAACGGCGTCGAGAACTGGCAGGCCGGCTTTCTGCCGCCGGTTTATCAGGGAACTCGGTTCCGTTCGACCGGATCGCCGGTGCTGAACCTGAAGCCGGAAGTGGAGGAACCCGACAAGGTGGTCCAGTTGGAACGCAATCTGATTGCCGCACTCGACCGCATTCATCGTGGCCGTCGGCCAGGCCAGGCCCGGCTCGATGCTCGTATCGCCAGTTACGAATTGGCGGCTCGTATGCAACTGGCGGCGTCCGACACCCTCGATCTTTCGCAGGAGACTCGGCAGACACTCAAATTGTACGGGGTCGGCGAAAAACCGACTGATACCTACGCCCGTCGCTGTCTGATTGCCAGACGATTGGTCGAGCGAGGTGTGCGGTACGTGCAACTGTTCATCAACGGACAAATCTGGGACAACCACACGCAAATCTTCACCAGTTTGAAGTCGGCTTGCGACCGCACCGACAAACCAGTGGCGGCGCTACTGCAAGATTTGCGGCAGCGCGGGTTATTCGACAGTACGCTGGTGATTTGGGGCGGCGAGTTCGGACGGCTGCCGATCGCTCAACTGCCGGAAGACAGGGACGAACGCAAAGCGGGCCGCGACCATAACAAAAACGCCTTTTGCACCTGGATGGCGGGCGCTGGAATCCGAGGGGGCACCGTTCACGGCGCGACCGACGAAATCGGCATGGCGGCCGTGGAGAACAAGGTCAGCGTCGCCGACTGGCACGCCACCATGTTGCATCTGCTCGGCCTGCGGCACGATCAGCTCTTTTACGACCGCCACGGACTCAAACAGAAGCTCACGTCCATCGTCGAAGCCCGGGTCGTCCAGGAGATCTTGGCGTAGCTGTTCGGCTCGGTCGATTTTCCTGGTTCCCAAGCTCCAGCTTGAGGACGCCGGTCTCTACAGCCGTGCAGCGATCGGCATCCGCCTGCCGCTGCCGAATGCCCGGGCAGACAGCTTAATTCCTGGGGGCATTTGCCTTCGCTTGAACTCGTTGCGGTCGATCCGGTTGGCGACCCAGCGGACGGTCTCGGCCGGGAACTGTCGGCTAAGAGTTTCGATCGACGCCTCCTGTTCGATCAACCCCTTCAAAATGTCGTCCAACACCGGATAGGACGGCAGCACGTCCTGATCGAATTGGTCGGGGGCCAATTCGGCGCTCGGAGCCTTAGTAAGGACATGTTCGGGAATGACCTCGCGACGCTCCCGCACTTGGTTGACGTATCGAGAGACGGTGTAGACGTCGCGTTTGAAGATGTCGGCCAGCACCGCAAACCCGCCAACCATGTCGCCATACAGCGTACAGTAGCCGACCGCCAGTTCGCTTTTGTTCCCGGTGGCCAGCGCCATCCAGCCGTGTCGATTGCTGCGGATCATGACAATGGCACCGCGAATCCGCGCCTGCAAATTTTGATCGGCCAATCCGGCCGGCTGGCCGCGCAAATCCTCGCCCACAACATCGGACCGCTCGAAAGCACGATGGATTTCGTCGATGGGAACAATCTCGTAATCGACACCCATGTTCTCCGCAAGCCGACGGGCATCGTCGAGGCTGTGCGGGCTGCTATAGCGACTGGGCATCAACAGTCCATGCACATGTTCGGGTCCAACCGCCCGCGCCGCCACGTAACACGCCAGTGAACTGTCGATTCCGCCCGAGAGCCCGAGCACGCAATCCGAAAAACTGCACTTGCGCATGTAATCGCCGAGACCCAGCACCAGCGCATCCAAAAGGGCCGACTCGCATTGCGCCGGCAGCGCGGTCACGGGGGGCGGTAATCGCTCGAGGTCAAAGGTCCGAAAATCAGTTGCAAAATCCTGCAACTGGACAACCTTGCCGCCGGTCGAATCGATGACCATGCTATGGCCGTCGAAAACCAGGTCGTCGTTGCCACCAACCTGGTTCACAAACACCAGCGGAACTCGGTGTCGGCAGACGTGGCCGCTAAGAATCCCCGTCCGCCGATCCGGCTTGGCGAGTTCAAACGGACTGGCCGACAGGTTGATCAGCAAATCGGCGCCGGCCGCGGCCAATTCGTCGACCGGATTCGGCTGAACGTGTGGATCGGTGTGATACGAGGTCGATGGTTCCCCCCACCAAGCGTCTTCACAAATGTGGATTCCCAATCGCTTTCCGCAGAAATCGACCGGCGCGATCCGATGACCTGGACGAAAATAGCGTCGTTCGTCGAAGACGTCGTAGTTTGGCAGCAGCGTTTTATGGATCGTCGCCTGCACTCGGCCGGCCTGCAGCAGACTGGCAGCGTTTGCAATCCGCCCCTCCGGCAGATCCCACTGCGTGGGGTGGCCGACAATCACACCCACATCAGAGGGGATCGTCCCGGCAAGTTCGGTCACGGCCCGATCACAGGCCGCGACGAAGTCTTCCCGCAGCAGCAGATCTTTGGGGGGATAACCGCTAACGATCAGTTCCGAGACGATCAGCAGTTGGGCGGCGGCATCTCGGGCCCGGTTTGCCGCCGCACGCACCATCTCTATGTTTCCGGCAATGTCACCAACCGTCGGATTCAATTGCGCCAGTGCGATTTTCACGTCAGTTCGATCCTCCATGTCGCTGGACGGTGGGTGCCGTTCGCTGGTCTTGGCGTGGTGACCCAGCCGTATGCGACCGAGACAGAAAAGTTCGACTTCGCAAGTTGCTCTACCAGGATAGTGGTTCGAGTTGGTTTTGCGGAAGTGGAACTCTCGTCCACCGCCAATACTGGTTCGATAACATTTTGTCGTTTTGTACCGGTCTGACGTGTTGTGCCGATTCGCTGTTTTTTGATGAGGTCGTTTTCCCGTTATGATTCCCGACAGATTCTGTTTTTCGGCCGAATTGAAAACCACGGCTTTTGACACGTTTTACTTTGCGACCTACTGTTTTCAGAACATCGTCCGTGCTGACGGTCCGCTATGCAACAACCGTTTGGGAAACGCGGGTCCGACGTCCGAAAAAGCGAGATTTCAACATGCCTCCAAAACGCCCCAAAAAGAAAAAGCGCCGAAAATCGATGCAGACGAAACCGTTGTTGAGTCACAGCACGATTCTCATTCTCAGCGCGTTTCTCATCGGAGTGACAGCGGGCAAGGCCTCCAGCCTGCAAATCGAGCTGATGATCTATCTAACCGGCAGCGTCGGTTTGATTGCCTACTTCTTACTCGGCCAACTGGCCCGGCGGAGAAAACAAAAAACCGAGCGGCTGGCGACACGACAAGCGGTGACTGAGTTGGAAAGTCGCGTCGATCGCCATATTACCCGCAGCGCGGCCGATAATCCTCACCGAACATCCAACACTGCTACCGAGACCAATCGCCAGCCTTTGACCGCCGTCCCAGCACAAAGTCACTCCGACCGCTGACACGGTCGCCTTTGCCGATTCAGATGGTCTGGAAGACCGAACTGCTGCCGGAAACGGTGCCAATTCGTCTTGAGTGACACTTCCGGGAGAAAAGGGACTCCCCTGAGTCAGGGCTGGCCGATAAAATGTCTTCGACGACGCTGTAGTCAGGCAACAGGCTGCTTGCCGAACACCCGGTTGCTGCCGGAGTAGCGTCTGTGCCGATTGATTTCGCCTTCCAGAATCTAGAAGCTCGTCAATCATGCCCCCGAGAACCAGGTCCACTTGCACAGCGCTGTTGATTCTGTTGAGCGGTTGTTTTATTTTGATGGCTGTTTTGGCGCGTGGTTCCGGTCAGCCGCAATCCGATCGGCTGCCCGAGACTGTGCTCGTGCTGGTCAACGGTGAAAAAATCAGCGAGGGTGATCTGCAGTTTCTGATGCTCTGGCGACAGTTGTCGGAAAACCTTCGGCCCGGCCTGCGAAAACGCCTGATGCAGCAGCTCATCGACCGGCGGCTGATGCGAGCCTTTCTGGAAAAACGAAAGGCTCCTCTACAACCGCGCGCCGTCGAGGCACAGGTGACCTACATTCACAAAATCATCCGCCAAGCGGGCGACGATCCGAAAGACGTTCTTGGCCGGCTGGGATATGCTGACGAGAAACTCCACGCGGAAGTCTCTCTGCCTTTGGCCTGGCAGGTACATGCCCGCCGCATCATCACGACCGAACGAATCCGGGAACATTTCTATCAACATCGCCAACAGTTCGACGGAACACGGGCCCGCGCCAGCCAGATATTTCTCAAAGTGTCGTCCGGCAACGAAGCCGACTCGCCCCAGGCGGCCGAGAAAAAATTGCAAAACCTTCGCGATCAGATCGTGGGCGGCCAGCTGAGCTTCTCCGAGGCAGCCAGGAAGTACTCCGAGGCTCCCAGTGCTAAACAGGGGGGTGACGTCGGCTTTTTTCCTTACCGCGGCAAGATGCCGGTCGCCTTTTCAGAGGCTGCCTTTCCGCTCAAGAATGGCGAAGTCAGCCAGCCGTTCCGGACCCGTTTTGGCGTCCATCTGCTGACAGTCACCAAACGCCGCGCGGGCCAACTCAGTCTCGAAGACGTCCGAACACAGGTCTTCAAAGTACTGGCCAACCGAGAGTGGAACCGGATCGTCGGCGAAGAGCGCAAGCGGGCGAAAATCGAGTGGAAAACCGATCTCGACTAAGCCGGGTTTCTCATCAAGGATTCACATCGCAGAGACCGCAGGTCCGAAATCCGAAACCCAAAAACTGGGGGTGACGATTTTCACCGAAGGCCGGAAAGTCGAACCGAAAACAGTACCCGGTGTGCCCAAATCAGGTCAGCGGCGTCAACCGGTCTGCTGACCTTGAGTTGCCGGCTTCCATGATGGTTCTCTGATTCAACCAGATTTGGGATGTTCGGAATGACAGTGACATGAAAAAGGCGCGAAGAAAAGACAAACGTGTGCAGGACTCTCCCGAATCAGCTGTGGGAATCAACTTCGATCGGGCTAAGCGAGATCTCCGGGGACTCAAACTGTTAAGCAACATGCAGTGGACGCTCATCCGTGATCTGGAACGCGTCATCCTGCAAGCGAACTCACAGGAAAAGTGACGACGAAATTGCAGAACTCTTTTAGTCCAGCTCGCCGGCAGCGGCAATCACTTCCTCGATGTGTCCTTGCACCTTCACTTTCGGCCAGATGGCGGCGATTTTCCCCAATTTGTCGATCAAAAACGTTGCCCGCTGAATCCCCATCGATTTCTTGCCGTACATGTTTTTCTCCACCCAAACCCCATATTTTTCACAGACGGCGTGGTTCTCGTCGGAGAGAAGGGAAAACGGAAGGGAGTGTTTCTCGGCGAATTTTCGATGTGAATCGAGCGAATCGGTGCTGATGCCGAGCACTACGGTCTCTGTCGAGTCGATCGCGGCCAACTGGTCGCGAAAATCACAGGCTTCGGTCGTTCAGCCGGGGGTGTTGTCGCGGGGATAAAAGTACAGCAGAACGTTTTGCTCTCCCTTAAACTGAGCGAGGCGGATGGATTCACCGGGAGCGGCGGGCAAATTGAAGCTGGGCGCCCGATCGCCGACCTCTGGCATTGTTAATTTCGACATGACCATATCTCCTGAAAATTCGTGCGGGTGCTATTTTGGCGGCTCGGAGTGCGGGATTTCGCTCAGTATGCTAGACCCCATGTCAGCTTGATTCAACCGACAAAGGCAAAACCGTCTTGCTCTTGTGAGAGTCTGTCCGGAAACGAATTGACTTAAATTACAGTGCGAAACGCCGGTGCAAGAATTCACCGTATCGCCGTTTTCACCGTAAAACGTGAAATTTACTCTGATGACTGATATGAGTTTCGTTTCACAATGCCTGTAATATCAATGACTTACAGAAAAATATTTTTGGATAGACTCTGAAAACAGATTGCACTGGATCCGTGACAAAACCTTCGGCGAAGACCGCAGCCGAGTGAAAAGCGGATCGGCCCCTCAGGTGCTGGCGAGCGTGAGAAATTTGGAAATCAACTGGCTCTGCGCCCACAAGATCGACAATCTCGCCGCAACTTGACGCGAAAACGGCTTAAATCCCCAACACTCTTCGCCATGCTTGGCAAACGGAACCAATGATCCGCCTTGGCGATGCACGATGACTCGGTGCATTCCATGTCTCTTCACGGTATAATTCAATCTACGGGGAGCGAATTTGTGCCCGAGAGCTGGGGGAAGAACTCCTTCATCCTGGAGATTCCGAATCGTCTCTGAATGAGGGAACATTGAGAGGTTGGCCATGCGCAGGCAATGCGACTGCACGAGACGTAGTCTCGCCGGCCTGCTGGTTCTGGTGTTAGTGCTGGGCGCGGTTGGTTACTGGGAATTTCGGCAACCAGCGGAGCAAGCGGCGCGTTTGCCCCAGACAAGCGACGTCGCCGCACATCGGCCGCCGGCGAAGCAGACCACTGAGCATTGGTCGTTTCAGCCCCTGTTGCGACCAAAAGTTCCGCCCGTGCAAAATGCGGCGTGGGTCCGTAACCCAATTGACTCCTTCGTACTAGCTCTGCTCGAGGCGGAAAAGATTCCACCCTCGCTCGAAGCCGATGGCACAACGCTCATTCGACGTCTCAGCCTGGATCTCAGGGGGCTGCCGCCGACACCGGCGGAAATCGAAATGTTCCTCGCCGACGGCAGTCTCATCGCCTACGAGCGGCTGGTCGATCGGCTGCTGGCTTCGCCGCAATACGGGGAAAAGTGGGCTCGTCACTGGCTCGATTTGGCCCGATATGCTGACAGCGACGGATTCGAGAAAGACCCGGTTCGCCCCCATGCCTGGCGTTATCGACATTGGGTGATCAACGCGCTCAACGACGACCTGCCCTTCGATCAGTTTACGCTCGAGCAAATCGCAGGCGATTTACTGCCCGGTGCGACGAGGGAGCAAAAAGTGGCCACCGGCTTTCACCGCAACGCGTTGGTTAACCGGGAAGGGGGCGTTCCTCTGGAGCAGTCCCGCTTTGAGAAAATCGTCGATCGGACCACTACCGTCGCAACCGTTTGGCTGGGGCTAACGTTTCATTGCGCCCGCTGTCACGATCACAAATACGATCCCATCACCCAACGCGAATTTTACGAGCTGTTTGCCTTTCTGAATACGACCGAAGACGTCGACATCGATGCACCGCTTCCCGACGAATTGCAACCGTTCCAAGAACGGCGGGCAGAGTTCCTGCAGAAACGTGCTGAGTTGTTTGAGCGGTACGACGTTCCACGGTTGAAAACCGAATGGGAACAACTGCTCCGTTCCACACGGGAGCATCCTGGCCGGTACACGGCGCGGGATATTCACCTGAACCGGTTTCGGCTCTACGTAGACAACGTCGACAAGATCCTCGACAAGCCCATCGAGCAGCGCACTTTCCACGAAGACGATGCGTTCTTCAAGTTTTTCCTGGGCTATTTCAGGGACGTTCAGCCGAATCTCGAATGGAGCAAACTCAATTTTCCTGACTTGTGGGACGAACTTACGGATTTGGAAGCGGTGTATCCGGCCCTCAGCCGGGCTCAGACAATCCGTGCGGACCCCCAGGCACCCGAGAGTTACGTTTATCACCGCGGAGAGTTCAATCGACCCGGAGCCAAAGTCACACCGGGAACGCCCCGCGTCCTGCATCCCTCACCGGCCGACGAGTTTCCAGACCGATCCACACTGGCCCGCTGGATTCTCTCGCAGGAAAATCCGCTCACGCCGAGGGTGATCGTCAATCGAATGTGGCAAGAGTTTTTCGGACAAGGGATTGTGCGGACCACCGATGATTTCGGAATACAAGGGGCAGAGCCGACGCATCCGAAGTTGCTCGATTGGCTCGCCGTCGAATTTCGCGAGACCGGCTGGAGCATGAAACGGATCCACAAACAGATTGTGATGTCGTCTGCTTACCGCCAATCATCACGGCTGCGTCCAGAACTTTCGCAGCGAGATCCCTACAACGCACTCATCGCTCGGCAAAGCCGCTTGCGTCTCTCAGCAGAGTGCATTCGAGACGTTGCGCTGGCCTCGAGCGGTCTGCTCGATTGCGTCATCGGGGGCGAAAGCATTTTTCCACATCAGCCGGAATCGGTCGCCGATTTGGGTTACGGTTACAAAATCCACTGGATCAACAGCCTCGCACCGGAACGGCATCGCCGAGGTCTATACATCCACTTTCAAAGGACGGTTCCGTATCCGATGCTGGCAAGCTTCGACGCGCCGGACTCATCCCGCAGTTGCAGCCGGCGCGAGCGCTCGAATACACCCTTGCAGGCGCTTATTCTCCTTAACGATCCTGTCTTTTTTGAAGCAGCCCAGACGCTGGCAGCGCGAATCTTCCAAGAAGCTTCCGCCGGGTTTGACGCACGCTTGAACCAGATGTTTCGGCTCTGTTTGGCCAGAAAGCCAACGCCGTTTGAACGCGACGAGTTCCAGAAATATTACCAGCAGCAACAGGAACTGTTTCAGCGCGAACCCGGGTCGGCTAAAGCCATCTCGGCCAGAATCATTGCGGACATGCGACCGCCGGAAAAAGCAGCCTGGGTCGGCATCGCCCGTGTCATGATGAATTTGGACGAGTTTATCACCCGAGAATAATCTCATTTGTGCAATGCGCCGCTTGCGGCATAGCGGTCCATCCAGGCTCGCGAGGACAAAGAACAATGACTCCTGCCGAATTCCATCAAATTCAAATGCGGCGCAGCTTCCTTGAACAGTGCACGGGCGGTTTGGGTGCAATTGCTCTCTCGTCGATTTTGGGAGCAGAAGGCCGCACCGCCGACACGGGGCAGCAGACGAAGCCCACGGCATCGAAAAATCCGCACTTCAAGCCGAAGGCAAAAAGCATCATTTTTCTGTTTATGGCGGGGGCTCCGAGTCAAATTGATTTGTTCGATCCAAAGCCGGAACTACAAAAATGGCACGGGAAACCGTTGCCGGCGTCGGCCACGAAGGACCTCCGACTGGCGTTTATCAACGCCAGCACAGCTCGGGCATTGGGCAGCCCGCGGCGCTTTCGGCCGTATGGTGAGTGCGGCATGGAACTGAGCGATTTGATGCCGAATATGGCCCATGTGGTCGACGAACTCTGTCTGGTCCGTTCGATGCGCACGGAGCCCCTCAATCATCATCCCGGGCAGTCGTTGTTGATGTCCGGCTCGACAATCATGGGCCGTCCGACACTGGGCTCGTGGGTCGTGTACGGACTTGGAAGTGAGTCACAGGAGCTGCCCGGTTTCGTTGTCCTCAGCTCCGGTCGTGGCGCCAGTGCAGGCTCGAATAACTGGACCAATGGGTTTATGCCGTCGATGTATCGGGGGGTAAATTTTCGGCGTCAGGGTGATCCGATTCTGTATTTGTCGACCCCGCCGGGTGTCAGCCGCGAGTTGCAGCGTTTGGGAATCGAGACCATTCGAAACCTCAACTCTGAACGTTACCGCACAACGGGTGACAAGGAAATCGCCTCACGGATTCAAGCGTATGAACTGGCCTTTCGGATGCAGGCGGCCGCTCCCAAGCTGTTAGACTTTTCCGACGAGCCAAAACACATCTTGGAACAATATGGCGTGGGGAAGAAGCTGGCGGGCCCTTACGGGGTGAACTGTCTTTTGGCTCGGCGGATGGTGGAGCGGGGCGTGCGATGTGTGCTGCTTGTTCACTCCAGTTGGGACGATCACGAGTGGCTCGACCGAGGGCTGGAGGTGAATTGTGGCATGACCGAGCAACCGGTTGCCGCGCTCATCAACGACTTGAAGCAGCGCTCGATGTTGGACAGCACGCTGGTTGTTTGGGGGGGTGAATTCGGCCGGACACCGATGGCGGAGATTCGCCGGCCCCAAGATGCCGGAAACATCGGGCGAGACCACTACAACGAAGGTTTCAGCATGTGGCTGGCCGGTGGAGGTATTAAGGGAGGGCAGATCATCGGTCAAACCGATGATCTCGGACTGAGTATCGTCGACAGTCCTATCCACGTTCACGATTTGCAAGCCACCATTCTGCACTGTCTCGGCATGGATCACGAACAACTTACCTACCAACACCTGGGCCGTGATTTCCGTTTGACCGACGTGGGCGGCAATGTGGTCACCCAAATGCTGGCTTGAACGGCTCGGTGCTCGAAGCAATAGGCGTACCTTGTCAAATCTCAAATGACGGGTTTGATCGGGAGGGCGAAGCTCCCGCTGAGCCGGATTTGGGCCGTGAATCCTGCTTCGGCTCGGCAGGAGCCTCGCCATCCCAAGCCCGTCAATCTCAATTTGACGCATCAATGTATCGGATTCGTGAAGCTTCACAAGCGTTCCCAGCCGCATCCCCGATGTCCGAAGTCAAACGCTTCCGGGTGCAAAATTTCGGCCAGAATTTCGGCCGATTCGACCAGTCGCGGACCGGGGCGGTTGAAGTACTGGTTGCCATCGGTCAAGTAAACGCTCCGGGTGCGGACAGCTTTGAGGTGCGGCCAACCGTGGCGTTCGACGAGCGGGGGCAACTCCCGTCGGGTTCGTTGGATGTCGAACCCGCAGGGCATGATGGCGATGACGTCGGGATCCGCTTCCACGAGGTCTTCCCAGGTCATGAAACGCGAATGTTGGCCGGCTTCTCCCAACATGTTCGTGCCGCCGGTCATCTTGACAAGTTCCGGCACCCAGTTGCCAGCGGTCATCAGCGGGTCGATCCACTCGATGCAGGCGATGCTCGGCTTGTCGGTGAATTGCCGAGCTCGGTCCGCCAGACCCACTAGACGCCCCTGCAACACGGAGACCAATCGCTCGGCCCACTTATCGGCGTCCAAGGCGCCAGCCACCAGCCGGATGTCGTTCCAGACGTCGGCCACGCTGTTCGGTTCCAGCGCGACCAGCTTCGGTTGAGAACCGACGAGCCCGCACACCGCCTGTTTCACGTCGCGCAGACTGACCGCGCAGACCTCACATTGGGTTTGCGTGACGATCACGGTCGGCTGCAACTCCTGCAGCTTCGCCAGATGCACATGGTAGACGGAAAGCGCCTCCCGCAGAACTGTCTTGACACGCTCGTCGATTTCGCGGCTGGTGCCCTTCGTATCGATTTTCGGCTCCGAACAAGCGGGCAGCCGCAGCACCGACGGTGGATAGTCGCATTCATGCGAACGGCCGACCAGCCGGTCCTCGAAGCCGAGCGCAGAGACGATTTCTGTCCCACTGGCGATCAACGAGACGATGCGGTGTGCTGACATCGGCCCACCATATAACGACCACAGCGCTGTGGCGGAGGCTGCTATCTACCCAGTGTCGTAACGGGCCACAGTTGGGCTGCTTCGCGCGGTTCCATGAGCGCCAAGCGGCTGAAGAGCAGAGGACAAAAGACCGCCATGCTGATCAACGAATTCCGAAAGTACGGCAGCGCCAAGGTATAGCAGTTAAGCAGTCCCTGCATGTCCATCGAGTAACCGTTCCCTCCGCCGGTGGCCCAGACACCGAAGTTGGTGATTAAAAAAAAGAGCACTGCGGAAGAAAACCCGGTCCCCGCGATTGCCAGGGATGATCCGTTCCGCCTCAGCAGAAGTCCCAAAGTGACCGTCAGGCAGACACAGCCGTAAACCATCGGCTGGTTGGGATAGACAGCCCAGTCGAACCGGCCGGTCAGCGCCCAGATACCCAAGTCGCCCAACACGTACGCCGACAGCGGGATTGCATACGCCCACCAGCGCTGCTTCAGGTACGCCGCTCCGAACAGACAAATCGGAAGAAACGGCGTGAAATTCCAAGGGTAAACCGTGGTTGCCGGATCGATGTTCAAGCCGAAGCGGTACAGAATGTACGGCATCAGCCGGGCCAACACCGAAATCAACAACAAGCCCAGCAGAACGGCAGGTCGTGGTTGCAACATAGTTCACCTCGCTAGTTAATAAACGAAACGACGATTGGTTCGAGTAGCTCACGCTGCTCCGGTCATTGTCATTCAGGCAACGGGCCGTCCGTGGCCAGTGGTGCACCGGTTTTCGGGCACACCGCCGCTCTCGGTGTTCGCTGCAACAGTTCCAGAGGAGGGGCCGGGTACCAAGTCTTGCATTTTCGGCAGTACAGGGCCGGCATCAACGTCCGCCGGCCCGTGGCCGGGTTCACCGCCGGCGTTTGCTGCTGCGACGCCACCACAGTTTGGCTGGTTTCCGTACAGAGATAAACCATCTGCCGGGTCGAAGCCGTGGCTGCATTCTCGCTAAGGCCACATCCAAACGCGAACAAACAAATCACAACGAACGTTAACGCCACGAAACAGTCTAAAATTGTTTGGTTCATGATAGTTTTCCAATCGGAAAAAATAGCCGCGGATGAATAGAACCAGGTGCCGGCGAGATCTTGGACAAGTTTGTGCTATCCTGTTTGGAACGGATTCAGTCACGATCGTACAATTCGTCTCGTTTGTTCTCATCACCCAGATTGCCGTTGCTGATGTATCCGAGCCGATTTTCCTGCATTAAGTCCGCCTGCTCTGACGACATAAAGTTGCTGCCGGGAATATCGATGAACCAATGCCGACTCCGCGATTCGACGCGGCCATCCAGAAAAGCCACGTTGGCCGAATCGAGATGTCGAAAATGGACCGTGGGAAAATTGCGGCTGGGGGGGTCGAGAATCCAGTTTTCCTCGAAGCTGAACTCGGGCGGGAAAAATGATGTCAATTTGACCTGCGCACTATCAGCAAAGACGATGGTCTGCGTCATCTGCTCCACTTCGGCGAACCGCCGTGTGGCCGGGGTTCGGCTGAGCGTCGCGGCAAACGTCGGCGGAAGATACTCAACACCGGACGACCGGGACAGATAGTAGCCGTTGAACCCGTATCCAGAGGCGGGCCGTCCGAAGCGAAGATTGTCCATCTGACTCGGGCCGAAATCGGGACACTGGAACGCCGCGTGGTTGGTTTCCATGAAGGGGCTGAGCGGGCCGGTTGTAAAATCGAGCTGCTGGCTGGGGTCGGGTTCGTCAAAGTTGACCGTGCCGAACCAGAACTGAGCGGTCCCCTGATTGCCCGTGAATGTCTGCAAGAAGCCCAAGCGGGTGACGTCCTCAATGACGTAGGGAATCATCATCTCGGCATGAATGTCGGCATAGTTGTGCAGGGCCAGCGTCAATTGCTTCAGGCGGTTTTTGCACTGGGTTCGCCGGGCCGCTTCACGGGCTTGTTGCACGGCCGGCAGCAGCAGAGAAATCAGGACGGCGATGATTGCGATCACCACCAACAATTCGATCAGCGTGAATCCGTGAGCGCGGCGTCGACGAGGTGCCGCCGGAAGTTCGGCCGACCCAGTGAAACGTGTTGCCAGCCAAGACGTTTGATCGCATGGAGATTCTGATGTGTGTGACATGACAATTCCTCGTTGTCAAAGTCTGTCGCAGTCGACAGACCGTTTGCCGCTTGGCGGGACGCAACGAGGAAATAAACGTGTTTGCGAGCAAGGTGGTTCGAGATCCGTAAAAAACCGCTGGCGGCGAGACAATTGTCCATCCGCTTGCCGAAGATCAAGCCCGCAGAACAACCGCTAACGGCGGTCGGCG
>Ga0310123_10001594_pt1 | contig 18654 bp, 13 predicted proteins | sample CB6_AW_1057_MG_FD_203505 | JGI IMG/M metagenome (GOLD analysis project Ga0310123, IMG submission 203505) | Marine microbial communities from Western Arctic Ocean, Canada - CB6_AW_1057 | ecosystem: Environmental > Aquatic > Marine > Oceanic | place: Canada: Western Arctic Ocean | collected... | reverse complement strand
CGCAGGAGTTGGGCCGTCGATTTCCCGAAGGCCGACCGGCAGTTCATGACTGTGCTCACGCACCTGATCGACATCGACGCCTCCCCGGACGAGAACCCGATCCGGCTGGACGACCCCGACATCCGCCGCTTCCCCTTCCTCTACGCCCTGGAGGTGGGGGGGATGAACCTCACCGAGGCCGAGGTGGAAGGGCTCCGGAGCTATCTGGAGGCGGGCGGCTTCCTGGTGATCGACGACTCCTGGGGACCGTACGAGTGGGCTGTCTTCGAGCGGGAGATTTCCCGTGTCCTGCCGGGCCGGCCGATCTACGAGATCCCCTTGACGCACCCGCTGTTCAATAATGTGTACGACATGGACAGCGTCATCCAAGTGCCGAACATCCGCAACGGGAGGGACCACGGGCTCTACGGTACCCCCACCTGGGAGTGCAGCCGGGGGTGCGAGACGCCTTTCGTATTCGGCATCGACGATGACCGCGGCCAGCTGATGGTGCTGATCAACTGGAATACGGATCTGGGGGATGCCTGGGAGTGGGCGGAGGACCCGTGGTATCCGACCAAGTTTTCGCATTACGCGTTCGAGATGGGGATCAACATGATCGTGTACGCAATGAGTCATTAGCCAGAGCCGAGGTGTAGCTACCAGGCGAGCCCAAATGCGAGCGTAGCCGTGGAGTCACTCTTCGAGTTCCTGTTCAAGTACCGCCCCGTTCTCTTCCGCGAGGGCGACGTTGTGCTGCGCGGGCCCTGGCCGGTCGTGACGCTGGTGCTCGCGGGGTTCGTGGTGGCCGCGGTCGTGGGGTGGAGCTACCTGCGGCCGCGCGGCCGCGCGGGTCTGCTCGACCGGGGTGTGCTGGCCGCGCTGCGCGCGGGCACGCTCGGGGTCGTCGTGTTCTGCCTGCTCCAGCCGACCCTCGTGCTCCAGACGGTGGTTCCGCAGCGCAACTTCGTCGGCATCCTGATCGACGACTCGCGCAGCATGAGCCTCCCGGGTGCGGACGGCCGGCCGCGGAGCGCCTTCGTGGCCGAGCAGCTGGGGATCGAGAGCGAGCTGATGCGCGAGTTGTCGGAGCGCTTCGCGGTCCGCACGTTCGCCTTCTCGTCCACGACTGGCCGGGTGACGGACCCGACCGCGCTCACCTTCTCGGGAACCCGCACCGACCTGGCGAGCGCCCTCGACCGCGTGCGCGAGGATCTCTCGTCCGTACCCCTCTCCGGGATCGTGGTGGTGAGCGACGGGGCGGACAACGGCGGCCGCGTGCTCACCGAGTCGCTGGTGCCGCTCCAGGCGGCCTCGATCCCGGTGTTCACCGTTGGGCTCGGGGAGGACGCGCTCAGCCCCGACGTGCAGCTGGACCGCGTGCAGGCGCCGGCCTCGGTGCTCCAGGGAAGCGCCGTGGTGGTGGACGTGGTGATCGGGCAGAGCGGGTACCCGGGGCGCACCATCACCCTCGAGGTGGAGGACGAGGGCCGGCTGCTCACCCGCGAGCAGGTCGAGCTGGGCCGGGACGGTGAGCCGGTGGTCGCGCGCGTGCGCTTCACCGCGGACCGGGTCGGACCGCGCCTGCTCACCTTCCGGATCCCTCCCTCGGAGGGCGAGCGGGTCGAGGGCAACAACCGCCGCCAGGTGCTGATGGAGGTGCGCCGCGAGCGCGAAAAGATCCTGTACTTCGAAGGCGAGCCGCGCTTCGAGGTGAAGTTTCTGCGGCGTGCGCTCGAGGACGACAACAACCTCCAGGTCGTGGTCCTCCAGCGCACCGCGCCGGACAAGTTCCTGCGGCTCGACGTGGACGGGCCGGACGAGTTGGCGGGCGGGTTCCCCCGCGCGCGCGAGGAGCTGTTCCGCTACCGCGGGCTGATCCTGGGCAGCATCGAGGCCGGATTCTTCACGCACGACCAGCTCATGATGATCCAGGACTTCGTGAGCCAGCGCGGCGGCGGGCTGCTCGCCCTGGGGGGTCGCAATGCGTTCGCGGAAGGCGGCTATGCGGGAACCCCAGTGGCCGACGTGATCCCCGTGCTGCTGGGCGCGTCGCAAGGCTCCGCCCCGCGCGCGACCGAGGTGAAGGTCGCGCCCACGCCGGCGGGTGCCCTCCACCCCGCCACCCAGATCGCCGGACCGGGCAATGCTCCGGACTCCATCTGGGAGCGCCTCCCACCGGTGACCACGCTCAATTCGATCACGCGGGTGAAGCCCGGCGCCACCCCGCTACTCACCGGCCAGCCCACCGGCGGGCCGGGCGCCGAGCAGGTGGTGCTCGCGTGGCAGCGCTTCGGACGGGGCAAGGCGTTCGCGCTGCCGATCCAGGACTCCTGGCTCTGGCAGATGCACGCGGACGTGCCGCTCGAGGACCTGAGTCACGAACGCTTCTGGCAGCAGCTGCTGCGCGGACTCGTGGACGGCGTGCCGGATCCGATCACGGGCTCGGTCGACCGCGAGCGCGTGGATCCGGGCGAATCCGTCCGCATCAGCGCGCGCGTGCGCGACTCGACGTACATCGACCTGAACGATGCGAACGTCTCCGCGCGGCTGACCGCGCCGAGCGGAGAGGAGCGGGAGATCCGGCTCGAGTGGATCGTGGAGGAGGACGGGCTCTACACGGGCTCATTCGTCCCGGTCGAGGGGGGGATGTGGCAGATCTCGGTCACCGCGCTCCGGGGGGGAGCCGAGATCGGGGGCGACGACGTGTGGGTGCAGGTCGGGCCCGGCGACGACGAGTTCTTCGACGCCGCGCGGCGCCCCGCGTTGCTCGAGCGCGTCGCGGAGGCGACCGGCGGACGCGCCTATACGCCTGCCACCGTCCGCGACCTCCCCGAGGATCTCCAGTTCACCGGCTCCGGCGTGACCATGGTCGAGGAGCGCGATCTGTGGGACATGCCGCTGCTCTTCTTCCTGATGGTCGGGCTGATCGGGGGAGAGTGGGTGCTGCGCCGGAGACGGGGGCTCGTGTGAGCGCACGGCTTGCCCTCCTGGCGGCGGCCATCGCGGGGGGCCCGTGGGGTCTGCCGGCCCCCGCCGACGCGCAGGAGACGCACGTGCTGCTCGTGGTCGGGCTTCCCGGAGAGGAGACCTACGAGGAGCGCTTCCACGAGTGGGCCAGCACGATCCGCGACGCGGCCGTCGAGAGGCTCGGGATCCGCGAGGAGAACCTGATCTGGCTCGCGGACGATCCGGCCGCACGGATCCGGGACCGCGCGACGCTGACCACCATGCGGTCCGCGGTCGACGAGATCGCCGGGCGCGCGGGCCCGGATGACCGCGTCCTGTTCGTGCTCATCGGCCACGGCACCTCGAGCCGGGGCGAGGTGCGCTTCAACCTCTCCGGCCCGGACCTGGACCCAGCCGAGCTGGGCGCCATGCTCGAACGGCTCGCGCCGCGGCCGCTCGCGGTGGTCCACACCGCGAGCGCGAGTGGCGACTTCGTCCCTGAGCTGTCGGGAGAGGGGCGCACCATCATCACCGCCACCCGCTCGGGCAGGGAGAACACCGAGACCTGGTTCGCCGGCTTCTTCGCCGAAGCGCTCTCCGGGGACGTCGCCGATCTGGACAAGGACGGGCGCATCTCGCTCCTCGAGGCGTTCGAGTTCTCCCGTCGGGAAGTCGCACGCTACTTCGAGCAACAGAACCTGCTCGCGACCGAGCACGCACTGCTCGACGACAACGGGGACGGGCAAGGGACGATGGAGCCCAGTGAGGCGACCTCGGACGGGGCGCGGGCGGGCGCCTTCTACGTCGGCGGCCTTCCGCGTGCGTCGGCGTCCCGGAGCGATCGCCCGGCGGCCACGGACGATCCCGTACTCGCCACCCTGTACGAGCAGCAGGCCGCGCTAGAGCAGCGCATCGCCGCGCATCGGCTGCGCCGCGGGCAGATGGATACGGGGGCGTACGAGCGCGAGCTGGAGGAGCTGCTGGTCGAGCTCGCGCTCAAGACGCACGAGATTCGCGCGCGCGAGGAGGAGGAGAAATGAGGGGCGCGCTCGTGACGAGCCGCGCGGTGGTCGCGACGCTCGCGCTGCTGGGCACCGTCCCCGCTCCCAGGCTCGCAGCGCAGCCTGCGTCCCCGTACCAGGACGCGGTCAGCGCGTGGCAGACCGGCGAGTACGACGCGGCCGTCCGGGGTTTCGCGGCGCTCGCGGCTCGGCCGGGCGCCGCCCCCGACGTGCACCGCGGCTACGCGCGCGCGCTGCTCGAGATGGGGCGCACCGACGAAGCCGAGCGCCACCTGCGCGCCGTCGGCGGAGCTCAGGTCGCCAACGTGCTGGGGGGGGTGCTGCTCGCGCAGGGGCGGTGGGACGAGGCGGAAGCGCAGTTTCGCGCCGCGGTGACCGGACGCGCCTCCGACATGGAGGTCGCACGCGCGCGCCTCGCCGAGCTGCTCTGGGACCGGGGGCAGCGCGCCGAGGCGCTCCGGATTTTCGAAGGGTTCATCGATCTGTACAACCGGAGCCGCGCGCTCGGCGCACCGGAGCTGATGGCGGTCGGGCGTGCGGTGCGGCGGCTCGCGGTCACCAATCCCCAGCTCTTCCAGGACGCGCTGATGGCGTTCGACCAGGCCGCCGAAGCAGCCCCGGGCGATCCCCTCCCCCGGATCCTGGTGGGCGAGCTGTTCCTGGAGAAGTACAACGCAACCGAGGCGCACGCCTCCTTCCGGGAGGCACTGGCGAGAAACCCGAAGCATCCGCGCACCCTGCTCGGTGAGGCGCGCGCGCTCGACTTTGACGGTGCTCCCGGTGCGGGACAGCTCGTCGCGAAGGCGCTCGAGACCAACCCGCGCTCGGCGCCCGCGCTCGCGCTCCGGGCCCGCCTCGCGCTCTCGGCGGAGAACTTCCGGGCTGCGCTCGCGGCCGCCGAGGACGCGCTCGAGGCGAACCCCGGCTCCCTCGAGGCACTCGCGATCCTGGGGGCGGCGCGCTTCCTGGCCGGCGACCAGGCGGGCTTCGAGGCCGCGCGCAACCGGGCGCTCGCGATCAACCCGACGCCGGCGGACTTCTTCGCCACGGTTGCGGAGCTGTCGGTGCAGCATCGCCGCTACGCGGTCGCGGTGGAGATGGCCACGCGCGCGGTGGAGCTGGACAGCCTCCACTACGTCGCGCGCGGACTGCTGGGGATGAACCAGATGCGCGTGGGCAGGGTCGCGGAGGGGCGGGCCAACCTGGAGCACGCGTTCGCCGGCGATCCGTATAACCCGTGGTTCAAGAACAGCCTCGACCTGCTCGATACGTTCGAGCGCTACGAGAGCGTGCCCACGTCCCATTTTCTGCTCTTTCTGCGCGAGGACGAGGCGGCGCTGCTGGCACCGTACGTCGAGGAGCTCGCGGAGGAGGCCTACGCCGCGCTCGCGGCGCGCAACGGCACCGCGCTGGAGACGCCGATCCGGCTCGAGCTCTTCCCGCGCCACGCGGACTTCTCCGTGCGCACCCTCGGGCTGACCGGTTTGGGAGCCCTCGGGGTCGCCTTCGGACCCGTGCTCGTGATGGATTCCCCCTCCGCGCGCGAGCCCGGCGAGTTCAACTGGGCCTCCACCCTCTGGCACGAGCTGGCGCACGCGTTCCATCTGGGGATGACCGACAACAGGGTCCCGCGTTGGTTCACGGAGGGGCTCGCCGTCCACGAGCAGCGGCTGGCGCGGCCGGGGTGGGGCCACCCTCCGGCCCTGGACTTCTTCCAGGCATACGCCGCCGACCGGATGCCCCCGGCGAGCCAGCTCAACCGTGGCTTCATGCGTCCGGAGTACCCGGAGCAGGTCATCCACAGCTACTTCATGGCCTCGCAGGTGTTCGCGTGGATGGAAGAGGAGCACGGTCCGCGGGCCGCCATCCGCATGCTGGAGGGCTACGGCGCTGGCCAGGACACCGAGACGCTGGTGCGGGAGGTGCTGGGACTCGGCCTCGGGCAGTTCGACCACGCGGTCGACGGCTACATCCGTGCCCGCTACGCGGACGCGTTCCGGGCCGTCGAGCCGGTCGCGGAGTGGCCCGGCCGCGACGTCTCGCTCGGCGCGCTGCAGGCCGCAGCGCGCCGGAACCCGGATCACTTCCCGAGCCGCCTCCGCCTCGGCCAGGCCCTCGCCGACGCCGGACGCGCCGAAGAGGCGGAGGTCGAGCTGCGCGAGGCGCTCCGCCTCTTCCGTGAGTACCCGGAGCTCGACGGTCCCTACCTGCACCTCGCCCGCATCCACCGGCAGCGCGGCGAGCTCGAGCGTGCCGCGAACGCGCTGACCCAGCTCGGCATGCTGAACGAGCGCGCGCTCGAGGTGCACCTGCTGGAGGCCGAGATCCGAAGCGAGCTGGACGACCCGGCCGCGGCCGCCCGAGCGCTCGAGCGCTCGCTGCTCATCCATCCCTACGAGGTCCAGGTGCACCAGCGTCTCGCCGAGCTGTACGCCCGGCTCGCGAATCACGATGGCGCGGTACGCGAGCGGCGCGCGGTCGTCGCGCTCGACCCGGTCGATCTCGCCGACGCGCGCTATCGCCTCGCGCGCGCGCTGGTGGACGCGGAGCGGCCGGACGACGCGCGCCGCGAGGTGCTGCGCGCGCTCGAGATCGCGCCCAGCTACGAAGTCGCACAGGAGCTGCTGCTCGAGCTGAGGGGAGCGAGACGGTGAGGCGCACGGCCCTGGCACTCGGGTTCGTCGGCTCGTTCGCACTCGGCACGGGCGCGGTCTCCTTTGCCGCCGAAGCCGGGGAGCTGGGCACCCGCTCAGGCGTGGCCCAGGAGCACAACGTTCCGTACGACGGCCGCTTCGCCTTCGTCCGGCTGCGTTACGACGAAGGGAACCGGATGGGCGGGGGGTTCTTCGGCTACCGCCAGGGCCGGGAGCCGTTCTGGGCGCACGACACGCCCCGGGCCGAGAACAACCTCCTCCGCATCATCGAGGAGCTGACCGCGGTCCCGACCGCTCCCGACAGCCGCCTGGTGCTGGACGTGGACGACCCCGAGCTCTTCCGCTACCCGGTCGCGTACATCGTCGAGGTGGGCTACTGGCATCCCACCGACGAGGAGACGGCGGCGCTCCGCACCTGGCTCCGGAAGGGCGGATTCCTCATCGTTGATGACTTCCGGGGGGAGCACTTCCTGAACTTCGAGCGCCAGCTGGCACGGGTGCTGCCCGGAGCCCGTCTCGTGCCGCTCGAGGCCGGCGAGGAGGTGTTCGACTCCTTCTTCCACATCGCGGATCCGTACAGCCTAATTCCGCCCTACGACCGCCAGCTCGCGCCCGTGTACCTGGGCGTGTTTGAGAACAACAACCCCAGCCGGCGGCTTATGGTGGTGGTGAACTACAATAACGATCTGGCCGAATACTGGGAGTACTCTGACTACGGCTACTATCCGATCGACCTCTCCAACGACGCGTACAAGTTCGGGGTCAATTATGTCATCTACGGCCTCACGCACTAGCAGGTCGACCCGTCCACCCCAGCGCCCAACCCGGGAGCCCGCCCCCGATGGAGAACGTGATGACAGCCGAGGGACTCGAACGTCAGGACGATATTGCCCTGGCCGACAAGATGAAGGCCGGGCGCGAGGCCATCCTGCGCGAGATGCGGAAGCTGATCATCGGCCAGAGCGACGTCCTCGAGCAGGTGCTGATCTCGCTGTTCGTGGGAGGAAACAGCCTGCTGGTGGGCGTTCCGGGTCTGGCCAAGACGCTCCTGATCGCGACCATGGCCAAGGTGCTGGATCTCAAATTCAGCCGGATCCAGTTCACCTCCGATCTGATGCCGTCCGACATTACCGGGACCGACATCATCCAGGACGATCCCGCGACCGGAGGCCGGCACCTCGTCTTCGCGTCCGGGCCAGTGTTCGCCAACATCGTGCTGGCGGACGAGATCAACCGGACTCCACCGAAGACGCAGGCCGCCTTGCTCGAGGCGATGCAGGAGCACCGGGTCACCGTGCAGGGCACGACCTACACGCTCGAGGAGCCCTTCCACGTGTTCGCCACCCAGAACCCGATCGAGCTTGAGGGCACGTATCCGCTCCCCGAGGCGCAGCTCGACCGGTTCATGTTCGAGATCGTGATCGAGCACCTCTCCGAGGAGGAGGAGCTGGAGGTCGTGCGCACCACGACCGGGATCCAGGACCCGCTCTTCAGCCATGCCGTTACCGGCCCCGACCTGACCGCCTTCCAGAAGCTGGTGCGGCGGGTCCCCGCCCCCGACGCGGTGCTCCGGTACGCGGTCGCCCTCACCCGCACCAGCCGGCCCTCCCCGAACGGAGCGACTCCCGACTTCGTCAAGAAGTGGATCGCGTATGGGGCCTCCGTGCGCGCGGCGCAGTACCTGATCCTCGGTGCCAAGGCGCGCGCGCTGACTCTCGGCCGCTACGTCCCGACCTTCGAGGACGTCCGGGCGCTGGCCCACCCCGTGCTCCGGCACCGGGTGCTGACGAACTTCCACGCGGAGTCGGAGGGGCGGACGTCCGGGGAGTTGATCGACCAGCTGCTTGAGACGGTTCCGGTCCCCAAGTCCGAGATGTAGGCAGATGACCGTCCATCGCACTCGAGCGCACACCGACACCCCGGGAGCCCGGTTCCTCGATCCAGTCGTGCTGGCACGGATCGACAACCTGGATCTCCTGGCGCGCACGGTTGTGGACGGCTTCCTGCACGGGCTCCACGGCTCGCCCTATCTCGGTCTGTCGATGGAGTTCGCGGAGCACCGCGCATACATGCAGGGTGACGACATCCGCAAAATCGACTGGCGCCTCTTTGCGCGCACCGATCGCCACTACGTGAAGCAGTACGAGGCCGAGACCAACGCCAACTTCGCCGTGCTGTTGGACGTGTCGAAGTCGATGTCGTACGGCAGCGGCTCGGTCACCAAGCTCGACTACGCGCGCTTTCTGGCCGCCGCGCTCGCATACTTCTCGCACCGCCAGCGGGACCGCGTGGGGCTTTACGCGTTCGACACGGAGTTGGTCGAGCACGTGCACCCGTCGGTGCGCCACCTGGACCAGGTGCTGCACGCGCTCGAGCGGGTCGTGCCGGGGCGGCCAGGGACGCTGGCGGCTCCGCTCTTCACGGTGGCAAGCACCTTCCACCGGCGTGGCATCCTCGTGCTCATCTCGGACTTCTACGAGACCCCGGAGCGGATCGTCGAGGCGCTCCGTCCGCTGGCCGGCCAGCGACACGACCTGATCGTCTTCCACGTGCTGGACCCGGCCGAGTTGGAGTTCCCCTTCGACCGGCCGGCCAGCTTCGAGGACCTGGAGACCGGCGAGCGCTTCCCGGTCGTTCCCGACAAGCTGCGCGACGGCTATCGCCAGATGATGCGCGAGCACATCGCCGAGGTGGAGCGGCGCGTACTCGGGCAGGGAGCGCACTACACGCTGCTCGATACGTCCCGACCGCTCGACCTCGCCCTCTTCCGGTACCTGCTCTCCCGGCAGAAGGCGAAGACCAGCCGCGGCGCTGCGTAGACCATGCCAATTGGATTCCTCGTCCCGCTCTTCCTGGCCGGGCTCGCCGCGGTCGCGATCCCGATCTGGGTCCATCTGACGCGGAAGCAGCGCAGCCTGGTGGTGCCCTTCCCCTCGCTGATGTTCCTGCAGCAGGTCCCCTTCAAGGAGGATCGGCGCCGCACCCTGCATCACTGGCTCCTGCTGGCCCTGCGCACCCTCGCGATCGTGCTGCTGGTGGCGGCGTTCGCGCGCCCGTTCTTCACCGGAGGCGAGGCGCTGGCGGTCGCGGGCGCGGGTCCGCGCGAGGTGGTGGTGCTGCTCGACCGCTCGTACAGCATGGCCGCGGGCGACCGGTGGGAGTCCGCGCGCGAGGCGGTGGCGCGCGAGCTGGGGGACCTCGGGCCGCTCGACCGGGGGAATCTGATCGTGTTCGATCAGGGCGCGGAAGCGCTGGTCCGCTCCGAGAGCGACCGGGCACGCCTGCGCACGGCGCTCGACGGGCTCGAGCCGGGGTGGGGCTCCACCCGCTACGGCCCTGGGCTCAAGCTCGCGCAGACGATCCTCGAGGAGTCGGAGCACCCGGTGCGCGAGCTGGTGCTGGTGAGCGACTTCCAGCGCCGCGGATGGACCGGTGAGGAGGGGGTGCGGCTGCCGGCCGGCACCACGGTGCGCACGGTGCCGATCACGGGCGCCGCCGCCGTGAACGTCGCGGTGGCGGACGTGGCTCTCCGGCGCGACCGCTTCTCCGGCCGCGAGCGGGTGGCCCCGAGCGCTCGGCTGGTCCGCACGGGCGGGGACGGCCCCGTGGAGGTGCCCGTCGTACTCGAGATCGACGGGCGCGAGGTGCAGCGGCGCACCGTCACGCTGCCGGCGGAGGGCGCCGCGGCCGTCGACTTCGCCCCCATGCCGATCGGCGAGCGGCACACGCGCGGGACGGTGCGGGTGCCCGCCGACGGCCTCCCCCGCGACGACGCGCGGCATTTCGTGCTCTCTCCCGGCACGTCGCTCCCGGTGCGCGTCTTCACCCGGGCGGGGGCATCCAGCGAGACCACGCTGTTCCTCAGCCGGGCGCTGGGAATCTCAGAGGAGGTGATCTTCGACGTGAACACCCGTCCCTGGGGGGCAGGCGCCGCGAATGGGCTCGAGCCCGGTCAGGTGGTCGTGCTCGCCGACGTGCCCTTCCCGCATGGCGGCGGCGGGGCCGCCCTGCGAGAGTTCGTCGAGGCCGGGGGTGGGCTGGTCGTGATCGCGGGCCAATCAGGGGGCTGGAGTGGCAACGAGGACGCCTGGTTCGGCGCGCGCATCGGCGCGCCCGTGGACCGCCTCGAGCGCCGGGGCGGGCGGATCGGCCGGCTGGACTACGACCATCCGGTCTTCCAACTCTTCCGTGGAACGCGTAGCGGCGATTTCACCGGCACGCGCTTCTATCGCCACCGGGCTCTGGTCGGGTCGGACGGCGCGGGTGTGCTCGCGCGCTTCGACGACGGCAGCCCGGCCCTCGTCGAGCGGCAGATCGGCGAGGGGCGCGTATTGATCTGGACCTCGTCGCTGGACGGCGTCTGGAACGACCTTCCGCTCCAGCCGGTCTTCCTCCCCTTCGTCCACCAACTGGTGCGCTACGCGTCCGGCCGGGGAGAGACGCTCCCCTGGTTCACGGCCGGGCAGGTGCTCGACGTCTCCGACGCGCGCGCCATGGCAACCGCCGGGCTGCTCGATGTGATCGAGGAAGGAGCCGGGTTGGAGGGAGACCGCGTGGTGATCGATCCGGCCGGGAATCCGGTCCGGCTCCCCCCCGGGGGGGGGCCGCACTACCTCCACCTCGAGAACGCCGGGTTCTACACGATGCGCCAGCCCGGGGACGCCGCCGGCCGGCCCCTTGCGGTCGCGGTGAACGTGGACATGGCCGAGTCCGATCCGGCCGCGCTGGACCCGGAGGAGATCGAAGCGGCATTGGCGGCCACGGTGGCGAGCGCGGAGGAGGGCGCGCCGCGGTCGGCGCTGGCGCTCCAGCGGGCGAACCTCGAACGGCGACAGTCGCTCTGGCGGCTGCTGCTCGTGGTGGTGGTGGCGCTCCTGGCCGCCGAGACCGTGATGGCCAACCGCCGATCCCCCGCCCCGAGGGCGAGCTGAGCGACGGAGCGAGCGGGGAACCATCGCTGAGCGAGAGGTGAACCGGGAAGGGAGACCTTCTCCGACAGGAGGCGCGATGGACGCGCACAGGACGAGGGACCTCGAGCGGGTGATCAAGATCCTGGCCGGCGTGCGGAGGCGCTGGCGGCTCCGGGTCGCCCTAACGGGCAGCGCGATCGTGCTGGCCGCGGGCACCGTGACCTTCCTGATCTCGGCCTACGGGCTCAACGCGCTGCGGTTCAGCCCCGGTGCGCTGCTCGCGTTCCGGCTGGGCACCTGGCTGCTCATGGCCGCGGTGGCCTGGCGCTACCTCATCCGCCCGCTCCGCCGCCGGGTGGACAACGAGCGCGTGGCCCTCTACCTGGAGGAGCATGAGCCCAGCCTGGAGGCCACCATGCTCGCCGCTGTGGAGGCGGAGCGCGGGGGCGACCAGTACTCGCCCGACCTGGTGCGCGGGGTCGTGCGCACGGCGGTCGAGCGGGCCTCCGCGGTCGAGAACGGCCGCCAGATCGAGCAGCAGGCGCTCTACCGCTCCGGGGGCGTGCTGGCCGCCGTCGCGGTCGCCGCGCTCGTCTTGCTCCTGCTCTCCCCGGCGGGGGTTCGTCACGGCCTGACAGCTCTGCTCCGGCCCACCGCCGGTGCCGCCGAGGTGAACCCGTACTTGATCACCGTCACGCCCGGGGACGTCGTGATCGCGCGCGGCTCCGACCACATGGTTGCCGCCACGCTCCAGGGGTTCGGCGCGGCCGAGGCGACCCTGCACATGCGCGGGCGCGAGGGCGAGCCCTTCCGGCAGCTCACCATGCTCCCCGGAGCCACCGAGGACTCCTTCGAGCTGCTCCTGCTCAACGTCGCCGCGGCCGCGGACTACTTCGTGGAGGCCGAGGGCACGCGCTCCGCCGTCTTCCGCCTGGACGTCGCCGATCTGCCCTACGTGGATCGGCTAGAGCTGCTGCTCCGCTTCCCCGCCCATACGGCGCTTTCGGAGCGCACCTTCGAGGATGGCGGGGACGTGGCGGCGGTCACAGGCACCGTGGTCACCCTCACCGTGCATCCCACCATCCCCACGAGCTGGGGACGGCTGATCGTGGAGGGACGCGCTCCGGTCGAACTCGATCCCCGCGATGACGGGCTCACGGCAGCCTTCACGGTGACCGGAGACGGCTTCTACCGGATCGAGCTGGCCGCTCCCGACGGCCGGCTGGTCGAGGCCTCGCCCCTCTACACGATCGACGCGCTGGAGGACCAGCCACTCGACGTGCGCGTGACCAAGCCCGGCCGGGACGGCGATGCCAGCCCGATCGAGGAGGTCTACTTCGAGGTCGAGGCGCTCGACGACTACGGCGTGGCGGCGCTCGCGCTGATGTACTCGGTGAACGGCGGCGAGCCGAAGAGGATCCCACTCTTCGAGGGCTCGCAGCCGCCGCTCGCAGAGGCCTCCGCCGGCCACACGGTCTACCTGGAGGAGCTGGATCTGGAGCCCGGTGACCTGGTGACCTACTGGGGCATCGGGCGCGACACGAACGGGGCAGCGCGCAACACGGAGGTGAGCAGCGACCTCTACTTCCTGACGATCCGCGCGTTGGGCAACGAGTACCGGCAGGCGGACGCCCCTCCGGGAGGGGGCGGCGGCGGCGGCATGAGCGGCGCCGAGACCTCGCTCTCCGAGCTCCAGAAACAGGTGATCTCCGCGACCTTCAACCTGAACCGCGACCGCACGCGCTACACGGACCAGGAGTTTGCCGAGAACGTCGTGAGCGTCCGGCTTGCCCAGGAGCGGGTCCGCGAGCAGGTGCAGACGCTGGTCGAGCGCATGACCAACCGCGGGCTCGCCCAGGCCGAGGAGGAGTTCCGGAGGATCGCCGAGATGCTGCCCACCGCGGTGGAGGCGATGGAGGCCGCAGAGCGCAAGCTGGGGGAGCAGGACGTGGATGAGGCACTGCCGCACGAGCAGGTCGCGCTCCAGCACGTGCAGCGGGCCGAGGAGACGTACGAGCGCTACGTCACCCTCCAGCAGCAGGGCGGTGGGGGCGGAGGCAGGGGCGGGCCGAACGCGGCGGATCTCGCCGATCTGTTCGAGCTCGAGCTCGACAAGCTGCGCAACCAGTACGAAACGGTACAGCGCGGCGCGCGCGAGGCGCAGGCGGACCAGGTCGACGAGGTGCTGGAGCGGCTCCAGGAGCTGGCCCGGCGCCAGCAGCAGGCCGCCGAGCGGCGCCGGCTGGAGGCGCAGGGCGGCGGGCGCGGCGCGGCAGAGCAGCGCGCGCTGGCCGAGCAGACGGAGGAGATGGCGCGGCAGCTCGAGACGCTGGCTCGCGAAACGCGCAACCAGCAGCTCGCCCAGACCGCGCGGGAGCTCCAGGAAGTCGCCGAGCAGATGCGGCGCTCCGCAGCGCAGGGCGCGAACTCCGGTGCCGCGGGCGCGACGGCGGCCGCAGAACGACTGGCAGAGGCGCAGCGGCGGCTCGAGCGCGAGCGGCAGGAGCGGCTAGGCGAGGACGCACAGGACGCGCTCGACCGGGTCAGCTCGCTGGTGCAGGCGCAGCGCGAGGTCCGCCAGGAGGTGCGCGAACTCTCCAGCGCGACGGGCGCTCAGCAAACGGAGCGAGTGGCGCGGCTGCACGAGCGCAAGGATCGCATGGTCCGGGAGGTCGAGGGGCTGCGCGAACAGCTCCAGCGCATGAGCGTGGAGGCGCAGCGCGAGGGCGACCGGGACGCCTCGGAGGGGTTCGCGAACGCCGCCGACGAGATCGAGGAGCGGAAGATCCGCGAGAAGCTGGCCTACTCGAAAGGGGTGGTGCAGCAGCGCCTGCAGGAGGGGTTCGCAACCACCTTCGAGGCAGAGATCGCGATGGACCTCGACGAGCTCGCCCGCCAGATCGCGGCGGCCACAGAGGCGCTCGACGAATCCGAGCCCAATCCGCTGGAGGAGGCGCTGCAGCGCGCGCGCGACCTGGTGCGCGGGACGGAGACGCTCGACCGCCGGCTCCGCCAGGGCCAGCAGGGGCAGCAGCCCGGCCAGGAGGGCCAGCAGGGGCAACCCGGTGAGGAAGGCCAGCCCGGCGGGGGAGACCAGCCCGGCCAGGAAGGAGGCCAGCAGGGGCAGCCGGGCGGGCGCGGGCTCGATCCCAACGCGCAAGGGGGCGCCCCGGGCGGGGCGCACGACGCGCGCTTCGGCGGCACTTACGGGGGCCCCGGCCGGGGCTACGGATCGAAGCCGCTCGCGCCCGAGGAGATCCGTGGCTTCCGCCGCGAGTTCCAGGAGCGGCTCGGGGACGCGGAGGCGCTCCGCCGGTACCTGGAAGGGACCGGCGCACCGACCGAGGAGCTGAGCCAGGTGCTGGAGGCGCTGCGCGACCTGACCGGTGTCCGTCCGTACGGCGATCTCGCCGAGCTGGAGCGGCTCCAGAACGAGCTGCGCGAAGGGCTGCAGCGGCTTGAGTTCCGGCTGCGCCGTGAGGTGGATGGCGACGCCACGGACCGTGCGGTGCTCCGGGGCGCCGATGAGGTGCCGGAGGGATTCCGCGGGCTAGTGGAGGAGTACTTCCGCTCGCTCTCGCGAGCCGGCGGAAACTGAGCGGACCCGGACGCCTCAGGCGGCAAGGGCGACGACGTCCTCGCCGCCTGAGCCCCTCCTCACCCCAGCAGCGGTGCGTACTGGGGGTGGCGACGCACCACGGTGCCCACAAACCAGCAGCTCGGGATCACCGTCAGCCCCTCGGCGCGCGCCCACTCGAGCGCTTCCAGGACGAGCGCCTCCCCCACGTCCCGGCCGCGCGCTGGCGGCGGCACGTACGTGCTTATGAAATCCACCGCGCCGCCGCCGATCGGGGCGTAGACGAGAACGCTCTCCATCCCGTCGATCCGCGCGACGAAGCGCCTGCCTTCCGGCTCGTGCCGGATGTCGAGATCCAAGAAGACCCTCGCGCCGAAGGTGGAGCGCATCCCGTCGCTTCCCGTACCGCGGCGCGGCGCCCGGGATCCCCGCTCGGGGCGTGGTGGTTGGCACGGCTCCTGCGGGCAGGAGGGACGACCCGCCCGGCGAACTCTCGAGGAGGATCCTTGCGCCTTCCCTTCGCCCTGCTCGTGGCGCTCGCCCTCGCGCTCGCCGCCTGCGGCGAAGGTGGCTCCGCGGATCTCGACCGACCGCTCCCGGCCCCCGAGGAGCGGCTGGCCGATTGGGAGAGGCAACCCGAGGGGACCGCGGTGCCGGTCGCGCTCGGCTTCGAGCACCCGCTTCCCGACTCGACGATCGCGGCGCTGCTCACGCGGCACTCCGTCCGTCCGTATGCGGTCTACCTGGTGGCGGCGGGGATGGGAAGCTCGCTGCGGCGCGACCGGATTCGGGCGTCGCTCGAGGTGCTCGGGGAGGCGCGCGAACAGGCGATGTCGCAGCTGCGCACCTCAGCTGTGCGCGTAGCCGGGCCGGACGCGCGCGATGCTCGAGCGTCCCTCCGGTACCGAAGGACTCGAGCGCGAGCACCAAATGCTCTCGCAGATGGCGGCGCTCCAGCGCAGCGTCCCGGAGCTCGAGATGGGCGCGCCCGTGATCTACGGAGTCGAAGCGGTTGGATCGATCGCGGACGTGCGCACGCTGCGTGACGAGCCGGCCGTGGTCTCCTGGGAGCCGGGGTAGCGGGGGCAGATTCGGGGCACCGACACCGTGATAGTGCCGCAGCCGCCCGCGGTCACCGAGATCGAGCCGCCGGTGGATTCCGCCGTGACGGCGCTCAGCCCGGACGAGGTCCGCGCCCGGCTGGTCGAGTTGACCACGACCGGCGTGGGCTCGTGCGAGGACGCGGCACCCGCGGACGAGCCCAGGTGATACGCCACGGCCCCCCTCCTCCGAGGAGGGCCGCCTGGAGCGCTAGTTCGCTGGAACGCTAGTGTCCGATGCGGAGCCGCTGGCCGGCGTAGATCCGGTCGCCCCGGAGCCCGTTTAGCTGCCGCAGCTGCGCGACCGTGACCCCGTGGCGGCGCGCGATCGATCCCAGGTTGTCGCCACGCTTCACGCTGTACGCCACCTCGGCGACCGAGCTGCCCGCGCTCACGCGGCCCACGAAGTGGACCCAGTTCTGCTCGAACCTCTCCGCCGTGCCCTCCGGAAGCCGGACCGCCACGCGCCGGACCGCCCCACCCGGAGAAACGGGGGTCCGCCCCGCACCGAGCGCTTGTACGACACCCGTAGCCTGCCTGATGTGCCCGCGGACACCTTCCCCCGCCGACCGGCTCACGGAGCACCCTCGGACCGTTTACATTTTGCGATCTTCCGACGGCGTCTCCCCACGCCATCCGCGAGCCTCCGAGCAGGGTCGGGCCATGAGCGAGCAGAAGTTCATCTACCACATGCGGGACCTGCGGAAGATCGTCCCGCCCAAGCGGGAGGTCCTCAAAGGGATCGACCTGTCGTTCTTCCCCGGGGCCAAGATCGGCGTGGTGGGCCCGAACGGATCCGGGAAGAGCTCCCTGCTCCGGATCATGGCGGGGGTCGACACCGACTTCCTGGGCGAAGCCTGGGCGGCCAAGGGCACGAGGATCGGCTACCTCCCCCAGGAGCCCGAGCTGGACCCGCAGCTCGACGTGCGGGGGAACGTGGAGGAAGGAGTCAAGCACACGCGCGACCTGCTGCGGCGCTTCGAGGAGGTGAGCACCGCCTTCGCCACGGTCACCGACGACGACGAGATGCAGAAGCTCATCGACGAGCAGGCGCGGCTCCAGGACGAGATCGACGCAGCGGGCGCGTGGGAGCTCGATCGCCGGCTCGAGATCGCCATGGACGCGCTCCGCCTTCCGCCGCCGGACGCGGACGTGACCCGCCTGTCGGGCGGGGAGCGCCGTCGCGTGGCGCTCTGCAAGGTGCTGCTGCAGCAGCTGGACCTGCTCCTTCTGGACGAGCCGACGAACCACCTGGACGCAGAGTCCGTGGAGTGGCTGGAGCACCACCTGAAGGAGTTCCCGGGGACGATCGTGGCGATCACCCACGACCGCTACTTCCTGGACAACGTTGCCCAGTGGATCCTGGAGCTCGACCGCGGCGAGGGGATTCCGTGGAAGGGAAACTACTCGTCGTGGCTCGAGCAGAAGCGCGAGCGGTTGCGCGTCGAGGAGAAGCAGGAGAGCGCGCGCCAGCGCACCCTGGAGCGGGAGCTCGAGTGGGTGCGGATGGCTCCCCGCGCGCGGCAGTCGAAGGGGAAGGCGCGCGTCCAGGCGTACGAGGAGCTGCTCACCCAAGACGAGCGCGAGCAGGTGCGCACGGCCGAGATCCTGATCCCCAAGGGATCCCGGCTCGGCAGCGTGGTGATCCGAGCCGAGGGGATCGGCAAGGGATACGGTGACCGGCTGCTTATCGACGAGCTATCCTTCGATGTTCCGCCCGGCGCCATCGTCGGCATCATCGGCCCGAACGGGGTGGGCAAGACCACCCTCTTCCGGCTGATCACGGCCCAGGAGGAGCCCGATGCGGGCGTGCTCCGGGTGGGCGACACGGTGACGCTCGCCTACGTGGATCAGAGCCGGGATGCGCTCGACCCTGGCAAGTCCGTGTACGACGAGGTGTCGGGTGGACGTGATACGCTCGAATTCGGCCGGGTAGAGGTGAGCGCGCGGACCTACCTCTCCTGGTTCGCCTTCCGCGGGGCCGATCAGCAGAAGAAGGTGGGCGGGCTGTCCGGCGGCGAGCGCAACCGGCTCCATCTTGCCAAGCTGCTCAAGGAGGGCGGCAACGTGCTGCTCCTGGACGAGCCTACCAACGACCTGGACGTCGACACGCTGCGCGCGCTGGAGGATGCGATCCTGCGTTTCGCCGGCTCGGTGCTGGTGATCTCGCACGACCGCTGGTTCCTCGACCGGGTGGCCACCCATATCCTCGCCTTCGAGGGCGACAGCACGATCTCGTTCTATCCGGGCAACTACACCGAGTACGAGGAAGACCGCCGGCGCCGGCTGGGTGCGGAGGCCGACCGGCCGCACCGGGTCAAGTTCCGGAAGCTGGTGCGGCGCTGACGGCGCTGACGGCGCTGACGGCGCTGACGGCGCTGACGGCGGAGGCGCTCGTCTCCCGACTCCGGCACGCCAGTGGGTGCGAACGCCGCACCGGCGTTGTTAGATTTGAATCGATCC
>Ga0310123_10001593_pt1 | contig 18663 bp, 12 predicted proteins | sample CB6_AW_1057_MG_FD_203505 | JGI IMG/M metagenome (GOLD analysis project Ga0310123, IMG submission 203505) | Marine microbial communities from Western Arctic Ocean, Canada - CB6_AW_1057 | ecosystem: Environmental > Aquatic > Marine > Oceanic | place: Canada: Western Arctic Ocean | collected... | reverse complement strand
CCCCACCCTTGGGTCCTGCTGCAGACCCAGGATAGGAAGAGACGACATCGAAGTAGCAAGCCACCAGGTCGATGTGAGCTCTTGCTGGTGACAACTCAATTATCCCCGAGGTAACTTTTCTGTTATCAACTGCCCCCAGAAATGAGGCTAGTTGGTTCGTTAGGCCCTGCTTTCGCATCGTCGATCGTTATTTTTCCGATCCACGTCAAGCCAGCTTTTACCCTTACATTTAACGGTGGAGACTGAACCACCTAAGCTGACCTTTGGGCACGCTTGTTATCATTTCGAGCGCGTGGCGCCCCACCCAAACTGCCCACCTACCGGTGTCCTCGTGAAGAGTGAGTGTAGTTGCACTTCAAGGACGGTGTCTCTATGGACGACTCCCCACCAGACTGGCGTCTGATGGATCAACATCTCCCGTCTACGCAGCACGTGGAGTGCCACTACACAACGGCAGGCTGCAGTAAAGCTCTACGGGGTCTTCGCTTGCAGGCTGAGAGTACTGGACTGTGCGCCAGTAAAGTCAATTTCGCCGGACCAACCGCGGGGACAGTAGGACCCTCGTTAGACCATTCATGCAAGTCGCCAATTAAGCGACAAGGTATTACGCTACCTTAAGAGGGTCATAGTTACCCCCGCTGTTTACCGGTCCTTCGCCAGGTTGAACCCTGGTTTCAGATACCGGCACTGAGCAGGATTCAGCGACTATACACATCCTTTCGGACTGGCAGTCACCTATGTTTTTATTAAACAGTCGGAGTCCTCTTGTCACTGCGACCAGCTCTCTTCAGAGCTGGCACCCCTTCTCCCGAAGTTACGGGGCGATTTTGCCGAGTTCCCTCGCGGTTGTTTTTCCGTCACACCTTAGGCTACTCACCCAGGGGCACCTGTGTCAGTTCTCGGTACGGTCATCTGTACGGCTTTTCACGGGGCCCTGGCCTCATCCGGATTGCTTTCACGCCTTCACGATCTTCTCACCATGACGGTTCTCCAATCGCTTATGGACGCTTCACGGGCCTGCTATATGACCCGCCGAACTAGCCAAAGCCGTCACCATAATTGTACAGAGGCATACGAATATTAACGCAATTCCCTTTCGATCAAGTCGGTTAAGATTGACCTTAGGACCGGCTAACCCTCGGCTGACGATCATTGCCGAGGAACCCTGGCCCCTTCGGTGGTGCGGATTCTCACCACACTTTGCTGCTACTCTATCCTGGATTCTCATATGTATACGGTCCACTGGACCTCAAGGCCCAGCTTCTGCCCGAACACATCGCCGCGCTACCACATCAGCTTTCGCTGGTCTGAAGTATCGGTATCCAACTTAGTCCCGTCCATTTTCCCGGCCCGCAAGCTTGACTAGTGATCTGTTACGAACTCTTTCAAGGATGGCTGCCTCTAAGCCCACCTGCTAGTTGTCTTCGACCACGGACACGGTTTAACTTAACATTTAGTTGGAATTTAGGGACCTTAACTTCAGGCTGGTTTGTTCACCTTTCGTCACGGTAGCTTACCCACCGTGGCTCACTCCCTGCTTCTAAGACGATTACACATTCGGAGTTTGGCAGCGTGCCGAGAGATTGCTCTCCCTAAACACCCAGTCAGTGCTCTACAGCGTAATCTGTCTCCACAGAGGTCTACCTACGAGTAGTCTCGCGCGGAACCTGCTATTGCCCATCTCGATTGGACTTTCACCCCTATACCCAGCTCTTCCGAGCGATTTGCACATCAGCAACGGTTCGTCCCTCCACCCAGATTTCTCCGGGCTTCAGACTGGCCAGGCATAGATCGATAGGCTTCAGGTTCTCCACTATTGACTTCGGACGAGCACATCCCGTCCCTCACCCTTGCGGGCTGCGGACCTGTCGGTTTCCCTTCGGCTTCGCAGATTAACTGCTTAACCTCGCCAATAATCAAGACTCCCAGGAGCATTTTTCGAAACGCACGAATGAACGCTGCTCATATCTTCGCTTTCACGCCCATTCAGCCTGTTCCTGACTGGTTTCAGGTTCTTTTCACATCCCGTCAAGGATCCTTTTCAGCTTTCGATCACTCTACTTGTCAACTATCGGTCTCGAGTAGTATTCAGAATTGGAAGTTCCTGCCTCCCATATTCACGCGCGATATCCAACGCACGCTACTCAGGTGCCGTCACTTGGCCATGTCCGTTGCGCATACGGGACTTTCACCCTCTCTGGTGCGCCGTTCCAGGTCGACTTCTGCTTCACGGATTAAGGCGAAAGACGGTCCATACCCCACATCTCCCCAAGGTTTCCCAAGGGGATTCGGTTTGTTCTATTCCGTTTTCGTTCGCCACTACTCACGGAATCTCATTTGATTTCTATTCCTCCCCCTACTAAGATGCTTCAATTCGGGGGGTTCCCTTTCCCAGTATATCGGGAATGACGACTAAACGTCAGGAGGTCCTATTAGGTAATCTGCGGATCCAAGGCATTCATGCGCCTCCCCGCAGCTTATCGCAGCTTGTCACGACCCTCATCAGCTCTCGAGCCGAGCCATTCCCCAGTCAGGTTGTAGCATCATCATTTGATGATTCTAAATTCACACTCACCTGTGTGAGTCCTCTGGTGTCCAGAAACGTCGATTCTGGTATCTCTGACCACCACGTCTCCCCACAGGGCGAGGCAGTCTCCACCACTTCCTCCGATAGGTAACCTACCAGAGTGCATACTAAAGCAAGTCGGCGACCGGAGCCGGGTATATGAATCAATCGGGCAATACCTAGTCCCTGAAATGGGGGACTGCGGGGCAGAATAGCCCCTAAAACAGGAGTGATCAATCTGATATCTTCCGTATATTAGTGAAGAAGCGTGTCAAAAGGCATACTCGCGTGTGCGCGGAATCACGACATACATTGTGGTTAAGCATACTCAACTTACCGGGCGAACACGCGAAAGATTGCGGCGAATAATCGGGTTTGAGGGTGAGAGGGTGTCGGCAGCGGCGAGATGAGTCGCTGCTGAATCGAATTCACCTATTGCCATCAGACTGACCCCCTTGCCGTTGAGTGGTGCGGCATCATCAGGTGCTAGTACAGCAGCAGCATCCCAAATCTTCAGGGCCACTCCATGTCGGCTGCAGGATGCGAGAGCAGTAGCGAGATTGTACATCACGGTCGGGTCATGGCGGTTCTGCTGAGCAGCCTGACGCAGGGCTAGTACAGAGGTTTCGAAATGTGGTTCCTCAGCTGGAGTGACCGTCGGCCTCTGGTCGTGAATCTGAATGGCCTGCTGCAGAAGAGAGAGGCCGAAGTTGTTGAGCGCTGCTGAATCACCCGGGAGATATTCACACACGTCTCTGAAGGAATCTGCAGCATCCTTCCAACGTCCATCCTGCAACGACTCAAAACCACTCGTTATCGACGATGCTACATCCGCATCGCCGCCATCATCGATGGGCATCGCTCGAGCCGGCATCAATTCCGGCTCACCCTCAGAAAGAGCCTCAGGATCAAAAGATACTGTCTGCTCAGCAGGGTCGGCTAATTCATCGAAATCGACCATGACCTCAGAAACCTGCAACTCGTCGCCGAAGTCATGGAAGACTACTTCTTCCTCAACTGAAAAGACCGAGTCTGCATCGAATGCTGCTGCCTTGATCTGGAAGGTGTCGCTGGTAGCCGGTGCCGCAACCTCGACAGCAGGTGCTTCAAGCACCGTTTCCTCCTCCAGTAATCGTGCGTGTAGAGACAAAGTATCAGAGGGCTCCACACCAACAGGCTCTGGTTCGGGTGCTGACTCTACAACAGGAACGGGTGCAACTTCAGCAATCGGTGCAGGTGCAATTGGCTCTATACTTGGGGTAGGAGATTGTTCTTGCACCGGGTCATCGATGACATCCTCCCACTCAGTGGCATGGTCTGGTTCAACCTTTCTTTGAGGGATGTCGCTGGGAATCTCAATAGCCACCCTCATCGGGGCTCCCAGGCCAAATGGAAGAGCGCTGGAGCCAACCATTTGGCCTTCACCACCCATCCCGAAAGGCAGGCTGTTAGCCACTTGTTGGGTCTTGCTGCTGACCGAGTCAGGCACGCCCTCCAAAGCATCCTCTAGAGCAACTTCCCCTGGTAGAGGGCCGTCAGGTGCGCTCTGCATACCTTCCAAATCAGCCACGACTTCGCTTGCGATACGGCTGCCACATGACGGGCAGGTATCACCACCTCCGAACAGCAGACCACAGGCTGCGCACTCCTGCATGAAGGTGAACGGTGCGTCGGTGGTTTTCATGCTGCCGCAGAATGGGACTGGCCTGTAGGATCGGCAATGGACACCGAATGCCGGGTGAGGACAGACTCAGAATTACGGGGTGAAGTCCGGGTTTGAGTAGAGGATGCTGTGGAACAAGAACAGGAATACAGATGCGACAATGCAGGTGATGAACATCACGGGCAGGCCCACTCGTATCCATTCCTTGGTGGTAATCGGATGCGGTCCTCGCTCGCTGATAGAGACGGTCATCACATTGGCGCTTGAGCCGATTGGTGTAGCATTCCCTCCAAATCCCGCACCCATTGCAAGAGCCCAGAACAACGGTGTGATGTCAAGGTTATTTTGTTCTGAAATTTCAGTGATTACCGGAATCATCGCAGCGGTGAATGGGATGTTGTCCACGACAGCACTTGCGATGGCAGAGAACCAGACAATGGCGATTGCAAGCGCAACCTCATTGCCACCGAAAGTGTCGAAAATCCATGTTGCAAGGTCAGAAAGATACCCCACGTTTCCTACTCCACCAACCAAAATGAACAGACCTGCGAAGAACAGCAACGCCGCCCACTCAATCTTCTCGGTTATCATATGCATGAATCCGTCTCGAAGTTCATGGTCGGCTGGCCGCGCAGCGATAAGAGCGATTCCCGCGCCAGTCAGTGCAATAGCGTGTATCTCGATATGTAATCCGAGGAATTCCTTGGCGGAGAAAGCACAGACAGTTAGGCCGAGAATAATCAGCGTGCTGAACATCAACTGCTTATCCTCGACGGCATCCCACTCATCTTCCTCAAGCAGTGACTCAACGTGGCTTGGCTTAGATCCAATCCAGTCTCGATAATACCAGCGTATGTAGCCGAGGGTAGCCACCCATGAAATCAGGGTCAGGATACCAAGGCGCAGCAGGAATCCGTTGAATCCAAAAATGTGGTCGAGGTTCATGTTCGCCGCTTCGGCTGCTATCATCACGTTGGGTGGGTCGCCAACCATTGAAGCGACGCCACCGGTGTCAGAAAGTATTGCTTCGGCGAGCAGAGGTGGGATCGGATTAATCTCCAATTTCTGACATATTTTCAGGGTCACCGGGGCGATGATGATAATCGCAGTAACATTGTCGATTACCAGCGATATCAGAGTAGTGAAGGAGCCAAGATAGACGATTAGAAGCCATGGGTCACCCTTGCTCATCTTCGCTGCCTTGATGGCGATGTACTCAAAGAAACCACATAATTCCAGTATGGCGGCAAATACCATCATGCCGAGAAGAAGGCCGATTACCTCGAACCCAATCCAACTCAACATTTCATGTTCCAATGAGTGATCTCCGCTGGTGGTGAATACACCCATTGTATGGCCAAGAATGAGTAAAAGAATTGCGCCGAACCATGCGGCGATGGTCCGATGGATTTTCTCCGATAATATGAGTACGAAGGAGGCGACAAAGACCAATAGGACAAAGACCCTTTCCTCCATGTTTCACTCGAATTGCAAACCGCTTTTTATCTTGCCCGCTGACAGGCCTAGTAAACCGCACGGAAACGAAGGGGGAGGTGAGTGCTCATTCCTCCTCATCCAACTCACTCAGTGGGACTCCTGTGACCGATTCGGTGTCTTCTGGCACAGGTGGTTCCGAGGATACTTCCTCCTCTTCTTCGGGACTCGGAACTGTCGCACGGATGGCCTCACGGGTGAATTCACTCTCAGATAGCGCTTCTTCAAGGCTCGATAAAACCCTACGCGCCACCAATGCGGAAATGGTGCCCTCGCGCTCGGCTTCCCGCAATGCTTGGATTTGGGCGATGAGCAAGTCCCTTCTCGCGCTCTCGACTCTGCCTGCATGGACAACTGATGTCTCTGACAGGTTCTTGACCCTCGATTCGGCCGCGCTCATTCGGTCTCGGTATGGTTCAGCCAACTTGATGTGGTCCTCGTCGCTGATGCGGCCTTGCATATGCAAGGTAGATAATCGACTCAGGGCCGCTCGTGACCCGACGACATCTGCTAGAGCCCTCTCGTAGCGAGCCTCGGAATCAGATAGGACTCCAGTGATTCCGAGGCGATTGAGCATCGGCTTCATCGTGAGACCCTGTACGATTAGGGTGAACAATACTACACTGAATCCGAGCACCAGCATGTCCTCGTAAATCGCCTCTGGGAGAAATATCGTATCTGAGAATCCCTCAAGAGCCGTTCCATCGTGTACGATGTGGGAGAGCAATAGCAACAGAGCGATTGGGATGCTTCCTCGCAGACCACCCCACCACATCGCGGTCTGCCAACTAGTGGAGACTGGACTGGTTGAGCCGATATTGGATAGTGCGGTGAGTGGGAATACTATCAGTCGGGCCACCAATGCAGCCGAGACTGCTATGCCGCCCAAAGCCCACATATGCGTGTCCATTGACATGACAGATTGCAACTCATAGCCGACCAGCAGGAATAGCACGCTGTTGACCAAGAAAACAACTACTTCCCAGAAATGATGCAAGCCGATACGGGCGCTCGGAGTCATGCCATGTTGCACACCGTGATTACCGACCAGAAGTCCAGCAACAACAACTGAGATGACGCCGCTGCCACCTAGTGTCTCAGCGAGAAGGAAGGAACCGAAGGCGAGAGCCACAGTCAGTGCGATCTCGACTAGATGGTCCTCGGTGGCGGCGAGCAGATGATTCGCCACCATTCCACAAATTAGGCCTACCGCGGTCCCTACTGCGACAACGAGAATGAAGGATGAGAGGCCCTGTGTAAGCAATTCCGAGGAATTCAGAGTATCTCCAGCAAGAGCAGTCAATGTAGCGATGAGAATGATGTTGAAGAATACCACAGCGGTTCCATCGTTGAACAGTGATTCGCCTTCAAGTAAGACTGACAGACGTTTGGGAGCTCCAAGCGATTTCACCAAAGCGAGCACGCTGACGGGGTCGGTTGCGGCGAGAATTGAGCCAATCAGCAGGCCGTACAGCATACCATACTCTGTATCAGGCCATACCAATTTCCAGCAAATAAGTCCGATGATAGTAGTATTGAGCATCACGCCGGGAATCGCCAACAGGGTAATCGGTTTCCAATTGGCACGTAATTGGTCGATATGCATGGCAGATGCGCCTTCAAACAGTAGAGGTGGCAGCAGGATGAACAGAATGACCTCGGCCGATAGCAAGCCACTCAATTCGATGCCTTCGGGCATCAATCCCTCGCCAAGCCAGCCCACTCCCAGACCGACAATGACCAGCGCAATCGTGTATGGCAAGCGTATCCGACGAAGGCCAATTGCCACTAGCAACGAGAGGATGAGCGCACCCAACACACTCTGGAACCAAGTTGGTGGGATCGCCGCCATATTGGTGGGGGGCGGGTATTCACCTCAAAATCATTCACGCTCGCGCGCGTAGGAGATTGCGAGTCAGGCGGTGGTTCAGGGACGCCAATAAATGGCAACGTTGCCCCTGACATCAACAAGACGGGACTTGGTTTTCTGAGATAACTCCTCAAAAAGTGCGGATTTGGATTCCCGGTCGACAACAATGCCTTTGTTCAACTTCGCCTTGACGACTTTGCGGCTTGAGAGTTGTGCGTTCAATTCCTCAACAGTTGATTCGCTAACCCCTGACCTGCCTATTCTCAACGATACCTTGACAGAGCGGTCATGGGCAATTTTCCGTATATGTTCGGGGATATCTGCGCTCATCGACCCTCACCACCATCGGAATTCTCGCTGGAAAAATCAGGCCCTCTGCGAGAGATTCGCCCACAACTCAGGCAGGTTGTAAATCTACGACCTCCGCGCACGCGTACTCTAGCGGAAATACCGGGTCTGAGTAATCCGTGGCAGCCTCGGCAAATCCAGATTCGGACATCTTCGGGCAAACCCAATTGATGTCGCCGACCGACGGCCCACAATTGCTGGGCAGCAGCGTCAACCTTCTCCGATGAATGACGCCATGGTTGATTGAGAACGCGAGTGAGGCGCACCTGCGCCTTGCTAGCCCTTTCTCGACGCATCGAGGCACTGAGGGCTCGTCGTCGCTTCGAAGCCATGTGGAACCCTCCGTTTCAAAGAGCAGCAAGTGATGATGCTATCTCTGCGCCAACTTCATCGATGCCCTGGTCTCCATTCACGACGACGAGCAGACCACGCTCACCATACCACTGTACGAGTGGTGCGGTCTGAGAGTGATAGGCTGAGAGGCGAGAGCCGACAACTTCCTCATTGTCATCGGCTCTGCGCTTCATCGAGGTACCTCCACAGGAGTCACATACCCCATCAACTTCGGTGGTATTGAATGAGTCGTGATAGACTTCGCCACAATCACCACAGGTGAACCGACCGCATATCCGCTCAACAATTCTCTCGTCAGGAACTTCGATTGAGATGACCACGCCAACTTCAGCTATTTCGGCGAGAGCCTCGGCTTGAGGAATGGTTCTAGGAAACCCGTCAAACAGAACGCCGTCGTGCGCATCGTCATCTGTAAGTCGCTCAGCAATCAGTCCGATGATGACCTCGTCGGGTACCAGCGCACCAGCGTCCATGTACTGCTTTGCTGCAATTCCTAGCGCGGTTCCTACTGCAACTGAAGCGCGCAGCATATCGCCTGTTGATACCTGCGGTTTACCCGTTGCTTCAACGATGCGACCCGCCTGCGTACCCTTGCCCGCACCGGGTGGGCCGAACAGGACCATGGAGACTGCCATGCTGCGGCGTGAAGGACACCCCACTTCAACGCAACGATGACGAAAACGACGAATGGTGGCGTCACTTCATCCCAGTACGCTTCAGATACTCATGTCCGTAGTGCTTCCACTGTTCCATTGTCCAACCATCAGGTAAGCCACTTGCTGGTACTGGAGGCGGTGGTGCAGCGGAGCCAACTCCTTGTCCAACAGGTGCGGATTTGGTCGATGGCATTGGTGGCGACCCAGTCGGCAATGCACCCTTGCTCGGCGCGGGTGGCAATCCTGACGGCAATTCTGGCAATCCAGACTTGGGTTTCTTCTTCACAGGCAGAGGTGGGAGTCCACGCAGCTGGGGCTTGCTCTGAGCGATGGCTGATTCAATTTCATCTTGGCTAACAGTACCCGAGGTCTGCTCATCCCGCTTGAGCCCGATATCGAGAGCAGCATCTCGACGCTGCTGCTGTGCACCGAGAACCTCACCGGCGGGAATCAATTCCTCACCTCTACCAATGGAATCACCAGTTCGGCCGAGTATGACTACTACCAGTACCGCGCCACCAATCAATGCGAATACGATGAGAATGACTGCCCAAGTTGGCAGTATGGAGTTCATCCAGCCCAATAGGCCACCTCCTTCTCCGACTCGAACCCCTTTCACCTGCAACGCAACTCCATCTTCAGTGACAGAAACTCCATCACCAGCGCTCACTGTGACGTTGAACCATACATTGCTGATAGAGCCGGGGTCCGGACCAGCAGTTAGTTGCCAAACGACCTCCTCGCTCTGACCCTGATTCAATATCTGCCACTGTGTTCTGTCAATAGTTAGATTCCAACCATCTGGGCCAGCGATTGAAATCTCTGCCGAACAAGCGGTATTGCCGTTGTTGCTGATGGTAATTGTGCCAGAAATCTCTGCTCCTTCTTGCAGTTCAATGAGAGTGGTGATATTTGATTCAAGAGCGACCCAAGCCGTCGATTCAACGACCACACCGAGCATACCTACCTTCTGCACTTGTTGAGATTGGTCCAAAGTCTGTGCATCGATGATGACTGACAGGCTTCCCGCCGGCCCGGCATCTGTTCCTGCTGGTACGAATAGGGTGAGTCCCACCGATGCATTTCTTGCTTGTGCGAGTGTAGTTGGAGGTGTAGATGAGAATCCGGCAGTCCAGCCGTCCGGGAGTGTGCCAAAGGACCAGTTGAGCAGTAGATCCACGTTGCCGGTATTTTCCACTGTCACCAACGCCGAACCATACTGACCGAGAGGTGAGACGATGGTGCCAGAGGGTGGCATGATGATGTCGAAGTCGACTCGCTCCTCGACGATGAGTCTAGTGCGATTCAGTACGAAATGTCCCGCAGTACGCTCGGTTCTGACGTTTATTTGGTTCTCGTCACCATCTGAGACTGTGCTCGGCACCAGCACCGTGATGGTGACATCTACAATGACTCCTGGCTGCAAAGTCAAAGTCAGGGTGCGGTCATCTGTGAACGGCCCTGCTGTAACTTCCATACCCCAAGTATTCAGCCCGGGGGTGGCCCTGACAATCAGGTCGAATGCAATATTGCCCTCGTTCTCCAATTCCAAAGTGTGGATTACGGTCTCGCCATTCTGCACTGAGATTGGCGTCACAGTTGCAGATGGGCCTAACGGGTAATGATTGCCGTCGAAGAGTTCGGCTCTGAACGAAGTGCTCTGGAAAACCTCGACCGTAGCAGATTCTGTCGATGTTATCAACGGGTCATTCAGGCTTGAAGTGACACAGTCAATAGGCTCAGTATTCCCTGCCGCCGGCTGCCCATCGCTCACTGCAGGTACGCGTACACGTACCTGTAAAGGCAGGAACTGTAGACGGGTCAGCGGCTCAAGAACCAGAGATGAAGAATTCCCATTACCCAACTCAACAAGCCAGCGATTCGGCGTCTCGCATGATACCTCAAAGGTGGTCGGACCGTTGCCGGTATTCATCACCGACAGTGAAAACGAGGCGTATTCACCGGGCTTGGCACCGAGTCCAACGATACCAGCAAGCACGGTATCCATACCCTCAACCCTCTCGACTTCGATGGTTAATCGAATAGTATGGGAGACAGATGGTGTCATCCGATAGTAGGCGGTGAGGTCGACAATGAATGTTCCCGGAAGTGCATACCTTGCCCCGTTTGGGTCATCGGGGTCCGCGTCATCATCGCGCAACAGTAGACTAACTTGGATGGAATTGCCAGTTCCACCGGTTGCATTCAGCATCCATGGGCCGTCTTCAGACAGCATCTTTGTCCAGTCATCTTGAGGTGCATTGAGAATACCATTTTCGCTCACCTCCTGCACGGGTGTCACAATCAATTCAATGTCCTCATCTGCAGTTCCCTCATTGGCTAAAGTCAGGTCAAAGGATACTTCAGACATAATTGCTGGGTCTAAACTACGAGTACGCGCTTCAACGTATTCCTCATCTGTCGTAGGTAGGGCACCTGATTCCAAATGCGGTGTGATTCGAACTCCGATTGCAGTCACGTTGATGTCGAGGGTTGCAACATTGTTGTTGGTCCCATCTACCTCATCATTCAATTCGACGACATCGTTGTTAGTATCGAGTTTGAGTTTGATGGTGTGGACACCAATTAAGACGAATTGGTGTTGGAAGGTGAATGTGTCAGTTGTCCCACCAGCAAGGCTGCTGCGGTTACCCTCCCACAGCATTGTAGAGGTTGTTAGGTCCTCAACGGTGACATAGTAGGAGGGAGTTGCTGCAGGTGCCTGATTGACCCATGCAGGTCGAATCAGTACCCAATCGTTCTCCAGCGGCGAGGTTTGGCTAGCCCAGAGTGAGCCGCTGAAAACGGCGAGATCACTCATCGGATTCTCATTTCCGACGCCGCTGATAATCACCGCATAGGATTGGGAATAACCACCTGAATGGCTGATTTGAATCGACCAATCGCCGGCCGCTCCTGAATCAAGACGTACCCTCTCAACATTGTTCAGAGAATCCTTGCTTCCACCCGTAGTAGAAAGACCACTGGAGAATACATTGCCCTTGTACACGGTTCCATCAGGAGCTGTAACCGACAAGTCGAGGTCGTTGACCAGCCTTGGCGATGATTGAGAAGCAGAGGATGAGCCCTCTCGGTCATTCCAAACCAGTGTAATGTCGACTCCATAGGATACATCAAGATTGTATGTGTACAGGTAAGAGTAGCCTGGGCTCAAAGATTGGCTAGTGTCCCAGAAGATATTCTTGGCAATTACTCCACTCTGTGGGTACAGACTTTCCTCAAGGTCCAACTGACCCCAACCTTCGTCCATATTGGGGATGTTCTTGCTGCCCAGATCCTTGGCCCCGTTGATGAGGAGGGCCTTGACAAGGTCAGAGCGCGCACTGGTAATGCCAAGTTCCTCGCGGAGGAACTGACGGGCTAGCATGGCAGCACCGCCTACCACTGGAGTTGACGCTGAGGTTCCATCGGCCTGCACATACATGGTGCCGCCCGAATTGTGGGATGAACCTGAGCAGGATGGACCGATGTATTGGGTGGCCTCCTCGGCGCGGGCCGAGCAGATTTGGACCCCCGGTGCAACGATATCGGGCTTGATTCTGCCATCAGCAGTCGGCCCGATACTTGAGAATGATGCGACAGAGCCGGCAGCCGCTGTCCCGGGCCTGCCGGTAGTGGAGGCTCCGACTGTTAGGACGTTTTTCGCAGTGGCGGGCGGCGCAATTGAGGACGAGCCTTGCGCACCCTCATTTCCAGCGGCAAACAATACGAGGAAATCAGTGTAGTCGTTGATGAAAGAGTCAGCAGAACGAGAGTCTGAAGTGTACTGACCCCAAGAAGACTGAGCCCCCCAAGAATTGGACTGGGTGCGGGCATTGTTCTGCCAAGAGTGACGGAACATGTCGTACAGCGAGCCCCAGCGAGCCAGTTGCCCAGACTGGTCGTGCTCTAGTTGGTAGAAGTGGAAAGTTGCTGCGTGTGCGATACCGCGAGCGTTGCCGTCGCCAGTGCCATCTCCAAGCATGGTAGCGCTGACGTGGGTTCCATGTCCGGTATTCATGTCAGAGGCTGAATTGTCTGGGCCGTAATTGTTGTAGACGCCTCTGATTCGGCCGGTGAAGTCACCGTGGTCGGAATCAAGGCCGGTGTCAGATATCGCACCGACCTCTCCGGTGCCATCAAGCCCACCATTGTGATTGACTCGCAGTGCATCGATGCGAGTGATGCTGCGGGCGTAGTTGTTGACGATTGCAATTTCATCAGCCGCAGCGGTGAATAGCAGACGGTGGTCCCAAGTCAGAGATGCAATCCAACGTGAATCAAGCCCTCGCACCTGACAAAGCCACTGATCACAACGGACCTGCTCCGCACCGGTTGCGAGCAGGTCAGACTCAAGGGTCGCCACCTCAATCGGACTGAGGTCAGGAACCGGGGTCAAGTCAAGGTCGACGACGAATGACACATCACTACCGGCCAATTGGTGCAATGGTAGGTCTAGTCGCCAAGCCGGGTGCTGGCTGCCGACCCAGCGCACTTGTGGATTTTCAGCGAGGGTGAGAATGGCTGCGGCTCTCATAGCGTCGCCAGCCGGTAGCCGCAGCACCCATGCATCTTCCGGCAGAGTGTCGATGACCACTGCGTTGACCGACGCAGCGAGTGACTCGGCAAACTCGCCATCATTCCGATGCAACTGCATGATGAGGAAGCCTGTGCTGAACGTGTCTGCATCGTCAATGAGGGCCAGTGGGGTCGAAGAAAAATCAGTTGTCTGCAATAACGGGTCGAAGTTGCCGGTCTGAACCCATAGTATCCCCGAGCCAGAAGAAATCTCTACACCGCCTCCTTCAGCACCAATTGCTGGGTACCAGTTGAGGGCTGCCTCCTCGGCAGTCCAAGAGAGAGGTTGGTCGACAAAAGCAGTGGAAGCCGCATCAGCAGAATCCTCGGTATTCACCATGGAAGCCCAAGGCATTGCCACCATCAATACAACCAGTGCTAGTGGCAGCCATGCTTTAGGCATGGCTTCGCGGAACAGCATCCCCTTTTTGATGATTGACGCATCGAGGGCGGCATCTGCATCCGGCTCAGAGGTTGTAATATGCGGCAATTGCGGCGTCAGTTTTCGCTACAGAGGCACGCCAATCGGCCTCGATACCCATCAACGCACGGATTGCATCGATATTCTCCGGAATCACATCGCTCTCTTGATGAATCGCTTGGAAATAGTAGAGTCTGTCACCCTGCAAACTGACTCCATCCTCCCAGACGAATATCTCGTGCAAATCCCCCCATTTTCGGCCAATGTCTCGCGCCAACTCCATCACCTCAGCAGTAGTTGTGATTCTGTTGTCTGCACCATGCATCACGATGACACGAGGGGTGTTTCTCCACATATCGAGAACACCCTCGGTAGTCAGGCCATGACCAGAAGGCAGGTCAGCGATAATTGAGTGCAAGTGCATGAGGGTTGTCGGTACTGCTACAGCTAGAGAATTGATGTTGATTTCAGGCTTGACTGTCATCACGTCAGGTCCGTGATGACTGGGTACTTTCAACACCGGTTTGATTGCGTTGATTGGACCCTTTTTTGAATCCCCGGGGTCAGCCGCGCGTCGTATCATAGTGCACTCCACTGAAAGGGAGCCGCAGTGCTCGTAAAGTGGGACCAATGTTCGTGAAAGTCCAGTGGTGTTGCAGGAGACCACGCGGGTGCCCGCAGCGTTGAGGTTCTGCTCGTGGTTTGCACTTGAGGAATATGATAGCCCGGTAAGGGCATGTTTCTCGCCTCCTTGGAAAATATATTTGATATCAGCCGCTTTGTATTTGGCGAGGTTCTCATCGCCCATTTTTCCCGGTGAACAGTCGATGACAACATCGGCGATGGCTAGCAAGTCGGAAAGACCGCCCGCGCAATCATAGCCTTGCTCAGCGAAGCGGGCAATGCTCGCCTCGTCATTGAAGGTGCAGTAAAGCGGAAATCCCTTCCTTACGGCGAGATCGCAGCCAAATGAAGGTCCGGTCTTGGTGACTCCTACAATTTCCATGTCCTGCTGTGCATCGACAGCATCCGCGACACGCTTTCCGATAGTTCCGAATCCGTTGATTGCAACCTTGATTCCAGTCATTCGCGCCACCCCTCAACTGTCTCTAGCAGGCTGAGGCCGCCCGACTGCCGCCTATGAATGATTCCGTTTCCATTCATATTGCACTTGGAGACGCTAGAGGCTTGGTTGAACCGTCCTCTCAACATCTCCGCTTGGGGTCAACATCAAATCGGGGTTCGCCACGGAAGGGGCGAGGGAAGGTCATGGCTGGTGAGGTTGCGAAGAGTCTAAAACTCAACAGAAACCTCTCAAATAACCTTGAGAAAGCGATTAAACTCGACCGCGCCATCAAAATCGGATGGGGCTCTCAAGGCGATGCAAAGCCCAAGGATGGCGAAATCGGCATCGCCCCACATCTACCCAAAGGCGCGCGCATTCGTCTACTAGGAAATCTGGGTGATTTCACTGCCGCTTGCTGCAACGGCGGCTCATTTACTCTTGAAGGCAATACGATGGGATGGTTCGGCGCTTGGAATCGAAATGGTCTCCTTGTGGTCGAGCGGGATGCCGGACACAGATGCGGTCACGGTATGAGCGAAGGCAGAATTGCTGTGTTGGGTAATGTCGGAGATGAAGCAGGGTCTGGGATGAGTGGAGGCACTCTGCTGATTCGTGGTCATGCCGGCCGCCGTGTCGGTATGGGAATGACCGGCGGCCTGATTATTGTCGTCGGTGACTGCAAAGCCGACGCCGGACAGGGAATGAGCGGAGGACGCATTATCGTCAACGGCCGTCTGCTACCACACGGCGAAGGTGCAAAGCAGAGGTCACTGAAGGCAGCCGAACACAAAGAAACTGTGTCGATGCTTGAGGAACATGGAATGAGAATCATCCAAGACTCAGCTGTTGTCGAAGCAGACCCGGACCGACCTATTACTTGCAAGCAGCCTGAATGTTCTACTTGGGGAGACTTCAGTGGCATCGGTCTGATGGGGTCTGGAGCGAGATTGGATGGATTTGCTCCAATAGACACCGTTACTCTACTCACGCGCGCGGGAGAGGAAAAAGGCATGGTTGTGCCACTGCCGGTTATTCCAGTCCTTGAATCAGGTAAGGGGATTTCAGGAAGATATCTGAGTGAACAGCCATGCTTGGTTCGAAACTCCCCACGGAACATCGACATACTACTCATCGATGAGGACAACATCACCATCGCCGATGCACTGCTACCTAATGCTGGAGGGGTATGTCTCGACCTCGATGGGCTGCCTGTTGTCCACGACGGTGAGGTCAATGCGCTGCTTACTGCCATGCGCAGCCATCTCGGCGATGACAAGCCCGTCGCCATTGCTGGACGGGTCGATTCCATCGAGGCCATTCACAGAATGACAAATGACCAAGCAATCGACGCCGTGTTCATTCGGCTCGCGACCCCGGCAGGAATTTCCGCACCATCCACCCTTCCTCGCATCGGACTATCTGCTCGTGACTCAGGAGCGGCTGAGTCAGGACTAACTCAGGTTCTGACAATGCCTTGGCGCACCGCTGGCTCAGATATCGCCATCAGTGTCGCAGCAGGCTGTGGCCTGGTCTGTGCCGACCCATTTGCCGATGCAGAAAATGTTCCATCCTCACAGAAGGCGATAGCAGCAGCAGTAGAGGAATGGCTCACAGATGTTGCTGCAGAACTCAGAGGATGTATGGCCGACCTCGGCCTTGACAGTCTGGAGGCGTTAAACCGACGTCATCTCCGTGCTCTGGACCATGATACAGCATCACAAAGTGGGCTACGACTGGCGGGATATGACAGACCATTACCAGAATGGCTCGGTCAATGAGAGCATGGGGTTAGTGAAGCCGTGTAATGACTTGATTACTGACCGGGAGTGATTGAATGCCAACAGTTACCTTCGACCATGAAACTCTGAGGATGTTGCAGGCTCGTCATGGAGTAGAGCACAATCGATTCTTGTGGGAAGATTCGCTTTCAGACATCGGTTGCGTTGTTGAGAAATGCGATTCCACCGAAATTGAAATTGAGATTTTCCCAGACCGCAGCGACCTGCTCAGCCCTGAAACCATGGCGCACACAGCCCGCTCCTTCCTGCACAGAAACGGGGCTGAACCGGACCTTGCGACCATCGATGGACCTGTTGCGATGACCGTTGATGCAAGTCTTGAGCACATCCGACCGTTCATCTACGGAGCTATTGTGCGCGATGTGGATACGGGAAGCAATGATGAGGAGCAGGATGTATTCATTCAGGCTCTGATGGACCATCAAGAAAAACTACACTTCAGCCTCGGCCGAAGAAGGCGACGTGCATCGATTGGAGTACATGACCTCGAGCAATTGATTCCGCCGTTCAGGGTGGTCTCGGTTCCAGAAACCTACTCGTTCATCCCACTGGCTATGACCGAGCGGATGTCGATACGAGAGATTCTACAGGAGCACCCCAAAGGCGTTGATTATGCACATTTATTGGATGGTTTCACAGAATTTCCCGTCATCTTGGATGCCGCGGACAGAGTCCTCTCATTCCCGCCAATCATCAATGGCTCACACACCACTGTCACTGAGAATACTCGCGACTTCTTCATCGATGTTACCGGTTGGGACCAGCGCGCCTGTGAGGCATCACTGCTGCTGGTCTGTCTTGCCTTCTCCGCGCGTGGTGGTACTGTAGAGACCATCGAATTGACCGATTACAGTGGCCAGACCTTCCGCTCGCCAAACGGAAAAGCGCGCCGGCTTTCGCTACCAAAGCGACTACTGGGTGAAATCCTTGGGCGCGATTTCACCCGTTCAGAAATCAGCGGCGCCATCGATAGAATGGGTGGCCGATTTATCGAGGAGAGAACCATCACTGATGGACCGCGCAAAGCCACTAGAATGGCTGATGGAGCCATTGGTGAGAAGGAATATCTCATCGAAATGCCGCGCTGGCGCGCAGATATTCTGCATCCTGTCGATCTGGTGGAAGAGGTTGCAACAGGAATTGGCTACGAAGACCTCGGCAGTAGCCTGTCATCCCAATCCAGCGCAGGCATCCCCCTGCCGATTTCACATTTGTACAGGCGTGTCAGAGAGAGTATGCAAGCAAACGGCCTGCAACAGGTCACCTCTCTCACCCTGTCCAATGAAGCCGACCAATTCGACAAGGTCCGTCTCTCACCACCTTCTGAGGTTACTCATATTCACAATCCAATCACAGTTGACCACACCATAATGCGCCAAAGCATCCTACCTTCGCTGCTGAATCTACTCTCGGCCAATCGCCACCACGAACTGCCGCAAAAAGTGTACGAATTAGGTACTGTGGTTCGGGACCATCACAATGCAGAACGAGTAGGATGGGCCTGCGCAGAAGTTGGTGGCGGATTCACCGCCTCAAAGGGAATTGCACAGGCTCTACTGAGAGACCTCGGTGCTGATGCCAGAGAAATCGAGGTCGGATTTGAGACGATGGGTGATGGTGAGACCGGACCCTACCTTTCGGGCCGGGCCGCAAAAGTGCTGGTCGGTGGGGAATGGGTTGGATGCTTCGGGGAGATTGACCCGGCAGTTTCCGATGGTTTCGGTCTGAAGGTACCTATCCAAGCAGGCGAGTTCGATGTTGTCGCACTAGCCAACCTGATTCCAGACCCGGTCCTCTGAATCAAGATTTGAAGGGCTTCATCGTGCCATCCGGTTTCTTGATGTGTGG
>Ga0310123_10001592_pt1 | contig 18669 bp, 16 predicted proteins | sample CB6_AW_1057_MG_FD_203505 | JGI IMG/M metagenome (GOLD analysis project Ga0310123, IMG submission 203505) | Marine microbial communities from Western Arctic Ocean, Canada - CB6_AW_1057 | ecosystem: Environmental > Aquatic > Marine > Oceanic | place: Canada: Western Arctic Ocean | collected... | reverse complement strand
CTTCCGTGCCTTTGTCGAATATTATACCCAAACCTAAAAACCTCTCGTTTGAAGAATCTGCTTCTCTTCCTTTGACCTTTTTGACCGCTTGGAATATGTTAGTTAAACGCGCACAAATAAAAAATGGAGAAACCGTATTGATTGTAGGTGGTTCTAGCGGTGTCGGAAGTGCCGCAATACAAATCGCCAAATTATTCAACTGTTATGTTTTTGCTACTGCTGGCACTGAAGAGAAATTAAATAAAATGAAAGACCTTGGGGCTGATTTTGTTATCAATCATAACGTTGATGATTTTGGAGAAATTGTAAGGGATAACACTGATCGTACTGGCGCTGACGTTGTATTCGAACATGTTGGTGCGATTACTTGGCCTAAAAGCATAGATTCTCTTACTCACGGCGGTCGATTGATTACTTGTGGTACTACTACTGGCTCGGAAACTGATTTTGATATACGATTATTATACCGTAGACAATTATCTCTTATGGGTTCATTTATGGGTTCAAAAGGAGATCTATTACATCTTCTCAAATTTGTTAATTCAGGTCAATTAAAACCTGTTGTGGATCGCATCTTTCCTCTTAAAGACGCAAATAAAGCTCATGAACTGATTGAAAATCGTCAACATTTTGGAAAGGTAATACTCAAAGTTTAATACTTTAATTGACATTTTTCATATGACATGAACGCTGATAAAAATTACCAAAAAAAATTGATTAGGACATCTTATTCTAAAGACATTTCTGTAGATTTTGATAATAAAAATATCACTGTCATCGGTTGGATTGTCAGTATGAGGAAGCAGGGAAAGATTTATTTTATGATGTTGTACGATTCTACTGGTCCACTTCAAATAATAATAAAAAAAGGCATTTCTCCTGATGATATTCTAGCTCAAGCTGAAACTCTGAAGGAGCATTCTTCTATTGCAGTTCGTGGAACGATTAAGAAAAATGAAAAAGCTCCTAATGGTGTGGAATTACATCCTGAAGAGATATCTGTTTTATCCACCACTAATAAAATTCCTCCTTTCTCACTCTATGGAGGTCAACTCCCAAACATAGATAAACGACTTGACATTCGTGCTATAGACCTGAGACGTCCTTCTGCTCAATCTATAATGAAATTACGCGCTAAAACATTACAATCAATAAGAAATTTCTTTATTGACAAAGATTATCTTGAAGTTAATACTCCAAAAATTATTGCTACTGCTACTGAAGGAGGGTCTGCTCTCTTCCCTATGCTTTATTATGATAAAGAAGCATTTTTGACTCAGAGCCCGCAATTATTCAAAGAACAACTAGTACTTCCTTTTGAAAAAGTTTTTGAGATTGCTTATGCATATCGAGCAGAAAAAAGCAGAACATTACATCATATTAGCGAATTTATTTCAGTAGATATGGAACAGGCATTTGTAGATTACAAAGATGTTCTTAAAATTATTGAAGAGTTACTGATTAATCTTAAAGACGATCTTTTAAAATTTAGCTCTGAACATCTGGATGCATTGAATTCAAAGGACTGGACTAATTTTGATAGTATTCCTGCCGTTACATATAACGAAGCAATTGATATAATCAAAGCCGAAGATCCTAAAATTGAATGGGGCGATGACCTTTCTACCAAATCCATGGAAATTTTATCTAAAAAATACCCTTATTTCTATTATGTAACTGATTGGCCTTCTGCTGGAAAACCGTTTTACATTAAATGCGAAGGCGATTATTCTGAGTCATTTGATCTATTGTATGGCAACAAAGAACTTGCATCTGGCGGCACTCGTGTTAGCGACAAAGATGAATTGCAAAATAGACTTCAACAAAAGAACCTAAATCCTAATGGATTCGAGTTCCATCTTAGAGTATTCGATTATGGAATGCCTCCTCATGCAGGATTTGGTTTAGGATTTGAAAGACTTATGATGATAATTGCAAATCAGACTAATATACGCGAGGTTTGTATGTTTCCAAGAGATCAACATAGACTTATGCCGTGATAATATATGGCTGATAAAAAAATTATTGATCCAAAAAAGTACTCTGAATTATCAAAGATTGATCTTTCTCCCCAAGAATTGGAAATATTAGATAAACAATTCCCCGAAATTCTGGAATATTTTGATTTATTATCTAAAGCTGATACTTCGGAAGATATTAATCCTCAAACACTATCTAACATCTTTCGTGAAGATATTCCTAAAGATTCTATTGCCGATGAAATTCTTGACGTAGTTCCTGAAAAGAAAGGCCGCTTTGTCAAGGGGCCGCGGATGATGTAAAAATTGAGTAACTTACTCGATGCATTTGAGGAAATAAAAGAAAAAAACAAATCTATCAACGCATACATAACTTTTTCTAAACCTGACGATTCAATCTCTGATGGTAAACTGTCTGGAAAAACCATCGCAGTCAAAGATACTATATCTACTGCAGGCCTTAGGACTACTTGCGCATCAAAAATGCTGGAAAATTATGTCCCTCCGTATGACGCACATGCCGTTTCATTGATAAAAAAACATGGCGCAATTATTACTGGAAAAGCAAATTGCGATGAATTTGCAATGGGTTCAAGTACTGAACATAGTGCATTTGGACCAACACATAATCCTCACGATCTTGAAAGAGTTCCTGGAGGTTCTTCGGGCGGCAGTGCCGCTGCCGTCGCAGGTGGTCTGGCAGATCTTGCCCTAGGCAGTGATACAGGCGGTTCAATAAGGTGTCCTGCTTCCTTTTGCGGAATTGTTGGACTGAAACCAACCTATGGATTAGTTAGTCGTTACGGCCTAGTCGCATATGGCAATAGTCTGGAACAAATAGGACCTATGGCAAAGAATGTTTATGATTGCGCATTATTGCTTGAATGTATATCTGATTATGATGACCGAGATGCAACATGCGTAAATACAAAAAGAATTGATTACACCAGTCACTTAGAAGATGATATCTCTGGATTAAAAATTGCAGTTCCTAAAGAATTCTTTGGCCCTGGAACTGATTCAATAGTTGAAAAGTCTGTTTGGAATACAATCAAAAAACTTGAATCTGAAGGAGCTATTGTCGAAGAAATAAATATCGATTCTATAAAATATTCTCTTGCAGCATATTATATTATTGCGATGTCTGAAGCAAGCTCTAATCTGGCCAGATTTGACGGGCTTCGATACGGCCTCCATACCGGAAAATCTAAGGACTGGAATGAATTATTCTCAAACAATCGTAAGTCTGGTTTTGGTTTTGAAGTAAAACGAAGAATAATGCTGGGTACTTTCTCACTGTCTTCTGGATATTTTGACGAATATTATATTAAAGCACAAAAAGTACGTTCTTTGATTACTAATGATTTCAAAAAAGTATTCAATAAATTTGACGTTATAGCTGGACCGACAATGCCTACACTTGCTTTCAAATTGGGCGAAAAACTTACAGATCCGTTATCTATGTATATGACTGATATTGATACAGTTTCTGCAAATTTGGCAGGAATTCCCTCAATATCCATTCCTTGCGGAAATTCAAATTCTCTACCCATTGGCATTCAATTGATGTCTTCTCATTTTAATGAAAAAACTATTCTTAATCTTGGTAATAGAGTAGAACAAATTGCGGGTGTATGATTGCTGAGTAGTTCTACTGACGGAGTAAAAATTGGATTAGAAATTCACTGTCAATTGACCTCGCTTAACACTAAGATGTTTTGTAATTGTTCAGCTGATTACAGGGGAATGCCTCCAAATACCTTGCTATGCAATATCTGCGCTGGACTTCCTGGTTCCTTACCTGTGCTGAATAAGAGAGCGTTAGAGGCAGCTATAAAAATTGGCTTGGCTATTAATTGTAAAATCTCTAACAAAAGTAATTTCTTTCGCAAAAATTATTTTTATCCTGATTCACCAAAAAACTATCAAATCACTCAGTATGATAAGGCAGGCGGTATTGCTATCGCCAATGAAGGCTACGTTGAAACTAATTTAGGCGGTGTCAGAATAACACGTATTCAGATGGAAGAAGATCCAGGCAAGTTACAGTATGAAGGCAGCATCACTACGTCTTCTAACACTCTTATTGATTATAATCGGGCCGGCATATCTCTTGTTGAGATTGTAACAGAACCTGATCTAGTTTCCCCAAAACACGCCCGTGAGTTTCTTAATACAATCCAATCGATCGTTGAAGCTATCGGCGAATGTAATAGTAAGTTGGATGGTTCAATGCGAGCTGATGCTAATGTATCAATTTCAGACGGACGACGTGTTGAAGTCAAGAATATCTCTTCGTTTAAAGAAGTAGAGCGTGCACTGAATTTTGAAATAACAAGACAGAAAACAATTCAAGCTGCAAGCAAGATGGAAACTAGACATTGGGATGATGTACGACGAGTTACCGTAACATTAAGAGTTAAGGAAGATGAAGAGGGATATAGATATTTTCCAGATCCTGATTTACCTCCTATGGATATATCCGACGATTATATCGAACAAATTAAAAATTCACTTCCAGAACTTCCTGAAAAGAGATTTATTCGTTTTACTAATGATATAAAACTTCCAGGAGAAATTGCTAGAATTCTTATTAAGAATAAAGTTGTTGCTGATTATTTTGAGGAATCCTTGAAGTATGAAAATAATCCTAAGTTGATTAGCAGTTGGATTACTACTGATATAATGGGGTATTTGAATCGAAATAATATTAATTTCATAGATTTATCTATTGATGCAAAATCACTTGCCACTCTTGCAAAATCTGTATCTGATTCTCAAATAAATGAATATACTGCTAAATCAATTCTTCTGAAATCCATCTCTTCTAACAATCATATTGATGATTTATTAAAATCTGAAATTAGTAATTCCGGTACATCTGAAAACCTTCTAGAAATTATCGAAAAAGTACTTAATGATAACTCCAAGGCTGTGGCAGACGTTAAAAACGATCCACAGGCAATTCATTTCTTAATAGGGCAAGTGATGAAGGCCACTCATGGAAGGGCAGATCATAGTAAAGTCAAAGAATTAATTGAAAAACAGTTAAAATAATTCTATCTTTTTCTATATATTTTAAATAATCGTTCATTAATGACGCTAAATTTTATATAAATGCCTAGTCAATTTATATATTATTTATACGTGTAGTTTACCATGAACCATAAGCATATTCTAGTATTGACCGCTGTACTAATTGGTTACTTTTTAATGTCATCTGCATTTGTAGGTATGACACCGATTAGTTCAGCTGAAGGTCAGAATACACTTACTCGTGCCGAAAGAAATTGGGAATATATTAATCACAATAAACTTGGCACAAATTTTAATCCACAAACTCAGCTTAATAAAGAAAATGTTCAGCATGTAGAAATGAAATGGATTTATCCGATTCCTGCAGCTGCACAGCTTGGGGGAGATGGCTTACTAAACTTCGGAATGACTGAAGGAACAACTGCTCCACCATTGATTGTTGACGGTGTTTCATTCATCATCTTGAATCGTAAAACCGTTATTGCAGTTGACGCAGAAACAGGAAGCCTTATCTGGTCTGCAGAGCATCCTGGATCCGATAACGATGCAAATTCAGTTCAATCTGGAGGTAATCTGCCAATTACTGGTGAACTTGTACACACCCATTCAGTGAATTATTGGGGTGGTCGTTTATGGTTTACTGATTTTGGTTGTACTTTAACAGGTCTTGATGCAAAAACTGGAGAGCGAACTAAAGAGTTTAAAAATCTTTGTTTAGAAAGACCTTTGGATCTAAATGATAAAGTTGGATACGGTCTTCCTGGAAACAGCGGTTTGTATGGAAGTCTTCAACCACATGCACCCGTGAAATATGAAAAAGGTAATTTGATATTCTATTCTGACGGTGGCGCTGCTGAGGGCACTTGGGGTGGCCGTATGTATATGGCTGGTTACGATTATACAACAGGCGATCTAGCTTGGCGTACATATCTAATGCCTCCATGTGGCGATCCTACAACATGCGGTCCTGGTAAAGATGGCCCACTATTCGTAGAAGAGAAAGCCGCTTGGGGTGATTGGTTAGTCGCTAGCTGTGATAAGATTTGGGTTCAACAAATCAAATCATGTGATATGCCAAGAGACATCTTACAAAACGACTGGGGAGACATGCGTTCTAATTCGGGAATAAGCAATGTCTGGGGTCAAAGTGTCGTCGATGAAGAGACTGGAATTCTCTATTTCGGCACTGCACAACCTGGTCCTGACTGGAATGCTACTTATGGACCTGGTCCTAGATTATTCGGTTCAGCAGTTATTGCATTAGATGCTGATAATGGCGAACTATTATGGGCTCATCAAACTACTGCCCGAGACCTCTGGGATTATGATTGTTCTTGGAATACTATGTTGACTACAACTGTGGTCAAGGGTATTGAGAGAAAAGTAGTAATCAAAGGTTGCAAGAATGGCATTGTCTATGTACTAGATGCCGCAACAGGTGAAGCTCTTCACTTATTAGAATCTCCAACTATCAAACGAACTCCTCATGCACAACTGTTAGACCCAATGAGCAGAGCAGATATGACCAAAGGATGGCAGAACGCTCCTGATACAGGACCTACATATCAAAACTGTTGGGGTGCTGGATGTCTAGAATCTGATATTGTATTTGACGAAGAACGTAATATGCTATTCTTCGGCACATATAATGCACCATCATTTGTTCAAGTAATTAATGTTGAAGAACGCGGAAACTACGGCCTAAACTTCGGAGCTCCTGCTGCGGCATGGTTTACTGAATGGATGGAAGACACTCCAGAACTTCTCAATTCAACTATTAATGCATACGATGTAGATACTGGTGAATTAAAGTGGACATATGACATGCTTGGAACAGGTTTCCGTGGCGGTGTCATAGTTAGTGGCGGTGTAGTTTGGATGTCATCTGTTGATGGTTATTCTACTGCATTAGACGCAGATACTGGCGAAGTCTTGTATAGAATGAATATGGGATTAGGATCTACTGTAATGCCGACAATTGGCGCTGATTCAAACGGAGCTATAAAATTGTTCCGACCACAGGGCACAGGCCTTGTTGGTGGCGGATGGGGTCCTGGAATGACTAGTTCTCCTGGTGCAATTATGGTCTATGGATTGCCTGATGTTATTCCAGAACCAGAAATTGTCGAAGTCGAAGTCATCAGGGAAGTAGAAGTAATCAAGGAAGTCCAAATTGAGACAGTAGTCGAAAAAGAAGTCGAAGTTACTGTTGAAGCAATCAGTCCTATTTCATATGTGATAATCGGATTTGGTATTGTTGCAATAATCGTTTCGGGAGTGCTATATCAAAGAACTAGAAGCTAGAAGAATCTGAGAATTCTCTCCAATACTTGGACGTTGATTTCGAGGCGTATTGAAATAATACGCCTCGATCTAACTTTTTTGTGAACCATAATGTTAAATTATGAAAAGTCAGACTTTTAATTTTTATTCTCATTGAATATAAAATTTATTTTGATTTCCATATTTGGATTATTATAATATTATTAACGATAATTCTGTTTTACATGTTATGAATACCAAGTCTTTGGTTTACTTTGCTTTGTCTATAATTTTAATATTAATTTCACCAAGATTTCTTGTTATAGGTATCCCTGACGCAAATGTAATTGACTTCTTTCTGGCTTTCTTTGTAGTATTTTTTTCTTATCTGTTTTTATCTCTGGGTATATCTGACACAGTAAAATAATTATTTTATACCTAGTGTGTTTCCAATGCCCGCAATTATGATATCCTGATTATCTTCTGAATGCTGTCTGATTGTTTCTTTTACTTTATTCAATAATATTTCTTCAGTTTTTTTTATCTCAGATTTCATTTCAGTAATTGCTTCTTTTTCCGACATCTTAGTAACTATGGCTAAAAATTTTATCTTATTATTTGTAGCAATTTCTTCAATTTTATATCTTTCAATTCCTGGTCCTCCTATTGCAGCTCCTATTCCTTCTGCAACCTCTCCAGTATCTTCTCCCTCGAGTTTTAATGCCGCATCAATAGTAATTATCAATGAAATTTGTTTATTTTCTTCTACTACTCTTTTTATTGCCTCGCCTGGTTTTCCTACATTTCCTCCTGGACCTTTTGCTTTAATAATGAATGCATTTCTGTTCTCTATTTTTACTTCATTTAATATAGTGTCTCTAACTACTTCTTTACTCTCAGATTCACCACTTAATTTTGATGCCACTAAAGGTCCTATTCCGTCACCTATTGGTTTTTTCGATTTTAAAGATGGTATTGCTGCATTGTAGGCTTCTGCTTGTTCCATGACCTGAGGTAATATCATTTGAATTTGCGCTATTATCATTATGTTTCCTGTCTTTTTTGCACTTATGTAGAAATGTCGAATAAATTTATGCATTAAATTAATTCCTAAAGATACTTCTACTAGATTCATTAGAACACTTATTTCTATATCGTCTTGATCTTTCGTCATTAACTTAATTTCATCCTTCATATTGTCTTCTTGAGTATTCAATATGTGTTCTAATTTAGTAATTATTCCCTTTGGATCTATTGATACTGGAGGTATTACAAATGAAGATAATAACCTGTCAAATCTCTCTTTTACAACTTTCTCATTGTCACTCTTTTCAATCAAACTCTTTAGAACTATGTTTTTTGAACTAACGTTCATATGTTCTAATCTCCGCAGTTTCTTTCCAACATTTCTAAGTATCATAAACATCTGTATTTTCTGACCGTATAATATCAGAAACATAAATATTGGTAACCATATAACATTGGCTATAGAATCAATCGAATCAAATGCTATGATTAATGAGTATGTCAATACTGATATTTTCAATAAGTAAAATTTAAGCCTTGTACTGAATTTTATATATTATTGGCATTTTTTTCAAATCGAACCCTTTTATATAGGGAACTTACTATATTGATAGAGTTTTGCCTAAGACTAAATCGATTATCAGTGTGGAAAATGTTGTTGCTACTGGCGACGTAAAACAAAGTTTTGATTTAGTAAAAATTAATACTACTTTTGATAAAACCGAATATAATCCTGACAGATTTCCTGGACTAGTATACCGAATAAAAGTCCCAAAAACTTCCACTTTAATATTCAGAACTGGAAAAATGGTTTGTACAGGTTCTCGCTCTGAGGAACAAGCTGTGATTGCAATCAATAAAGTAGTAAGAGAACTAAAGAAAGGTGGTATTAAAGTTAAAAATAAACCAATTTGCAAAGTACAAAATATAGTCGCTTCTGTAGATCTTGGCGGACAGATTGATTTAGAAGAAGTTGCTAGACAATTACCTCGTTCTATGTATGAACCCGAACAATTTCCTGGCGTAATTCTTAGGGCTAGTGAACCAAAGGCTGTCTTTTTGATATTTTCTAGTGGCAAACTTGTTTGTACAGGTACTAAACAAGAAAGGGATATTTATACTGCTGTTAAAAAGCTTCATACTCGACTTGAAAAGCTTGATTTGATGATTTATTAGTACTTATTAATAATTTAACTATTCTTATTAACATTTAAATTCAAGTTCGAAGATAGACCATATAGTTTGAATTTCTTAAACAAATACAACTCGATATTCGTATTATTCTTATTGATAGTTGCTAGTCTATCTACATCTTATGTCATTGCTCAGCCTGATGAAGACAGAGGTTTTGCTTGGATCTCTTCCAATTATGACATCAAACAAACCAATTATAGTCCACAAAACCAAATTACTAAAGATACTATCCAATACCTTGCTGATGATTGGACCAATGCATTTATGATTCCTGCTGATATTCCTGGAATTGAACTATCTCCAGGAATGCGTTCTCGTCCACTTGTTTATAATGGACTTGTCTTTTTAGTTACTAGTTTCAATGCAGTTTTTGTTCATAATGTACAAACTGGTCAGCCTTTGTGGTATTACACTTATCCTATGAATATGACTGATATAATGATCGATTATCCTCGAATTATTCCTCATAGACCTGGCGTACTTGAAGAACTTACTATCTTTGATGATTATCTAATATTTCCTACAGCTGATTGTGGAATGGTATTTCTTGACTATCTTACAGGATCTCCCGATTTTCGAGGAGAACTTACAAGAGGTCAGATGTGTGATGGTATTGAAGGTAATAGCGGTTATTATGGCGGTCAATTATTTAGTAGTCCTGTAGTCGACTCCAACAGTAGAATTCTTGTAACAGGTACAACTGTCAGTGGAAACGGTGAATCAGGTAGAGGTTATATTGCAGGTTATAATGTTGACACCGGTAATTTACTTTGGAGATTCTATTTAATGCCTCCATCTGGCGGAGAAAAAGATTGGGCTATGAAGTATAAAGGTCTAGGAAATGTTGATCCAACTCCTGATGACTGGGGCACTGCAAATAATGTTGGTGTTGGAATAGCTACTGGTCAATGGGCAATTGACGAGGAAGCAGGAATTGTTTATGTAGGTACTTCTTCTCCAGCTCCAAATTTCAATGCAGCTAATCGTCCAGGTCCTAATTTATTCTCATCTTCAATCCTTGCACTTGATATTAATACAGGAGACTTGATTTGGTATTATCAAACTTCAAGTCATGATTTATTCGGACATGGATGCAATTGGAATACTGTTTTAGGAAATATTGGAGATAGAAAAGCAATATTCAAAGCATGTGATGATGGTCGATTATTGGCACTCGATGCCGCTAATGGCGAACTAATTTGGTCATTTCTTCCTCCAACTTTGAAATACTTGAATGTCGATAGCTCGCTTAATCCTGAAGTAGATCTTAATAAGAAATGGGTAACTGAACCCTCATTAGATCCTTATTGGCAATGTCCAGGTATATCTGGTGCAACTGGCGGTTCTATTGCTTTTGCATACGATAAAGTGTTCTACGTTACAACCAATTATTGCGATTATATGGTTCTTGAATCTGAAAATGATTTATCTTCATTTGGCGCCAAAGACATGACTAAACTTCCTTGGAAAATTCAAGTTAGAAAAAACCTATCTGGTATTGTTCCTGATGCTAGATTAGACCGCACTGCTGAAATGCCAATTAATTCAACAATTTATGCAATTGACGTTAATACTGGTTCAGTTGACTGGGAATTTAGTATGGATGGCGCTCATCGTGGTGGTCTTATTGCGTCTGGTGAAATGGTCATTATTGGAGGTCTGGATGGACGATTTTATAGTCTTGATGTAAACACTGGAGAAGAAATATTCTCAAAGTACGTTGGAGCATCATTAGGAACTACTCCTACAATTGGAGCTGCTGCTTCTGGCGAACAATATATGTTTCAACCTGTTGGCGGATTAGATGAGCGATATGGACAGCCCGTTTCCGGTGTATTCATCGCATTGAAAATTCGTGGCGGCCCAATGGTTCCGATAATATCAGATTCTATTGACGAAACTCAAGCACTTGCAGATGAAGAATTACCTCTTAATGTTGTATTACCTATTCTATCATTGATTGTTGTAGTATTTGCACTTGCGTCATTTGGACCAAAAAGAATAATGTCTTTGATTAGAAATTAATCATACTACTGTTGACTTTATAAATAAGTTTAATCAAAAAATATTATCTAGGTGTAGCATGTGGGAGTATCTAAAATTACAAAAGTTTCTATTGTTCTTCCAAGATCGCACATGCCAAATGCCATGGAACAATTATCTAAATTTGATTACTTTCATGCCGCCCAACCTAATTCAAGTACTTATGACGAAACATTAACTGATTATTCAAAGCGCTCTTTCAAAATTTATATTCAAATTTCAGATATAATAAAAGAACTGGAACTTAAATTAACTCCTAGTGTAATGGATGTCTTAAAGTCTGGTTATAAGGAATCATCTAAAACCATTGAATTAGATCGGTGGGCAGATGTGATAAAGACTCTTGAAACAAATGCATCGCCTATAATTGATACTTTTGATAATAAACTCAAAGAATTACACAATCTTAATGAAGAAATATCTAAAAACGAAGCAAATCTTGAAGCAATTAAATTACTTTCTGAATATTCTATTGATCTCGATAAAATCAATCAATTTAGTTTATTCACAATTAATCTTAGTATTTGCAATACAAAAGATACTCCTGAGATTGAAAGAAGTTTCGATAATGCTATATTTGCTAGTTCTACACTCTCTTCGGATAAGAGTCTTATTCTTATTGCAATTCAAAAATCAGACACAGATAATATTGATAAGGTTCTTCGCTTGTATGAATCAGAAAGTTTTACAATTTCCGAAGAATTACCTCAAAATCCCGTTGAGGCTAACAATCATTTACAAAAAACCCTAAAAGAACAAAAAGATTTGGTAAAATCTCTTGATGATGAAATTCAATCTTTATGTAAACAAAATGAATCTGATATCCTTTCATATTTTGAATTATCTAGAACTTTGCATGATTCATGTGAATTGGTAAAGAGAACTGGCGAACTAAAATATTTTGCTGTAATTAATGGATTCATTCCTACTAATCTAAAATCAATATTTGATAATTTATTTGCTAGCTGGACTGTAATTTATGAAGACATAAGTAAATACAATCATCATGATCCTAATCACAAAGATGCTCCAATATTAATGAATAATCTTTCTATAACTAAATCTTTCAAATCTGTAACACTTAATCAAGGTTCTCCAAGTTATGGCGAAGTTGATCCAACATCTCTTATTGCATTATCGTTTCCTATATTCTATGGAATGATGTTTGGTGATGTCGGTCATGGTTTAGTGCTGTTATTATTCGGACTGTTTTTACTTTATCGTAAAGCTCCATTTCTTAAATCCTGGGGACAGATGTTTTCAATTTCTGGAATAGTCGCTATATTCTTCGGCATCATTATTGGAGAAGCATTTGGTATTGAATTGCATAGAGTTATCCCAATAGAGTCTATTGCACAACTTGATTTCATAGAACATCCTATTATACACTTTGTTCATCGTAGTGAAGGTCATTTGCCATCAATTGAAATCGCTGCATTACGCACATTCTTGAAAATTTCATTACTTTTAGGTATTCTACATCTTACTATTGGTAATTTGATATCTATCTATAATGATATAAAAAATCGAGAATATGACGAACTTATTGTTGAAACATTTCCTGTATTCGTAATGTTTGTTGGATTTGTATTTCTTATGTTTTCATTTATTGGCACTGAATTCAAAATAGATCAATTGTTTATCTCACAAAGAGAAGCTCCATTATTCTTCATTACGGAAAGATTTTTGTCTGGATTTACTAGTTATCTTACTATACCTATTTCTACTCTTTCATTGTATTCTACTTCTTTACTTCTAGCTGGTTTCTTCGTATTGGTCATTGGAAAGCCAGTTCTTATTATTATTGGCCGAGCTCCAAAAGAAAGTATTCCTATGACTATATTAGTTCAAGTAATTGACGGCGGCATTGAAAAAATTGCAGGTACACTATCTAATATCTTAAGTTATACTAGATTGGCAGTTCTACTTACTGTTCACTCTTCTTTATTAATTGTTGTAAATCTAGCACTAGATCTTCCATTATTTATCGCTATTCCTATGTTTATCCTTCTAAATGTTATAGTATTATTACTTGAAGGACTGATAGTTTATATTCAAAATCTTAGGCTTCATTTATACGAATGGTTCAGTAAATTCTATTCAGGTTCCGGTTCTGCATTCAGAGTATTTCCAAGTTCTCCAAATAATGGTATTAATTCACATATCAAGTTGAAATGGAAACACTCAAATTAATATATGGTGAATGTACGAGGTTTATGTAATGTCCGATAAAAAAATAGGAGTTGAAAAAGTTATTAATTCATTATCAGACTTTGAAAGTGAATTAGAAGAAATAAAGTCTAAATCTGAAATAAGAAAAAATGAACTAATTAATATGGCTGAAACTGAAGTAGATGAAATCCAAAATGATATAGTCAAAAAGGCTATTCAAATTAAGGACAAAAATATTTCTGAGAATGTTAAGAAAGACAAAGTAAGCGCAGATGAAATAATCAGTAAAGGAAAATCAAATACTGAGAAATTACAGAAAAAAATTGATTCTAAGTTTGATTCTGCAGTAAAAGATGTTGTTAAGAAAATCCTAGGTGTATAAGCTATAGTATGCGAAGTATTTTAGACGACGTTACATATTCGGCAACTAAAGCCTATTCATATCGAGGCGGTATTATAGATGCACAAGCAATTACATCATTAACTGAATCTTCTGATCTTGACGAACTTGTTACTAAATTAAAGGCTACACCTTATGATGCTGCAGTATCACGTATTTCCACTCCTTATTCTGCTAGAAAAATTGAAAAAGCTTGTTATGAACATGTTTCTGACATTCATTGTAAATTAATGAAAACATCACCTGGAGGTGAATTACTTTCTGCATATTACCTTAAACATATCGCACGAAATCTCAAAATTATCCTTAAATGTAAAGCACTGGGTAAATCTGAAACTGAATTAGAAGAATATGTGGATTTATATACTGAAGAACTCATCGGAAGGAGGGATCTTTTAGTTAAAGTAATGACTGCTGATACGCTACAAGATGCAGTTGATTCATTATCTGGAAGTGAATTCTACAAGGATATTATTACTGCATTAAAAATGTACAATGATAATCCACAAATTAATGTCTTTGACGTTTATATCGATAAAGCATATCATACTCAATTAGTTAATACCTATACTAAATTGGATACAACTTCAATTCCTATAGTGGAATCAATTTCTATTAAATTAAGACCTATAATTTCACATTATATAGATTCATACAATGTAATTTCTGTTTTGAGGGCAAAACAATGGAATTTTGATACTGAACAAATTAAAGAAATTTTGATTAAACCAACATTTGATATAAAACTTAAAAAATTGAATCAAATGGCATTAACCGACGATGTGGAAACTGCAATGAAAATGCTTGAATCTACTTCTTTCAGAAGATTCATACCAACATCATTTGATAATCTTGCCGATGCTATCTCATTGCTCGACAGTAATATTAAAAACTATGAATATCATAAATTCAATAAAGTTTTTGTCTGGAATGCGTTTACTGAATTAGTGTCTCTTGCATTAATACGAATTAAAGAGTTTGAGGCTGCAAATATTGCAACTATTTCATTTGGAATAGAGAACAATATCGAAACAAAAATAATTCAAGAAAATCTAACTCAGTAAAATATTTTAAATTATTGTCTACTTTAATTTTAAAATTGCCTGGGCAAGATCCCCGTCTGATTCTTCAAGTGCATTTCTTGCTACTTCTTCACTGACATTTGCTTGCTGTGATACTAATAATACATCTTCTTCACTTATTTTACTTTCTTCTTTAATAATTTCTTCAGTATCATTTCCCATAATTTGATACATGTCTATTCCTTTACTTTTTAATTTGGAAACTTGAGGGGTTTTAATAATCAAGTCTTTTTCTTTTGTTTTAATTACTACTTCATCAACATTTGGCATTTCTTCTAGATTTAAACCCATCTTTTCGAGCATTCTTTTACTTTGTCTGTTATCTCTAAATCCCATGCAATAATTACCTCAATGTATCTTATTAAATATGCCTGACTTTTATTGCAGCTCCAATTTCAGATCTTTTCATGATATCGTGTGATGTTAGTGCCTTTCCTACTCCGATTAATTTTTTATTTTCATTGATTATTATGGCTTCTGAATCTAGTAATATATTCTCTCCTGCATCCATGACGTGTTTGTTAAATACTGATCCGCCAACTTTGATAAATTGTTCGATCTCATTATTTATCATAACACAATTCTTCATATAGTCTGAATAATTAATTAAAATACTTGCTCCATGAATAGTTAATGCATATGTTCCATTGGCTCTAATAGTTGCAAATAATTTATCGTCTACATATATGAATCGTAATCTGTTTGTATTATTCGATAATTCATATTTGATTTCTCTTTCTTCAAATAATTTACTAATATTGTCTCCAAATAAATAATCCATTGTGAATAAAATCTTATTAATGAAATATTTTCCTGTCAATTTATAATCATTTATAATATGTTGGTATAAATAATTTACTTACTTGAAAATTAAACTTTTACGTTTAGGACACAGAATACATCGAGATCATCGAACTACTACTCATTGTGCTTTAGTTGCTAGAGCATTTGGATCGTCTGAAATGTATTATTGTGGAAATGAAGATGATTCACTTCAAGAAACTATTGAAAAAGTTAATGAATCTTGGGGCGGAGATTTCCAAATTACTTTTCTTAATAGTTGGAAATCGTTCATAAAAAAATGCAAAAAAGAGAATCATTTTGTGATTCTTTGTACTATGTATGGACAAAATATTCCTGATATGGAGGATGAACTCCGAGAAATACTTCAACATCGAGATATAGTTGTAATTATTGGTTCAGAAAAAATTCCACCTGAATTGATTACACTGTCTGATATGAATATAGCAATTTCCAATCAACCACATTCTGAAGTTGCAGCGCTTGCTATATTATTAGATAGACTATTTGAAGGAAAGCAGTTGGAATTTAAATTCACTGATCCTAAAATTAATATTATCCCACAGAAAAAGGGAAAAAAATCAGTCTATAAGTTATAATTACTAATATAATTAGTAATGTATTCTCCAATCTGACTTGTACTGGATTTCCCACCTAATTCTACTGATTTAATATTATTTTCTAAACTATTTTCTACTGCTTTTTGGATTATTTCAGCTGCAATTTGGCAATCATTATCATTGTTAGTAGTATACAACCATTCCATCATCATCTTTATTGATAGAATCATTGCAATTGGATTTGCAATATTCTTTCCTGCTATATCTGGCGCAGCACCGTGAACGGGTTCGAATAAAGCAAAATCATCTCCAATGTTCGCAGATGGCGCTAATCCTAATCCACCAGCAACTTGGGCTGCTTCATCAGATAAAATATCTCCGAACATATTCGTTGTAACAATTACATCGAATTCTTTTGGATTTCTAATTAAATTCATTGCACAGGCATCTACATATAACTCTGAAAATTTAATATTAGAATTTTTTTGCGCGATTTTATTCACACATTCTAAGAATAATCCGTCTGTCATTTTTAATACATTAGATTTATGAACAGCTGTTACCTTATTGTTTCTTGTTTTTGCTATATTGAAAGCGTATTCTGCAATCCGCGTTGATGCTTTTTCACTTATTGTTCTTAATGCAATTGCTTTATCTCCTATTCTAAACTCTTGTCCTTTGTAAAGACCCTCTGTATTTTCTCTAACTATTAGCATATCTATGTCATCATCTAGACCTTTTACAGTGGGAAATGTCTTTGCAGGTCTTAAATTCACATATAAATCGAATAGCTGTCTTAATTTTATAATTACTTCCATTGCTGATTCTCCCACTGGAGCTTTGATACAAGCATTTGTAGTTTTTATCTTATCTATTGCTTCATCCGATAACGCAATTCCATTATTCTTTAATGCTGAGTCTCCTGCTTCTATCTCCAATAATTCAAATTCTATATTTAGTTTTTCTTCTAATGATTTCATAACATCAATACTACATTTCATGATTTCCGGTCCTATTCCGTCACCTGATATGACTGATATTTTGTATTTCATTCTAATTGTAGTTAAATTGCTGATTATTTATCTGATTCTGCTATTATTTGATCGTTAACTAGCCCTATTATTCTGCTTATATTATATGGTTCTAATATGACATTATTTGCCTTATTGTATTCAAATTCTAGACTCCTGCCAATATCATGCACGTTCTCTATTATGAATTCTGAACTAGGTATCTTTCTTGATACGCGATTATTGTTCTTGTCAATTAATACTAGTGTTATTGTATCTTTTTCTGTTGATATTTCAACTTTCCATTCTTGATTTTTCTTCTTTATACTACCCATCGTATTCATTGAATTATTCTTCATATTCTGATATCTATTTCTTATCTATAAACTTAATTACTTTAATCTATTATTTTGATTATTTGATAGTTCATGATAATAATTTAATATGTATTTGTGGTCATATAAAACAAAAACATAATGATGAAAATTCTATATGTTTTTATGAAAATTGCTCATGTAGTGATTATCATTGGGCAGGAACAGGAACTAAAATCTTTCAGTTAAAGAATTTATAAGTATTTTTTTTATTTCTTAAATAAATATGTTTATGTACATGAATTAATAATAATTTATGATTGATTTATCATGATGTAATAGTTGTAGGTTCAGGATTGGCAGGACAACGAGCTGCATTAGAAGCTATTAGCCATGATATTGATGTTGCAATTATTAGTAAACTTAAACCAATGAATTCTCATAGTGTACTTGCTCAAGGTGGAATAAATATAGCAATTGATGATTTAGATCGAACTAACTATTTTGAGGACACTATAAAAGGTTCTGATTATTTGGCAGATCAAGATTCTGTTGAAATTTTAGTTAATAATTCCAAAATTCAAATTGAATTTATTGAAAATATTGATAAAATTTTTGACCGTAACAATGATGGTGAATATTCTCCTAAGAAATTTGGCGGATCCATTACTCCTAGAACATTAAGAGCTTCTGATAGTACTGGTTTTTCTATTTTGAATATTCTTTATGATCAAATATTAAATTCTAAAGTACGAATTTATGAAGATTATCAAGTTCTCAAATTACTTAC